>ENA-OQCB01000927-OQCB01000927.1-human-gut-metagenome-genome-assembly--contig:-NODE-927-length-12472-cov-2.572539_pt1 | contig 12472 bp, 12 predicted proteins | sample MGYA00242493_ERZ504568 | MGnify/ENA primary metagenome ERZ504568 (study PRJEB26092, sample SAMD00036229) | human gut metagenome | host: Homo sapiens | study: EMG produced TPA metagenomics assembly of...
CCCAGTCCCTCGGCGCCGATGGTCCTGGACATGAAGATTCGGTAGAAGAATCCCAGTATCCTGCATATGAATCCGGTGGAGGTCAGGAGTAAGGTTCCGGTGATGAAGGCCATTTTCCTGGGTGACAAGCGCTTGGAGACAGGGGAGGATGCGGTCAATGAGTGATTCATAAACGCTCCTGGAGATGGGAATTATTTAAAATATATGATAAATTCCAGGATGTAGAACACATTGGACGGCGATTTAGAGGCCCTCTAACTTGTTAAATTCCCTGAAGATGCCCCGGATTATGACTAAGGTGAGAACCAGGGTTGCGATGTCGGCAACGGGCTGGGCCAGCTGGATGCCCAAAAGGCCCAGGAAATGGGCGGCGATGAGAAGCACCGGAATGAGGAACAGACCCTGGCGTGAGATAGCCAGAAGGGTGGCGCGGAATCCGTAGCCGATGGACTGGGACATCATGTTGCTCATGGTCAGAAATCCGTTCATCCACATGGTGGCTATCTGCAGGCGCAGGGCCAGCGTGCCGATGGCAATGACTTCAGGATCGTTTTTCCGGAACAGGCTGATTACATGACCGGAGACCAGGAAGCCGCCTGCGCACACCACAACCAGTATGCAGGTGGTAAATTTCACGCAGAACCAGTAGGCCTGGCGGACCCGGCTGTATTTTCTGGCGCCGTAGGAAAATCCGCACACGGGCTGGAACCCCTGGCCGAAGCCGATGACGGCTGAGTTGACAAAGTAAATCAGGCGGTTCACAATGGCCATGGCAGCGATGGCCGCGTCGCCAAATGGGTGGGCCGTGGTATTTAACACAATAGTCGCTATGCTGGCCATACCCTGGCGGGTCAGGGAGGGAAGGCCTCCGCTTAAGATCTTGCCGTAAAGGAAAAGGGAGGGACGGAAATTGCCAATGCGGATATGGATACACTCCCTGCGCAGGTTGCACTGGGCGAGGAGAATGCAGAAACTGATAAACTGGGACAGGCCGGTGGCAATGGCAGCCCCGGATGTGCCCAGACCAAGGCCGAAGATGAAGATGGGGTCCAGGGCAATGTTAAGGATGCCGCCGGCGGTGATTCCCACCATGGCAAAGGCAGCCAGGCCCTGGAGCCGCAGCAGGTTGTTCATGATAAAGGAACACATCATAAAAGGCGTGGCCAGGAAAATATAGCGGGCATATTCCACTGCATAGGGCTTGATGGTTTCCGTGGCGCCCAGAAGCATCACAACCTGGTCAATGTGGAACAGGCAGAAAACGCCCAGACAGGTACCCAGGAGGAAGCCGGTGAAAAACGCGACAGAGACAGCGCGTTCCCCGTCCTCATGGCGTCCGGCGCCCAGACACCGGGCCATGTAGTTGCCGCTGCCCATGCCGATGGTAAAGGACAGGGCCTGGATGATGGCCATGGCTGAGAATATGATGCCCACAGCGCCGGAGGCGCTGGTGCCAAGCTGGCTCACAAAAAATGTATCTGCCATGTTGTAGATGGCGCTGACCATCATGCTGATGATGGTGGGGACGGCAAGCCGCGGGATAACCTTGTGTATGTCCCCGTTCACCAGCATTTCGTACCGTTCGTTTTCTGATTCATTAGAGCTCATGATATACCGTCCTTTTGGAATATTGTTGAAGTTTTGAAAGGTATGGCCTCTATGTACGTATCATAATAGTTCATCAGCCTTCCTTCACAGGCAGAAACCAGCACCCTCCCGATAGCAGGACCGGGGCGGTAATTATGCATTTTAAGATAATCATAATAGATGGCCAAGTCATTATCAGCCGGATCCTCATATGAGCTTTTTAGAAGTACATGCAGATAAACACGCGGCGCATCATCCTTGGGACGAAGGAGCGTACCCGGATTTGCCGGGACGGCAGTAAACCGGCCATAGTCATATCTGGATGGGGTTTGCGGCTGTATCAGGATGACTAATTCCTTTTCGTGGTCATACAGGTGGGACAGGTTTTCTTTATTCAAAAGCTCATAAGCGCAGATGGCCGGAAGGGAGAGGGATAAAAAGCTGGGTTCAGAATACAACATTGTTCTTACGGTATTGACCTGGTCTGATTTAATGTCAATGTGTTTCAGCTTATCCTGTAGATCCTCAATCATATCACATATGTATTCACGGCGGCACTGGAGAAGGGAATAGATTTCTTCTGCATTTAATTCATGTATATGCTTTAAATCCTGGATGGGTATGGAAAGCTGCCGGTATAAGGTGATGTCGCACAAGGTGCGCAGTGTGTGCATGGACCAGGTGCGGTAGCCATTTTCTTCGCTGTGGTCGAATTTGACCAGGCCTTCCTTTCCCCAGTATCTCAGTGTTGCAATTGAAACGCTGAATAAATCGGCTATTTTCCCTATATAATTTTTTTTCGGCATAACACCATCCTTTTGTATTGATAAACATGTTGACTCTAAAGCTACTTTATGGTTTATAGTACAATCATACATTTTTTATATGTATAGCTTAATTTCCTGCAGGAATTGAGTACTATTGCATATTTTTTTCCATTATAACAAAAGGGAAAAAATATAACAATAGGAATAGTACCATAAAATATGAAGGGAAGTGATGTAAAAGTGGCACCTGTTATTGCAATCGTAATTTGCTTTGCCTTTGTTTCATTAGGGGATATTGTATCGTTGAAAACGAAAGCAAAATTTCCGTCCCTGGCAGTTGCTATTGTCGCGTATCTTATCGCCATATGGTGTGGAATGCCTAAGACCTATCCTGATGTATCCGGACTGGCGGCATTGGGGGATATATTGTTTCCTGTGTTTGTTGCAGGGCTTGCAACAAGTATCCTCCCAATATCAATTGTAAAGAACTGGAAATTTATCATCATAGGCTGTATTGCAGTACTGGCAGGTTTTTTATGTACCGTAGTAGTCGGAGGCCTTTTTTATGACCCGAGAGAGATGTTTGCGGCGGCAATGACGACCTGCGGCTCCGGCCTGACCGGAGGGCTGATTGTATTAGACCGTTTGAAGGGAACCGGCCTGACAGAGATGGTCACCATACCGCTCTTGCTGGCGTGTACCATTGACGCAATCGGACAGCCGGTGGGTTCGTTGATTACAAGAAAATATGCTGGGAAGCTTATTGCATCGGACGCTTATCTGACAGACAAAATTGTGGATCATTCCGATGGGGGAAAGCTCAACAAATGGGGGGCGCCTTTTAATTCTTCTGAAAATCCAAGTCCGCGGTTTTGTGCCTGGATTCCTCCAAAGTATGAGACAGAGGCAGTTGCCTTCTTACAGTTGATTGTCGTTACGGCACTAGCCATGTGGCTGGGAGGCATTACCGGCCTTGGCTGGTCAATCGTGCTGATTTTACTTGGCTTTGGCGGTACATTCATCGGACTGTTCCGGATGAACATGCTGGACCGTACGCAGACCGGAGGATTTGTAATGGCTGCTATCTACGCCCTGCTGTTTCAAATGCTCAACGATATGACGCTCCAGGAAATCATGGCTAAAATCGTTCCGCTGCTGCTGGTTATCCTGTTAAGCGGAGTGGGACTGGTTCTGGGCGGAATGCTGGGAGCGAAAGTATTTGGTTTTGATCCCGTGGTTAGGCGCCTCGGCCACCATTGGTTTGTTTTACCTGTTTCCCGGTGTGAGGAATGTAATCAATGAGGTTGCCAGAAGTTTATCCAGGTAATGAAGAAGAGAGGCTTTACCTTGTAGAAAAATTTCTCCGTCCTGTATAATAGCGGCCTCCATGGGCAGTAAAATTTTGTTTGTTGGCAGGAGTTCTAATTGATGCCGCTTATTCATCCGGTAATGTGATGCGGCAATGTATGAGTAAGAATCACAGGAGGGTAATAAAATGAAGGTGTATATCAGTGTTGATATCGAGGGAACCGCCAATGCGGTTGGCTGGGACTCAACAGCGCCGGGCGGATTGGACTATGAGCGCAACCGTCTGGAGATGACAAAAGAAGCGGTTGCCGCCGCCAGGGGAGCACACGCTGCCGGGGCTGATGAAATCGTAATTAAGGATGCCCATGGCCACGGAAATAACATTCTCCCGGAATACATGCCGGAGTATGTGGAGCTGATCAGAAGCTATACATATGCCCCGGATGTAATGGTAGAGGGCATCGACGAGAGCTTTGACGCTGCTTTTATGTGGGCTATCACAGCGCGGCAGGGTGTGAGGGGCAATAATCTCGCCCATACCATTTCGCATTCAAAGGTACATTCCATCAAAGTAAATGGGGGAGATAGCCTCTGAGTTTATGATTTACAGCTATATGGCAGCCTACCGCAATGTCCCCAGTGTACTATTGACCGGTGACAGAAGCCTGTGCCAGACAGGGAAGAAGTATCACCCATGCCTTGTGACAGTACCGGTAAAGGACGACATCGGAGGCAGGAATAGAGGAATCAGCGGGGAATTGGCATGTAAACAGATTGAGAAGGCTGCAAAGCATGCCTTGGAACAGGATTTGGCAAAAGCCAGAATTGTACTGCCTGGACATTTCGATGTAGAGCTGTGTTTTAAGGACCATACACTGGCGAAATCAGGAAGCTATTATCCCGGCGCAACCCAGAAAGATCCTTATACCATAACCTTCCAGTCAGATGACTGGTATGATGTGGGAAGATTCCTTATTTTCACCATTTTATAAAAGGATATCTGTATATAACAAATCCCATTGGAAAAAGAAAGCAACGGCGCTTAAGGACATAATGGTATCACATCAATGTCCCCAGGCGCCTTTTTCCATGATGTGAAAAGGAAATATATCCTCCTTGCCCTTATAACCTAATTGCGCAAAAGCCCGGCTGAGTGTGTAAACATGCGTTACTGCTATTATTCCTCATCCTCACAACCGCAGGTGGGATGCGTCAGCTGGTAGCGGTCCCCCATATTTTTATATCCCCAGTCACACATGAGGCTGAGAATCGGAAAAAGTGTCTTTCCGTGTTCTGTTATGGAATATTCAACCTGGACAGGAAGCGTGGGAATGACTGTCCGGTCAATAATTCCATCCTCCTCTAATTCTCTCAGCTGCGCGGTCAGCGTCTTTTTGGGGGGCGGTTCCCAGATAACGCAGGATTTCATTATAATCGTTTTACACCCCCGTACTGCAGGTAGTGCAGAATCAGCGGCTTCCATTTCCCGCCGATGACCTTGAGAGTCACCTCTATTTCGCTGGAAACAATTTTTATGTCTGGCATTCGTGACGCCTCCTTTAAGTGTTTTGAAGGAATCTGTGTTTATTATATCAGATTTTTTGTCCTGTCTGCACTATACTTGTCTGTAAGATTGAATGCGCCTGAAATGAAGGTTGGCAGAAAGCGGAAGGGAGAGCATGGGTAAGAAATGGAAGAAAGGGGGAAGAACGGGGAGGAAAGGAGAGGAAAGGGCGAGAGGGAACGTGATAAGCAGCAATAGGGGGAGAAACCTGCGGACGGGTTGCCCCCCTTTTTTGCTTGTGATTTGTTAGGCCAGGGGCCTGTTTTTGATGGTACTAGAAATTAAAATGCTCCGGATCCGCCCCAACCCTGGCTGCGCGGTTTAAGCGGGTGACTGCTTCCATGTCCTGGTCGGATAATTCAAAATCGAAAATAGACTGGTTGGAGACAATCCGCTCCCGGTGTGTGGATTTGGGAATGACTACCACATTTCTCTGGATATCCCAGCGCAGGACAATCTGGGCCGGTGTCCTGCCGTATTTTTTGTGCCAACCGGACCAGCGTTTCATCCTGAAGCATATTTCCGCCGGTTCCCCCCGAGGGGACTCCATACTTCCACGGCAATATCGCGGCTGAAACAATAATCAATCAGTTCATTATTATTAAAGTAGGGATGGGATTCCACCTGATTGACGGCAGGCATGATGTCTGCCCTCTTCTCCAGTTCATCCAAATGGCATTTGTGGAAATTGCTGACCCCAATGGCCCTTATTCTGCCTTGTTTATAGAGCTTCTCCATGGCAGTCCAGGCCTCGGTGAAACCCTCTGCAGGCCAATGAATCAGGTAAAGGTCGATGTAATCTGTCTGAAGGGCGGCCAGGCTTTCATTAAATGCTTCCTCTGTCCGTCCGGCCCGTATATCATCATTTCCACAGCTTTGTGGTAAGGAAAATCTGCTGGCGGGGAATTTTGCTTTCACGAATTGCGTCTCCCACGCTTTTTTCATTTCCATATATCTTTGCAGTGTCGATGTGCCTGTATCCGGCCTCCAGCGCCCAGCAAACAGCGTCCATGGTCTGCTGTCCGTCTGCGGTTTGATAGACACCCAGGCCTAACTGGGGAATTTTATTCCCCTGGTTCAATTGTACATAGTGCATAGGATACTCCTTCCTGTCCTAATGTGCGGCAGCCTTTTCAGAACCATGGTCCGCCATTCTGTATATTGCCAGCATATCATCTTCATGAAGAACCATGGCAGAGCCTTTCTGCCCGCCGGATGCCACCGCGCATTTGCGGGCCATTGTCTTTAAATCCCCGTCCGTGGGCGCGATTCCCAGCTCCTGCAAGGAGGTGGGCATATGGATGGCGCGGTAGAAGTCCTCCATTGCGCAGATGCCCTTAAGGGCTGTATCATCAGGTGCGCCGAGGTCCTCAATTCCCATTACATTGACGGCAAAGCGGTGGAACCGGGGCAGGCAGTTTTTATAGACATATCTTGCCCAGCTTCCCCAGATTGCAGCCAGTCCGGCTCCATGGGCAACATCAAACAGTCCGCCGATTTCATGCTCCAATGCATGGGAGGCAAAGTCACCCCCCGGCATTTCCGCAGCCGGTAAGTCCATTGTGGGAAAGGCTGCCGGCCCATAAAATTTCTGCGCGGGCATCGTAGTTTAGGGGATCCTCCGCAAGGATTTTTGCATTTTTAATGACGGTGCGCATCAGTGCTTCCGCCATACTGTCCGTTATTTCCATGTTGCCGCCGTTTGTGAAGTACCGCTCCATGGTGTGCATGAGGATATCCGTACACCCGCAGGCTGTCTGGTAATCAGGAAGTGTTTTTGTGAGATCCGGGTTCATGACTGCAAATCTGGGGCGGCTGAGGTCATTGCTGTAGCCGCGTTTGATCCATCCGTCTTCCTTGGTGATGACAGAGGAATCGCTCATCTCGCTGCCGGTGGCGGCAATGGTCAGGACAACGCCGATGGGGAGGCAGTGGGACGGCTGGCGCTTATAGTCATAAAAATCCCATACATCGCCCTCATTCACCGCTCCATAACCGATTGCCTTTGCGGAGTCGATGGCGCTTCCGCCTCCAACGGCCAGGATGAAATCAACGCCCTCTTTTTTACATAATTCAATGCCTTCATAGACCAGACCCAGCCTGGGATTGGGCACAGCGCCTCCCAATTCCACAAAATCCATGTGTTCGGCCGCCAGTGAAGCCTTAACCCTGTCAAGAAGACCGGAACGTATCACGCTTCCGCCTCCGTAGTGGATCAGGACCTTTTTGCCTCCCTGCTCCTTTACAAGAGATCCGGTCTGTTTTTCCGTGTCCTTTCCAAAAACCACTTTTGTAGGTGTGTAATACTGAAAATTGTGCATTTTCTTCTTCCCTTCTTTAATGAGTGCTGTGTGAATAGATGCTGTTTGTGTTTTCTTTACACTGCAAGTATAAGAGGATTGCCTGAAAAGCACAAGAAGGCACATTTTTTTCACCAGGGTACTTTAAAGTGCCCTTACGGCCTGTTTATTGCTTTTTTCCTTTTCCAGCACTCTTTTTGATTATCTGGTGCCTCAGGAGTATGGCTGCCATGCAGATACACACTGGGTTAAGCTGTATGGGCCGGCGGACGGGGCAGGCACGGCGTTTGCAGGTGAATCCGGCGCGGCAGGCCAAAGAAGCCGCTGTCTGGAGATTTCCATGGAAGAAAAGCCATTTTATTTTTCAGCCATCCCATATACGCCCCAGGAACTGGAGAGCGCCCTTCACCGGGAAGAGCTTCCCGCTCCGCGCCGGACCGTGGTATCCATCCTGGGAGCCATGCGTGGCGTGGGCGGGATGGGGGAATACGAAGCTGTCCAGACGGCTTTGAGGCGAAATATAGCCACAGCGGATTGTGCCCGGCAGCCGGATGGTTTATAATAGAGTCATTGGGTGATTTTACGGGAGGTATTATGAGAGAGCTGATTTGGGGGAAGACGCTGCGGTCCCGGCTGATCCGGTATAACTTTTTTTGATTATCTGGGTTATAGCCATATTTGTCAGTGTTTGTACCTATATTACGGCCAGCAGGAAAACGATGGAGGTGGCCAAGAACTCGCTGCAGCATCATGTGGAGAGTATATCCTACCGGTATGAGCTGGCCTACGAGGAAATGATTAACATTGTCCTCAACTGCACGGAGAGAAAGACCTTTAACCTGGGGGAAATCGGGCGGGGACTTACGCCCGGGGCCAGGAAGAAGGGGCTGGATTACGCGGAGCTTATCAAGGATTACTGCGCTATTTCGGAGTATGGGGATTATATTGTGAAGCTGTCCGTGTTTGATGACCGGGGAGGGATGGTGCAGACCGGTTCTTCCTTTGGAAGCACGGATGATGCGAAGGGGATTCTGGATGGGGGATGGCTGGACCGGGAGCTGGATAAGACCATGGACAGCTATGAGCTGGATTTGGTGGACTCTCCCTTTTTCCAGCATGAAGGACAGGTCCTGCCCATTGCCAGGACACTGACCGGAAGCAGGGCGGTTCCGGGAGGATGGGTGGTGCTCTGCCTGTCCACGGATCTGTTTCAGGATGTGCTTAAGGATACCTCGGGAGGCCAGGAGGCCGTGGTGGTGACCAGTGAGGGAAAACGCATTGCCTCCCTCTATGAACCGGAGGACCATCGGGAGGAAAATGACAGGGTAATCAGGCAGCTGCAGCAGTCGGGGCAGGACAAGGGGCTGCTGGAGATGAAGATTCACGGCAGGAACAGCCTGGTGGCCTTTGAACAATATGACCGCAGCGGCGTCATGGTCTATGAGACCATTACCCTGGACAGTCTCAGCAATGACAGGCTCATGATTATCCAGACCGTCATCATCATGTTTGCGGCCTGCCTGATTTTCGGATTTATTCTGTCGGTGCTGATTACCAATCAGATTAAGAAGCCCATTGACCGGCTGGTCAGGCACATCGGCCATGTGGCTGCGGGAAATTTCACCAGGGACCCGGACATAGAGGGGGAGGATGAAATCGGCACCGTGGGCAAGGTTGTAAATGACATGTCGGAGCGGATTGATACCCTGATGGCGGAGCGGCTGGAACATGAGAAGGAGAAGGGGGATTTGGAGCTGAAAATGCTTCAGGCCCAAATTAATCCCCATTTTCTCTACAATACCCTGGATTCCATACGGTGGATTGCCGTCATACAGAAGAACAGCGGGATTGTCAAGATGGTTACGGCCCTGTCCGGCCTGCTTAAGAATATGGCCAAGGGATTCAATGAAAAGGTGACCCTGCAGAAGGAACTGGATTTCCTGGGGGATTATGTCACCATCGAAAAGGTGAAGTATGTGGAGCTCTTCGACCTGGAGGTCCGGGTGGATGAGCCGGAGCTTTATGAGGCCCTGGTCATCAAGCTTACCCTTCAGCCCCTGGTGGAGAATGCTATTTTCAATGGAATTGAACCGGGAGGAAAGCACGGCACCATCTTAATCCATGCTTACGGGGAAGGGTATGTGTTCATCATCAAGGTGAGGGATAACGGCGTGGGAATTGCGCGGGAAAAGATGGCCTCGATTCTGAACCATACGGAAAAGGTAAAGGGCAGCTCCATGAGCGGAATCGGCCTTCCCAATGTGGACCGGCGTATCAAGCTTAACTATGGAGAGGAATACGGCCTTACGATTGAGAGCCAGGAAGGGGAATTTACAGAAATCACCATAAAAATGCCGCTTGAATATGAATGCGAAGGTGAATCCAGATAAAACAGGTAAGGGGAAGAGACAGATGTATCGTGTGATGATAGTGGATGATGAGCCGTTGATTCTGGCGGGTATCGCATCCCTTCTTGATTGGAAAGAGTATGGATGTGAGATTTCCGGGAAGGCCGCAAACGGCCAGCAGGCTCTAAAGCTTATGGAGGAACAGAAGCCTGATATTGTGATAACGGATATCAAGATGCCTGGAATGGACGGAATCGGGTTTATGAAGGCTGTGAAGGAACGGGGATGGGATGATGTGATTTTTGATCCTGCTGACCAATCTGGAGGAATTCAGCCTGGCCAGACAGGCATTGTCCCTGGGTGCCGTGGAGTATCTGGTAAAGATGGAGCTGACAGAGGAAAAGCTGGCGGACAGCTTAAAGCTTGCCATGGAACGGCGGGAGATGAAGCGCAAGGCAGAGGCGGCGGGTACGGCTGTGACTGTTTCCAGGGAAGATGCTGTCAGGGAATACATTGAAAAGCTTCTGACGGATGGAGGAACGTTTAGCGGAGGAGCCAGCTCCGGTAATGCAGGTGAAGCCAGCGCACAACATCAGGGGGAGGGGTACGATTCATGCCTGAGGCGGCCGGTGCTGGCCATTATCAGCTTTAACTACGGATATGAAGGATTCTCCTCTGATTTTACAAGGGAGGATCAGAAAAAGGTCATTTCCTTTGCGGAAAATATCATCGAACAGATGGTGAAGGGGTATTTTGATCACAGCTGCCTGGTGCGCCGGGAACTGAACAGTCTGGTGTTAGTGATGTCCACAGATGGAATAGAGGACTACAGGGAACAGATACGCAGCCTTGGGGAGAAAATCATATCCGTGGTTAAGGATTATTTTGAAGTGTCTGTGTCCGTGGCTGTCAGCAGCAGGAAGGAGAGCCTGGGAGAGTTCGGAGCCCTTCTGTACGAGGCCATGAGCGCCACCAACCATTATTTTTATCACTCCCTGGACCCGGTGGTATTCTATTCCGAGGAATGCGAGACCAGCGCCAGGCATACGGGAAGCTTCCACATCGGATTCCTGAAAAAGGATCTGTCCCAGGCAGTGGCTTTAAATGACAGCGGACGCCTGGAGGAGATACTGGACCAGGTGGCATGTCTGCTAAGGGAGCATAATCCTTCCAGGCAGCAGGCGGTCAATGCCTGCGCCAATCTGTATTTTTTCCTGTCCTCCTTCTTTGAGGACGGGGAGGAGCCGGATTTTCCCTATGAGGTCAATATTATGGAAAAGCTGGGACGGCTGGGGACCCTGGGGCAGATCATACAGTGGATTAACTGGTTTAAGGAGGCGGTTTCGGGGATTCTGGAGCGGCGCAGGGATACCAGGGTGGATAAGATTGCGGAGATGGTCAGGGAGTATGTGATGGAGCATTATAAGGAGCGCATTACCCTGGGACAGGCAGCCGAGGCGCTGAATATAAGCCAGGGTTATCTGAGCACTGCCTTTAAGAAGCAGTCCGGTGAATCCTTTACAAACTATGTGTCCGCCATCAAGATTGAGAAGGCAAAGGAGCTGATAGCCAGCCACCAGTATATGATGTACGAGGTATCGGATTTGCTGGGCTTTGATACGCCTTTTTATTTCAGCAAGGTGTTTAAGAAGGTTACGGGCATGTCGCCGAAAGAATATGAGGCCCAGTGCCTGAAGCAGAAAAAATTGTAAAAACATGAAAAATTTTTATATAAAACAATAAAACCCATCTGAAAATTTTACAAAAAGTATGATTTGGGTCGATTCGGTTTGGGAATCGGTTCTGGTATAGTTATATCAGAATTTGAAATGCAAATTTTAAGGAGGGTTTTATTATGAGATTAAAGAAAACAGTGGCATTGGCTCTGGTGACCGCCATGGCGGCAACCATGGCAGCGGGCTGCGGCAGTTCATCCTCAGACAAGGGTTCAGCGGCACCTGAGAGCACGGCGGCAGGCAGCGAAGCAGCAGGCGGCGAGGCTGACAGCAAGGAGACAGAGAAAGGGGCTGCCTCAGGGGAAAAGCAGAAACTGACCGTATCTGTGTGGGACAACGACGCTACACCTCAGTTTACTTCCGTGACAAAGGCATTCATGGAAAAATATCCGGATGTGGAAGTGGAGTATATTGACGCCCCTTCTGATGAGTACGCAAACAAGGTGACTGTCATGCTGGCAGGCGGCGATGCTGACCCGGACGTGATTTTCATAAAGGATACAGAGAACCAGGTTTCCATGAAGGACAAGGGACAGATTCTGAACCTGGATGAGTATATTGCAAAGGACGGAATCGACCTGACCATGTACAACGGTGTTGCCGACCAGTTAAAGATGGATGGCAGCAGCTACACCCTTCCTTTCCGTAAGGACTGGTATATGCTCTACTTTAACAAGGATTTATTTGACAAGGCAGGGGTTCCCTATCCTTCCGCAGACATGACATGGGATGAGTATGAGGAGCTGGCTAAGAAGATGACAAGCGGCGAGGGCAGCGCAAAGGTATACGGAACACACAACCATACCTGGCAGGCGCTGGTGTCCAACTGGGCCGTACAGGATGGCAAGAACACCCTTATGAG
>ENA-OQCB01000930-OQCB01000930.1-human-gut-metagenome-genome-assembly--contig:-NODE-930-length-12443-cov-3.565768_pt1 | contig 12443 bp, 9 predicted proteins | sample MGYA00242493_ERZ504568 | MGnify/ENA primary metagenome ERZ504568 (study PRJEB26092, sample SAMD00036229) | human gut metagenome | host: Homo sapiens | study: EMG produced TPA metagenomics assembly of...
CCAGACAAAGACCAACGACGGACATAATTATATACAAGGATTATATAAGTTACGTGTACGCAATTTCGTCGTCAGCACTGTTTTACCGGAGTTCGAGTCGATGCCTGAAGCGAACTTCCTTGTCGTCAAGGATACGCTGAAAGCACTCCAGAAGTTAGCAGCCCATCACCGGAAACGTTTCAATATCCCGGTAATCGGTATTACGGGAAGCAACGGGAAAACGATTGTAAAAGAGTTTCTCTATCAATTATTGCATAATGAGTTTAACATCGTCCGCTCGCCCCGGAGCTACAACTCGCAATTGGGGGTTCCGCTGTCGGTATGGCAGATGAGCGACAAGAATACATTAGGCATCTTCGAAGCCGGCATCTCCCAGCCGGACGAAATGGAACGTCTGCAACCGATCATCGCACCAACCATCGGAGTGATTACGAACATAGGGGAAGCACATCAAGAGAACTTTATCTCTTCCACGCAGAAATGCCTGGAAAAGCTGACTTTGTTCAACGACTGCGAAGCGATCATTTATGACGGCGACAATGCCTTTATCGGGGGCTGCGTCGAGTCGGCCTGCCTGTCCCACAAAGCGATCACCTGGAGCCGGACAGATTCGGAAGCGCCTTTGTATATCGAATCGATCAAGAAATTGGAATCCGAAACCATCATCCGCTGCACGCTTTTAGGGTTCGACCGGACATACACGATTCCTTTTACGGACGATGCTTCTATCGAAAACGTCATCCACTGTATGGCCGTGATGTTATATCTGAAGCCGACGAGTGTGAACGATGTCGAAAAGTTCAAGCGCCTCGAACCGGTCGCTATGCGCTTGGATGTAAAGCAGGGTATCAACAATTGCCTGTTGATAAATGATACCTATAACTCGGATATCAACTCCTTGGATATCGCCCTCGACTTCCAGCAGAGCCGCCGCGTAGAAAAGGACTTGAAATGCACACTGATCCTTTCAGATATCCTGCAATCGGGAACGCTGCCGAAGTCTCTCTATAAGAAAGTTGCGGACTTGGTGCGCAGGAAGAAGATCGACCGCATTATCGGTATCGGCCGCGACCTGAAAGAGTACGGAGGTGCTTTCGATATCGAAAAAGAATTTTACCTGACAACGGATGAATTCATCAAGTCTCCGTCTTTCAAAAAGTTCAAAGACGAATTGATCCTGATAAAAGGCTCCCGCCAATTTCATTTCGAACGTATATCCGAGCTGCTGGAAAAGAAAGTGCATGAGACGATCTTGGAAGTGAACCTGGATGCCGTTGTCCATAACTTCAACTATTACCGCTCAAAGCTGAAGCCAGAAACTAAAATGGTCTGCATGGTCAAGGCTTTCGGATACGGAGCCGGTTCCTATGAACTGGCAAAGACACTGCAAGAACATCGTTGCGACTACCTGGCTGTTGCCGTTGCTGACGAAGGAGAAGAACTGCGCAAGGAGGGCATCTCGATCCCGCTTATCGTCATGAATCCGGAATTCAGCAGCTTCAATGTCTTGTTTGAAAACCAGCTGGAGCCGGAAGTGTACAGTTTCCGCCTGCTCGACGCAATGATAAAAGAGACGGAACGCAGGGGCATCACCTCTTATCCGATCCATATCAAGATCGACACGGGAATGCACCGTTTAGGCTTCCAGCCGGAAGATGTACCAGAGGTTTGCCGTCGCCTGAAAGAACAGAGCGGCGTAGTGGCTCGCTCCGTATTCTCGCATCTCGTAGGCAGCGACTCCTATATCTTCGACGATTTCACAAAAAAGCAGCTGGATACGTTCACCCGCGTGGCAGCAGAACTGGAAGCCGGGTTGGAATACAAGGTGATCAAGCATATCCTGAACTCGGCCGGAATAGAACGGTTCACCGATTATCAGATGGATATGGTACGTCTCGGCATCGGCCTGTATGGAGTCAGTGCCTCCGGTCAGAAAGGGTTGCGTAACATCAGCACACTGAAGACGACTATCTTGCAGATACAAAACGTTCCGGCAGGTGATTCCATCGGCTACAGCCGGATGAGCTATGTAAAGCGCGATTCCCGCATCGCGATTATCCCGATCGGCTATGCCGACGGCTTGGACCGTCATTTCAGCAATGGTGGTGGCGAGGTCGTGATTAATGGCCACCGTTGCCCGATCATTGGCAATATCTGTATGGATGCCTGCATGATCGATGTCACCGATACCGACGCACACGAAGGAGACACCGTCATCATCTTTGGCGAAGAACTCCCTGTCAGCGAACTTTCGGACAAGCTGAAGACTATCCCATACGAGATACTAACTTCGATCTCGCCGAGGGTAAAAAGGGTGTACTACAGGGAATAAATATCCGGGGCCCCTATCCTGCCTCGGACTTGAAGGGGTTTCATGTAAGCGATTGCGTATCTTGCTACATTTTTACTACCTTTGTGCCGTAACATATTAAAATAAAAGGTATGAGTCATAATTTATTGAAAGGCAAGCGAGGCATTATATTCGGTGCGCTGAATGACATGTCCATCGCCTGGAGGTGGCTGAAAAAGCCGTAGAAGAGGAGCAACGATCACACTTAGCAATACGCCTATCGCCGTTCGTATGGGACAGGTGGATGCTTTGGCTGAGAAGTTGCACGCCGAAGTTATTCCGGCGGATGCTACGAGCGTGGAAGATTTGGAAACGGTTTTCTCTAAATCAGTAGAAATATTAGGGGGTAAGATAGATTTCGTTTTACATTCCATCGGCATGAGCCCGAACGTGCGCAAGAAACGTACTTACGACGACTTGGACTACAGCATGTTGGAAAAAACGCTGGATATCTCCGCAATCTCTTTCCACAAGATGTTGCAGGTTGCCAAAAAGCAGGATGCCATTGCCGAATACGGTTCGGTGATCGCCCTCTCGTATGTGGCAGCACAGCGTACATTCTTCGGATATAACGACATGGCAGATGCCAAAAGCCTGCTGGAATCTATCGCCCGCAGTTTCGGCTACATCTATGGCCGTGAAAAGAACGTCCGTATCAATACCATTTCCCAGTCACCGACACTGACTACAGCCGGGAGCGGCGTGAAAGGAATGGACCATTTGATGGATTTCGCCGAAAAGATGAGTCCATTGGGCAATGCCACAGCCGACGAATGTGCAGACTATTGCGTTATGATGTTCTCCGACCTCACCCGTAAAGTCACGATGCAGAACCTCTACCACGACGGTGGCTTCTCAAGCATGGGCATGAGCCTTCGTGCCATGAACCAGTACAGCAAAGGTCTGGAAGAATATACCGACGAAAACGGACACATTATTTACGGCTAAGCCGTAAATCAGGTGAAAGTTGAAAGATGAAAGTTGAAAGTTTGAGGAAACACGAAGTAAACTTTCCACTTTCACCTTTCAACTCTCACCTTTCAACTCATAACGCTATGCTCGTAAAAATATACCCCGAAAACCCCAATCTCAGAGAGATAGACAAGGTGGTCAATATCATGCGCGACGGTGGCCTCGTAATTTACCCGACCGACACCGTTTATGCTATCGGTTGTGACGCGTTGAATGTGCGTGCAGTCGAAAAGATCTGCCAAATGAAAGGCGTCAACCCGCAGAAAAGTAACCTGTCCATTATCTGTTATGATCTTTCCAACCTGAGTGAATACGCCAAAGTGAGCAATGCTGCTTTCAAGTTGATGAAGAAGAACTTGCCGGGCGCCTTCACCTTCATCCTGCCTACCAGCAGTGAACTACCCAAGATCTACAAGAACAGAAAAGAGGTGGGGATCCGCGTACCAGACAATACTATTATCCGTACACTCGTACGAGAGCTCGGAAATCCGATCCTGACCATGTCTTTGCATGACGAAGACGACATCATCGAGTACAGCACCGATCCCGAACTGATCGAAGAAAAGTATGAGAACCAGGTGGACATCGTCATCGACGGTGGTTACGGAGGCACGGAAGCCTCGACTGTCATCGACTGCACAACAGACGATTTTGAAATCATCCGCCAGGGAAAAGGAGAACTAATCTATTAAGCAAACAAAACAAGATGAACTGGAACCAATTACTCTCTGGCAAACGCTTCGGCATGGAGGAATATCACGAACGTAAACATGAACGTACCGATTTTCAGCGAGACTACGACCGTCTGATCTTTTCCTCCCCTTTCCGCCGTTTACAGAACAAGACGCAGGTATTCCCCCTTCCGGGCAGTATATTCGTACACAACCGTTTGACACATAGCTTAGAAGTTTCCTGCGTAGGACGCTCATTAGGTAACAATGTCGCCAAAGGCCTGATGCAGAAATATCCCGACGGGAGCGTCAATTTCCCGGAAATAGGCTCCATCGTCTCAGCTGCCTGTCTTGCCCACGACATGGGCAATCCACCGTTCGGACATTCAGGAGAACGGGCAATCTCTGCCTACTTCGCCGAAGGCAACGGGAAAAAGTTACAGGAAAAAATTCTCAACGAAGGAGGGCGCTATGAAGATTTCCTCCATTTCGAAGGGAATGCGAACGCCATGCGTCTGCTCACCCACCAGTTCATCGGGCGCCGCAAAGGGGGCTTTGCCTTGACATACAGTACGCTTGCATCTATCATCAAATATCCGTATTCTTCCGTTTATGCAGGAAAGAAGGGTAAATTCGGCTTCTTTCAGTCGGAAGAGGAGGATTATCTGCGCATCGCAGACGAATTAGGAATTTGCCGGAACCCGGAAGATGCAAACAAGTTCGTCCGTTATCCGCTTGTCTATTTGGTGGAAGCAGCTGACGATATTTGCTATCAGATCATGGATATCGAGGATGCCTGCAAACTGCATATCCTGACAACAGAAGAGGCCATCCGGCTGCTCCTCAACTTCTTCGAAGGAGAGCGCCTCGACCATATTGTCCGCGTCATGAAGATGGTCGACGATACCAACGAGCAGATCGCCTACTTACGTTCCTGTATCATCGGCCTCTTGGTTGACGAATGTTCCCGCATCTTCCTCGAGAACGAAGAGGACATCCTCAGCGGAACATACAACACTCCGCTTATCGATAACATTTGCGATCAGGCAAAAGCCGCATACGACACCTGCTCAAAAACCGCTTACAAAAAGATATACCGCGCTAAAGAAGTTTTAGACATCGAACTGGCCGGTTACCATATCTTCAGCCATTTGATCGATACGCTGACAGAAGCTGTCATGAACCAGGATCATGCCTACAGTAAGCTCCTATTGCAACGCATCCCGGAACAGTACGACACAAACGCACCGACCGTCTACGGCAAAGTACAATGCGTCCTCGATTATATCTCCGGCATGACAGATGTATATGCATTGGATTTATACCGCAAGATCACAGGGATGAGCTTGCCGGCAGTCTAATATTCTTCCCTATACTTGCTCTCCTGTTTATCATCAAGAATGCTCAGGTAGCTTTTATATCGCGATTCGCTGATATAATGTTCTTCTACAGCACGCAAGACGGCACAGCCCGGCTCGTGGCGGTGAGAGCAGTTATTGAATTTGCAATCAGCGGAGAATTTGAATATTTCAGGGAAGTAATGAGCGATTTCCGCACCTTCCATTTCGATCGTGCCAAAACCTTTGATACCTGGAGTATCAATCAGGTAACCGCCATCCGGCAAGGGAATCATTTCAGAAAAGGTAGTGGTGTGCATCCCTTTATTATGATATTCGGAAATATCGCCAGTACGGAGATCCGCACCGGGGATCAATTTATTGATAATAGTCGATTTTCCCACCCCGGAATGACCGGACAATAAGGTAATCTTCCCTTTAAGGTCTTCTTTCAACCCGTCCAAGCCCTCTTCAGTACGGGCACAAAGCATAGAACAGGGATAACCGATCGTCGTATACAGATTGACCAAGCCGTCCAGCAATTCCCGATCCCCGCCATTATAACGGTCTATTTTATTGAATACCAGCTTTACAGGCACACGATAGGCCTCCGCTGTAGCGAGAAAACGGTCAATAAAAACGGTGGTGGTAATCGGATAGTTGACTGTCACGATCAACATAGCCTGGTCTACATTCGCAGCAATGATATGCGACTGCTTGGATAGATTGGAAGCACGGCGAATGATGTAATTCTTCCGGTCTTCGATCTCAGTGATGAAAGCGGTACCTTCGGCATTGATATCGATATTGACCCGATCCCCGACCGCAACAGGATTGGTGGTTCGGATATCTTTCAGACGAAAATTCCCTTTGATCTTACTTTCTATATCGCGACCATCGTCGGTGCGTACGGTATACCAACTACCCGTATTCTTAATAACCAATCCCCTCATGTTAGTTAAAAGTTGAAAGTTGAAAGTTGAAAGAAAGGAGGAAAGAAAGGATCTATTCCGTCACTTTCAACTCTCAACTTTCAACTCTCAACTCGTTATACCGTCATTATTTCTTTTTCTTTTGCAGCGTAGAGTTCATCTACTTTCTTGATATACTTGTCATGAACCTTCTGAACTTCTGCTTCCGCGTCTTTCTCGACATCCTCAGGAGTCCCGTCGGTTTTGATGCTCTTCTTCAATTGTTCGATTGCATCGCGGCGGGCGTTACGAACACTGATCTTGGCAGTTTCTGCTTCCTGCTTGGACTGTTTAGCCAACTGGCGACGACGCTCTTCCGTCAGAGGAGGAATACCCAAACGGATCACTTCACCATTGTTTTCAGGAGTGATACCGACTTCGGAATCCATGATTCCTTTTTCAATATCCTTGATAATCTTCTTCTCCCAAGGAGTGATCATGATCGTTCTCGCATCCGGAACAGTTACGGTAGCCACATTTGTCAAAGGAACAGGAGCACCGTAATACATTACTCTCACGCAATCCAAGATTTTCGGATTCGCCTTACCGGCACGGATATGAGACAACTGTTCATCCAAATATTCGATCGCAAAGGTCATCTTCTCTTCTGCCGCCTTTACATACTGTTTTATATCTGCCATAAGTGATTGTATATTTTTGTTTTCTTTGTTTGTTAGGCAAACAAAAATAGTAAAGTTTTTCTTTTTGGCAAACTGTTTATGGAAATATGTTATTTCCGAACCGCCGGGACTACTTCAACTTTGTAAAAAGGAAAAGCAGGTAAAACACTCCGACTGCCAAAACCAGCAAGGCGCCTGTCTGCGAATGAAGAGCATCAGAAGCAAAGCCCATCAAGAGCGGGAAAATCGTTCCACCGAAAAGTCCCATAATCATCAAGCCGGATACTTCGTTCTGCCGTTGGGGCATCGACAATAAAGCCTGAGAGAAAAGGATGGAGAAGACGTTCGAATTGCCATATCCGACCAAAGCGATGCAGACATATAGCAGAGCCTTGCTGTCGAACAAAAGGAAACCTGCCATCGAAGCTACCATCAACACGACACTGACAACAAAAAATTTCTTCGGTGCCCAATGGGCCAGGATCAACGAACCGGTCAGGCAACCGACCGTACGGAAGATAAAATAGAGGCTCGTTGCAAACGCCGCCGCATGTATGTCCATCCCCAACCGTTCCATCAGGATCTTCGGGGCAGTAGTATTCGTGCCGACATCTATGCCGACATGACACATGATACCGACAAACATCAACAGGATAAACGGGTTACCCAATAAGGCAATGCATTCGGCAAATGTGGAAGGTTTGCCTTCCGGAGCCTCTTCCTTGATAGAAGTCGCCCCCAACAGTAAAATCGCCACAATCGCTATCACCATATAGATCGGAAACAGTACACGCCAGCCCAATCCCAGCGAAGGGATCGCCGCAGTCGCTCCCCACATGGCGATATAGGGCGCCAGGAAAGAGGCGATCGCTTTGACAAACTGCCCGAAAGTCAGACTGCTTGCCAACTTGTCTCCGGTAATAATATTAGACAATAGCGGATTCAGAGAGGTCTGCATCAAAGCATTCCCGATCCCCAATAAGGAAAAAGAGACCAGCATCACCATATAGCCATCGCCAAAACACGGGATCAGCAACGACACGAAGGTAACAACCAGGCTCAGCATGACCGTCTTTTTCCGCCCGATCTTGTTCATCAACATCCCCGTCGGGACAGAGAAGATCAGGAACCAGAAGAACACTAAGGAAGGAAAGATATTCGCTTCGGAGTCCGTCAGTCCCAAATCCAACTTCACATAGTTGGAAGCAATTCCCACCAAATCCACAAATCCCATCGTGAAAAAAACAAGCATCACCGGGATCAGCCTTATATACAAGCTTTTCTCTTTCATGATCAGTCTTTATTAGGATAAGCAGGCCATGCGCCCTCTTTCGTGCATACAAAAGCAGCTGTCCCGACAGCAGTCTGATGGGCTTCGCGCAAGGATTTACCGGCTAATACGGAGTAAATGAATGCACCGGAGAAAGAATCTCCCGCCCGACCGTATCGGCCACCTCGACTTTGGGAGTAAGAATCGTCGACTTGTCGGTAGCCGTATAGACAGAACTATAGCGACTGCCGGCAGTCAAAATCATATAGCGCAAGCTGTAACGCTCGACCAGTTGGCGGCAGGCCGTATCTTCATCCTCTGAAAGGGAAAACATTTCGCGCATCAGGTCGAGTTCCTCGTCATTGATCTTAAATACATTCGCCTCTTCCAGCAGACTGGCGATCAACTCCTTCGAGTAATAAGACTGGCGGATATTGATATCGAAAAACCGAAGTGCCTCTTCACGAGCATAGGAAAGCAACGCATGAATCGTCGCACGCGATTCGGATGAACGCTGCGCCAACGTACCGAAGCAGATAGCATCTGCTTTTTCACCAGGTCGATGGCTTCCTGAGTCAACGGTATATGATCCCAAGCGACACCTTCTATAATCGTATAGGTTGGGATACCGTCTCTCAACTCCACCATCACGCTTCCGGTAGGATATTCGACTATCCCCAGCGAATGGCAGATACCGTTCTTATCCAACTCCTGGACGATCTCCGCCCCGAACACGTCGTCCCCGATCGCGCTGACCGCATATCCTTCGGCCCCCAATTGGGTAGCATGGTATACAAAATTGATCGGAGCACCTCCGGCACGCTTCCCCGTTGGCAACACATCCCAAAGGAGTTCACCTATACCGACAACAACAGGTTTACTATCTTTCATTATTTACTTATTTTATATTTTTAAAATTACTCCCAGATGGATCGGAACGTGTATACTTCCATTTCTTTTACTTCGATATTATTTCCCCAAAAATGGAATCCTTCCCTGTTCTTCAAGTCCGGCCGACGCTCCATCGAATAAGAATAAGCCCCATCATCAATATAAACTTCAATAGAAGTCTTATCCAAGATAATATCGGCCGTGATTTCCATACTTGTCATGTCTTCGGGCGAATAGAACACACCATTGATCCGGTTGTAATTCATATCGTAATCCAGTAATGACTGCCCGAACAGGTTCAGGCCGGCATTTGTAGCATGAGACAATTTGAGGGTTGTACGGATACGCAATGTACCTGCATCCCTATACTGCCGAAGCAGTTCATCAGCTTTATCTGCCGTCAGCGCTCTCCACTTTCCGACTGAGGTCTGCAAGCGCTCAAGTTCTTCGATCGGTTTACTAAACAGGCGAATGCCGTCTTTCGTCGTTCTCAAAGACAACTCCGTCGGGAATAACATCATCCCGTTAAAAGGCATTCCCGGATGAGAGATACGCCCCCAACCGACCTGAATACGACGGCCATCCGACTCAGGTATATTCGTAAACGTCTGGGCAGCATAGATAGAACCGGTAGAATAGTAATATTTGCCGGATTCAGGTGTAAATTTCTTTCCGTCAAACGCACCCAACATATAAGTCCCGGAAGCACCGTACATCACCCATTTGGTATTGTCCTTATTCCCATCGACAGGAAGTTCGAATAATTCAGGACACTCCCAAAAACCGGTAATATGGCTTTCGAACGTCCAGTCTTTCAAGTTGTCGGAGTTGTATATGGAATGTCCGTCGCGCTCATTCAGCACCATAACCCATTTACCTGATGGTTTATGCCAAAAGACTTTCGGATCGCGAGTATCCTTACTGTTCCATTTGGCCTTAGAATCGATCACCGGATTGCCCTTATATTTTGTCCAAGTGCGTCCTTTATCCAGGCTATAGGCTATACATTGCACCTGCTTTTCCGGGTTGTCAGCCGTATAAATAGCCACCATCGCCGGAATACCATTCTTTCCGAAGCCGGAAGTATTGTCATAGTCGATCACTGCCGAACCGGAAAACATCGTACCGTGTTCGTCGGGATACAGGGCGATCGGCAGCTCTTCCCAATGTATCAAATCATTGCTTACGGCATGCCCCCAATGCATATTCCCCCAATCGCGTTCATACGGATTATGTTGGTAGAACAAGTGATATTCACCGTCATAATACAGCAATCCATTAGGATCGTTGTTCCATCCTCTACGTTGAGTATAGTGGATTTGCGGACGGTTGGTTTCTTTATACAAGCTATCTTGTCCGGCTATTTCATCCGCTTGATAAATCTTGTTTATACCTGTTTTATTCCCAGTATAAGATATTTTTATCTCTTTGTTCTTCAAGGCAGACATATCACAAAACACCCAATAGTCCGGTTTTCCTGAGGCCAAACGAATCTCGAACGCCCGCTCTTGCCGCCCTCCCACATCAAATGTCATCAGAGCCCGGTCTACCTGATGCGAAACCGGCAGATTGAGGTATCTCTTCGTTATTTTCATTGTCAGGTCTTGCGCGCTCAAGGTGAAGACACAACTCACCAGGGCACTCGCAAGCACCCATATACGTTTGTTATTCATTTCAGCATTAATTATGCACCAGCGTTCCGATATTTTCACCACTCATCACCTTTTTCAGGTTACCATTGGTATCCATGTCGAAGACAATGATCGGAAGATTGTTTTCCTTACACATCGTGGTGGCTGTCAGGTCCATCACTTTGAGACCGCGCGTATAGATTTCGTCGTAGGTGATGTCCGAGAACTTGGTGGCCGTCGGATCCTTTTCCGGATCGGCAGTATAGATACCATCTACACGAGTTCCTTTCAGCATCACATCCGCTTCGATCTCGATACCACGCAGGGAAGAACCTGTGTCAGTCGTAAAAAACGGATTGCCAGTACCGCCCGACATAATCACAACATGGCCCTGTTCAAGCAATTCGATCGCACGCCATTTATTATAGAACTCGCCGATCGGTTCCATACGGATTGCAGTCAACACTTTGGCTTTCACGCCCTGAGCGACAAGGGCAGAACTCAAGGCCAGACTGTTGATGACCGTTGCCAGCATCCCCATCTGGTCGCCTTTCACACGGTCGAAGCCTTTGGAAGCCCCGCTCAGGCCGCGGAAGATATTGCCGCCACCAATCACAATTCCGATCTGGACACCCATTTCGGCAATTTCCTTGATCTGCGTCGCATATTCGTTCAGACGAACTTCGTCTATACCATATTGTTTACCTCCCATAAGCGATTCTCCGCTTAATTTCAACAGGATACGTTTGTACTGAGCCATATTGTTATTCGATTTGATTTGTTCGATTACAAAAATAAAGTATTTCAACGATTTGAACAATAGCCCCTTCTTCAAATGTTTCTTGTTACTGACGATTTGAACTTACTGCGATAAATCTACAAGCGGCTGATTTCTTCCATTGACAGGCCGGTACATTGTGCTATTGTTTCCATATTAATGCCTTGCTTTTTTAAATTGGCTGCTACCTGGGCTTTGCCTTTCTCTATCCCTTCCTCCAATCCTCTCTCCAGCCCGTCTTCATAAGAGGTGTCGAGGGCGGCTGAAAAGATCACGTTCGACGGAAAGGCTCAAATTCGTATTCCAAAGCGTTGGTCGGGGGTCATGCGCTCGATCTCCACTATGCTTTTCAACTTGTGGAATATCTGGTTGTTCAATTCTTGAGGTAATCGTTCCATGATCTCGATATTGTTTAAGACGTACAGCCACTTTTTGTAAAGCGTGTCGCACGCAGACAAAGGTAATACAAATTTCGGCATTTCGATATAGATCTCGTTGAGTGTTTCGCTAAAAAGGGACTTTCAGTTCACGGTCCATCCGGACGACATCCCAACGGTATTTATCCGGGCGGGTCGGATCCATGATGTAATTGAGAATACATACGACATAGACTTTGTTGATCTGGTAGTTCCACCGCCTTCGGGCAACCTCGTCCGCCTCCTTTTGCAAACGTTCCTTGACGACCATCGATTGGGATCATACCGAAATCCTGAGGGATTAAATATAACCATCTTTCAAAGTATCTATTGCATCTTCCTATAAGCCCCCTGATAGTATTCAAGTATTTATTATAATCCCCGATAGTGTAAAAAATAATTCCAGATAAAATTTGTTTTGTATAAAATAAAAGCGTTCCTTCGTGCTGTCACTCATTTTCAGAGAGATTATACGTATAGAGTGAACAAAAACAAAGGAGCCTTGACTGTGCAATGGGTATAGCTTGACAACTTTC
>ENA-OQCB01000931-OQCB01000931.1-human-gut-metagenome-genome-assembly--contig:-NODE-931-length-12441-cov-3.108657_pt1 | contig 12441 bp, 19 predicted proteins | sample MGYA00242493_ERZ504568 | MGnify/ENA primary metagenome ERZ504568 (study PRJEB26092, sample SAMD00036229) | human gut metagenome | host: Homo sapiens | study: EMG produced TPA metagenomics assembly of...
CTCATATTTCACCGGATACCCCTCCGACGCCAATACGACGCAGACTGCTGCATTGTCCTCAAACTGCAAATCAATCTCATCCAGCTTGCCGTCGATACAGGCCTCCATGACTTCTATGATATCATTTTTCATTCTCGGCAGCACTACCTGAGCCTCAGGGTCTCCAAAACGGGCGTTGTACTCTAACACTTTCGGACCTTGCTCTGTCAGCATCAGACCAAAAAAGATAATTCCCGTAAACGGCCTTCCCTCTGCTCTCATCGCGTCCACGGTAGGCTGATAAATATGCTTCTGGCAGTACTCGTCAATCTCCTTCGTATAAAACGGGCTAGGTGAAAACGTTCCCATTCCGCCAGTATTCAATCCCTGATCGCCGTCCTTGGCACGTTTATGGTCCTGCGCCGATGTCATCGTCTTAATCGTAGTTCCATCCACATAAGATAACACTGAGACCTCCCGGCCAGTCATAAATTCTTCAATGACCAAGGTGTTGCCGGCAGTGCCGAACTTCTTGTCCAGCATGATCTCCTTTACGCCGTCTTTTGCCTCTTCCAAGCTATTGCAGATCAAAACTCCTTTTTCCCAGAGCCAGACCATCCGCTTTTAGGACAATGGGGAATTTCGCCGTCTCCAAGTACTCCAACGCCTTTTGGGGGTCCTCGAAATTCTCATAAGCAGCCGTGGGAATCTGATACTTTTTCATCAAATCCTTTGAAAATGCCTTTGAACCCTCTAAAATTGCAGCATTCTTTCTCGGCCCAAATACACGCAGACCTTTTTCTTCAAACACATCCACAATTCCGCCCACCAGAGGATCATCCATTCCCACAATCGTCAAATCCACCCGCTGTTCCTGAGCAAATTGTGCCAGTTTCTCAAACTCCATCGGGCCAATCGGCACGCACTCTGCAATCGTCCCAATCCCCGCATTTCCCGGAGCACAGTAAATCTTATCCACTTTCGGACTCTTTGCTACACTGTATGCGATCGCGTGTTCTCTTCCGCCGCTTCCTACAATCAACACTTTCATCTGTATCTTTCTCCTCCTAGAACACCGTTTTCCCAATAATCACTGGGAAATCACAGCTTTTCCATCATGAACTGTCACTTTTCCATTTGCAATCAGATCAATGGCCCGGGGCAAAATCACCCATTCTGCCTGTTCCATCACTCTTCGCTGCAGCGTCTCTGGTGTATCCCCCTGCAAAACTTCCACCGCTTTTTGCAAGATAATCGGCCCAGTATCCGTGCCGGCATCCACAAAATGAACCGTAGCCCCTGTCACTTTGACTCCACGCTGCAGAACTCCCTCATGTACCCTCAGGCCATAATAACCAATCCCGCAAAAAGAAGGAATCAAAGATGGGTGAATGTTGATGATACGATTCGGAAAAGCCTCTACCACACAAGGCGGAACTGCCACTAAATATCCTGCCAAGACCACCAAATCTGCTTCGCTCTCTTTCAAAGCCCGCAAAAGCTCTTCATGAAAAGCCTCCCGGTTCGGAAAATCCTTCGGTGAAATGCATTGGCTGGCAATCCCGTATTGCTTTGCCCTCTCCAGGGCATAAGCATTTCGGTTATTGCTGATTACCACCTGTATCTTGGCATTGGTAATTTCTTTTTTCTCAATCGCATCTATAATCGCCTGAAGATTGGTACCTCCGCCTGAAACTAAAACTGCAAGTTTCAACATAAGGTCACTCCCTTTTCTCCAGCTTCAATTTTTCCTACAATATAAGGCTGTTCACCAGCTTTTCGAATAGCCTCCAGCGTCTTGTCCACATCCTTGGCATCCACAGCCACGATCATCCCCAGTCCCATATTATAAGTATTGTACATCATCTTCTCCTCAATCTGGCCTGTCTTTGCCAGGAGTTTAAAGATCGAAGGAATCGGATAACTGTCTTTTTTAATGACTGCTCTGGTCCCTTCTCTTAACATACGAGGTACATTTTCATAGAAACCGCCACCAGTGATATGGCTGCACGCTCTGACACGGACACCAGACTCCTTAATGCTTCTGAGAGCCTTCACATAGATCTTCGTCGGTGCGATCAGTGCCTCTCCGAGAGTGCTCCCCAGTTCGTCGTAATAAGTATCCAATGACTCTTTCGTCATCTCAAAAACTTTGCGGACCAGAGAAAATCCATTGCTGTGAACACCGGAAGAAGCCATGCCGATTAACACATCCCCTTCTTTCAGGTCCTTTCCTGTAATCAGATCTTTCTCATCGACAACTCCCACCGCAAAGCCTGCCAAATCATATTCATCTTCCGGATAAAAACCGGGCATTTCCGCGGTCTCACCGCCGATCAAAGCCGCATCAGACTGCTCACAGCCTGCTGCCACGCCTTTTACAATCTGGGCGATTTTCTCCGGGTAGGTTTTTTCCGCAGGCAATGTAGTCCAGGAAAAACAATGGCTCTCCTCCCGCACAGGCAATGTCATTTACACACATCGCCACGCAGTCAATTCCCACCGTATCATGCTGGTCCATCAGAAAAGCCAACTTTAGTTTCGTTCCCACTCCATCCGTGCCAGATACCAAAGTAGGGTTTTTCCATATCTTTGAATTTTTCCATGGAAAAAAGCACCTGAAAACCCTCCGATATTCGTCAGAACCTCCGGTCTCATCGTCTTAGCAATATGCTCTTTCATAAGCTCCACTGATTTATAACCAGCTTCTATATCTACGCCCGCCTTCTTATAATCCATAATTTCCTCCGTATTTTCACCTGTCAATTATTTGGTATAGTTCTTATATCCCACTTCTTGTAGTTTCTCATCTTTCGCTACAACCTGGTCTTTCAAGGTCGCAGAATACTCTTTCAGTCTATTTAAAAGTTCCGGATCAGAAGTTGACAGTATCTTTTGCCGCCAAAAGTCCTGCATTTGCACCACCGTTGATCGCCACTGTTGCCACTGGAATTCCCGATGGCATCTGTACGATGGAGTATAAAGAATCTCTGCCTCCCAATGAGGTGGTGTGCATAGGGATGCCAATCACCGGCATCGGAAAGATTGCCGCGCACATACCTGGAAGATGCGCAGCCATACCTGCTCCTGCGATAATCACTTTGAAGCCTTTTTCCTCCGCGGTCTTCGCGTACTCAAAAAATACGTCCGGCTCTCTGTGAGCAGAGATAATTTTCATCTCAAACTCAATTCCCAACTGTTCCAGAATATCCGCCGCCTTACTCATTACGGGCATATCCGAATCGCTGCCCATCACAATACCTACTTTTGCCATGGTTTCCTCTCCTTTATGTGAATTCATAGTTCTATTGACATCAGTCTCCCACAATTTTACTAAGATTCCCCATTCCTGTCAACGCAGAAATCAGGTTTTCCCGTCCTTCCCCTATTATTGGAGGCCTGAACAGTCGTATTAGCGAATTTCTTCTAACGGCTGGTTCAGCTCCTGGGTACCCGGGAGCACAAAGCGACCATCCTCTATGATGGAGACCATTTCCCCGTCCTCGTCAATCACCCGGATACTTTGCAGTTCTTCATAGGGAATCGTGATATCCGTGTGACAGTTATAATAGGCCAGGCTTAGATCTTCTTTTCGCAGAGCTGAGATCTCATTGTCTCGGGCAATGATTTCCTTTCCATCTGGGTTATACACCGGAATATCTTCCGCCCAGGTATAACAAGTATCCCCCACCGCGAAATGCGGGCCCATCTTCTCTGCAATCAAGATCGGCAGTTTATCGTGAATACCATACTTTTTCGCCATGGCATAGGCAGTTGTGTTCGTGCCGATCGCAAACTCTCCCATGGGGATTTTTTTGTGGTGATGCAAAATGTTATCTTCAATGTACCTGCGGTTCTCTTCCTCTGACTCAAAATTCCCGCAGTCATAGTCGATCACCTGTCCGCAGTCAAACACTAATTTTAAATCCTTGAACAACAATCCATTCAGATAAACCTGACTGACATGCAAAACTCCTCCCGTGCCCGCCAGAACCGGAGAAGTGAAGACCTCCCCGACAGGTATATTGCAGTCGGCCACACAGTTCTCAAAATTCGTCTGTCTCTCTGGTTCCTGCAGCGTATGCAGATGAATGAGAAGGTCGGTCTCGTTCTCTCCCTTTCCCTTGACCTCCACCCACTCACAGGAATCCAGCGTGTCGATGATCGCCTGCTGGATACGGCTGTACTGCTTGGAGTCCAGATTATTGATCTTTACCGTCTCCTTGAAAATTTCCTGAAACTGCTCCCCAATCTGCGGTACCGGATAAGCAATGATGGTAAAGCTTCTCTCCTCCCCCTTAATGTACCGATTTGTGATCTGAGCGCTCTCATTGTCCATGGAAACTTTTAACTTTCTTTGCTCCTCGCTGAGACAGCAAGCACCTTCACTATTTTTAGGGGAAAATGGGATTTCTCCAAATACTTCAATCACCGCTGGCCCTGCATGTCCAGCCGCCAGCTCTCTATGATTTTCATAGATATTCTGCATCGCCCGCAGCTTTCTCTGTACAAAATCATGGTCTAAAAACAACGCTGCATCTTCCCTGTGATCGTACTCAAACTGGGGATTGGCATTTCCACCTGAAAATCCATTTCTGTGAGCAGTCAGCTGTATTAAATGAGTCGCATACCGATATACCGTAGGCTTTAACCCCATCTCCTGAAATTGCTGTACCGCCGAACGTACCATTCTCTCAAAGCCCAGAGGATAACGAATATTTACCGTCTTCTTCACGGATAAATCCTTCCCCGTATTCACAAAGGCCATCCGATACCCCTCTGTGTAGGTACGGGCCATCTTATCGATTTCTTCCTGGGAAAACGTATTCAAAAAACGGGCCACACCCAGTTCATTTTCTGTGATATACTCCCCGTACCGGTACAGATATCTCAAATCCTCTAAATCACTGTCCATGATCACACGGACGGCAAAATCTCTGGAAGAATCAATGTTTTCCAAAATCCTCTCTTCCAAAAACTCCTGGCAATAATCACTCACATACCAATACCAGATCTGTCGCACCGCCTCAGGCTTTGGCAGCTCTGTATCACAAAAAGCCGTATAAATCTCAAGAAACAATTCCTGGCAAGCAGTCAAATCCCAGAGTTTTTCCTCATAGGCATACACGATGGCTCCCCGCAATTCCGCGTACACAGAACTTAAAACCTGCCCATAGGTTCCTAGCTTCTCCACCGCATAAGCTGGATTTGCGTAAGATTGTCCATAATGTTCCGGAAACAGCTCTTCATAGAGTCTCCCATTGATCTTCTTCCATTCTTCCAGAGAATGCTCCTGCGTTTTTATTTCCAATTGTTCCGCGGCCATCTTTAAAAACTCTGCACTTTTTTGAAAATAATCTCGATATGGCTCTTGAACTCTCTCCTCTGTCCGAATTTCCTCAATTCGATCACGGGATAGCTGAAAACGCTCTCTTAACATTTCTTCCAATCTGTAATCACCTCTTCATTCATCTTGTATATTTCCTCTATCTATATTTTTCTGCACTAAATCCTGCATATATTCCCAGATCTTTTCGGAGCCCTCCATCGTCTTGGCATTTCTGCTGTAAATCTGGCTCTTCTTTACCTTATGTTCTTTCCAACTCTTCCCATCTAAAGCGTCATTTAGCATCAGCGGCTGAAAATTGTCCAACATATGGGCATATTTTGCCTCCGCCGACTCATAGGCTTCAAATTCTTCCCAGAGCTTTCGAAATTGCTCTCCCTGGTCCTTTGGCAGCAGCCCAAAGATACGCTCTGCCGCCCTCACTTCCCGCTCACGTTTCGTCTGAAGCCCATCCACGTCATACGCATAGGTATCCCCGGCGTCGATCTCCACCAAATCATGAATCAAGACCATCAAAACCACTCTCATGATGTCAACCTCTTCCTGGGCATACTCTTTTAGCAGAAACGCCATAATCGCCATATGCCAAGAATGTTCTGCGTCATTTTCTTTTCGGTTTCCATCCGCCAGATAAGTCTGCCGAAATACATTCTTCACTTTGTCAATCTCCAAAATGAATTTCATCTGCTGCTCAAAGCGATTCATTTCCTCACACTCCAATCAAAAATAGAGCCAGCCAGCCCACAGTGATGATTCCGTTGGCAATCGCACTCACCATGCTGACTGTATGACTCCTGTTCTCCTCCGAGAAACTCTGCAATCCCTGAATAAATCCATATCCAGACAGAAAAATGGCAAAAATACTGATTCCTCCAATCAAAGCGCCCACTGCTAAGACCGTCTCTCCTTCGCAAAAAAAATGAGTCAGAACGGCAAGCAGAAACAGCCCCACAGACACACCTGCCAACGCAGCGGCAAAAATACCTTTTTTTGCGGGTTTTTTCTGCGCAAACGCATATCTATACCTCTTTGCCATAATATTTTCTCCTCATCTTATCGCATATCTTAAAAATTACGTAACCCAAAAATGCTCCCAATGTGTTCAGCATCATATCATCGACATCGAAAGAGCCTACCTTTGTCACCAACTGAATGGTCTCCACCAGTAAACTCAGTCCAAATCCTGACAGTACAATCAGTCCTCCATCCCGAAATTCCTGGAAAATGACCGGCACCAGTACCCCGAACGGAATAAAGCCTATGATATTGCCGAACAAATTCGTAAATACCGCAAAAGCCCCAAGCTGTTCCCGATAAATCCAAAATCTTCGAATCTCTACAAAGGGAATTAAATTATACTGATATTCCCGCTCCGCTGCTGCCACTCTCCCATATTCCTCTGAAAAAAAGAGAAAGTACACCAGCAAAAGCACATATATCACGAAGAGCGCCACTCCCACCCCTCCGTACCCAGGTTTTCGTTATTTTTCTCACAAGCACTCCCTCGCCCTTGGATTTTCCCCCAAAAGGATGTCTGCCATTGCCACCCCTCCCATCAAGAGGGCGCTGCCTCGATTACCGCCTATGGACCGTCCGCAGCGCCTACTTTAAAACACGCACTCCCAAAAGTCCTCATACTCGGACTCCCAAAAGCGCGCAGCTTATCTATATCGTTATCTCAAATTTTCTCTTCATCAGCCTCGCACCATTGATAATCATCAAAATGCCGGCCGCCACTCCTACGGTCAGTGTCACAATCCCCAGAGCCAGGCTGCTGATCCCCGCATGGGACATAGTCTTATAAATTTTTTCATTCATGGTAAAATCCTCCTTTGACTATTTTTACGCCGTACTGCTCGTAATATGCGTCAATGGCTGCCTTTAATACATCATCAATGACAATTTTTCCTTTGTATTCCCTGTTGTAGAGATGTTCTACCACCTCAGCCATGGTGACAATGGCCGTCGTCTTCAGCCCATACTTCTCCTCAATCTCTGCCAGAGCACTCTTAGTTCCCTGTCCCCGTTCCATGCGGTCCACAGACACGACCAGTCCGATCGGAGTCACTTGCCCCTGCGCCTTGATAATCGGCAAAGTCTCCTGAATAGAAGTGCCAGCAGTGGTCACATCCTCAATAATCACCACCCTATCTCCGTCTTCAATGGGACTTCCCAGCAAAATTCCCTTATCTCCGTGGTCCTTTACTTCTTTGCGGTTGCTGCAGTAACGGATATCTTTTCCATAGTGCTCGCTGATTGCCATGGAGGCCGCCACACTCAGGGGAATCCCTTTGTAAGCCGGTCCAAACAAAACATCAAAATCCAGGCCGAACTTTTCCTGAATCGCTCTGGCATAGTATTCCCCTAATTTGCGAAGCTGAGCACCCGTCCGATAAAAACCGGTGTTCACAAAAAAAGGAGTTTTTCTGCCGCTTTTGTCACAAAATCTCCAAACTTCAGCACATTACAATCGATCATAAATTCAATAAATTCCTGCTTATACTGTTCCATATCTCTTAAGACCTCCATAATTTATGGACTGATTTACGCCCTTATTCTCTTTCCACAGCCATTTCCAGCGAAACATATCTTTGCTGCCCGCCGAATGCTCCAGAAATATCACTAAATTTTTTACAATTTTACCATAAGTTTCATAGATTTTCAATTGAGGAATCCACACGGATACTTCCCTCTAGTCTCTTATTCCAGAAATCTATATAATCAAAGGCGCTCTCTATGCAATAAACTATTGCAAGGAGAGCACCTTTGCCTCTCTACAGAACCTGTTCTCTACTTGACCGCTCCGATCAGTTCCTGAATATGTTTCACTCCATTTTTTTTCATGTACTCTTCAATTCCTTGAATCACTTCCAAAGTCGCCTCAGGCCGAAAGAAATTAGCAGTTCCTACAGATACCGCACTCGCTCCGGCCAGTATGAATTCCAAAGCGTCCTCAGCCGTAACGATTCCTCCCATTCCGATAATCGGAATTTTGACCGCCTGCGCCACCTGATAAACCATCCTCACTGCCACTGGTTTCACCGCAGGTCCCGACATCCCACCAGTCTTGTTTGCCAGAGCAAATGTTCTGCGCTGAACATCAATTTTCATTCCAGTCAGTGTGTTAATCAATGACACTGCATCCGCGCCGCCGGCCTCTGCCGCCCTAGCCACCTCTGTGATATCTGTCACATTAGGTGTGAGCTTCATGATGATCGGCTGACGAGCAATCTTTTTGATCTGTGCCGTCAACTGCTCCACACAGGCCGGCTCCTGGCCAAACGCCAGAAAATTTGCATTTACATTCGGACAGGAAATATTGATCTCCATCAGATCAATCTCCTCTTCCGCCAACCTCTCCACTACTCTAAGGTACTCTTCCGGTGCATGTCCACAGACATTGACCACAATTTTAGTATCATATTGCTTTAAAAATGGAAGATCTCTCTCGCAAAATACGTCTACTCCCGGGTTTTGCAATCCAATGGCGTTTAGCATTCCGCCATAAACCTCCGCGATTCTCGGAGTGGGATTCCCAGGCCACGGCACGTCAGCTACTCCCTTCGTAACCACAGCTCCCAACTGATTCAAGTCCACGAACTCACTGTACTCTTCCCCAGAGCCAAAGGTACCGGAAGCTGTCATAACTGGATTTTCAGTTCCACACCGGCTATCCTAATCCTTGTATCTATCACAGTTCCACCTCCGTACTCAAAAATACTGGTCCGTCTTTGCACACTCGTTTATTGTGCACATGAGAATGACTGTCAATATCTTTAGACTGACAGACACACCCCAAACAGGCTCCGATTCCGCAGGCCATCCTCTCCTCCATGGATATCCAGCAGGCAATCTCCTCCTGGGCAGCGTACTCTTTGAGCGCCTTCAGCATCGGAGAAGGTCCGCAAGCAAAAATAAGCTCCGCCTTCAACTCGTGCTCCCGGATAGCGTCTAGCACGTTTCCTCTGGTTCCCGCACTCCCGTCCTCAGTCGCCACATACAGCTTTCCTTGTCCGAGCAGGTCTTCCTCCAAGAACAGTTCATCTTTGTAACCCATCACAAGTGTCTTCTCCGACTCTAGCTGCTTTGCAGTCTCTAGCATTGGAGGAATCCCAATTCCTCCTCCAATCAAAAGCACGCGCTTTCCTCTCGCTTCTTCCAGCGGAAAACCATTCCCCAACGGCCCCATCACTTTCAGAGAAATCCCTGCATGGAGACGCGAAAACTCCAAAGTTCCCTTGCCTGCCACCCGGTAAACCAGGCGCAGGCATCCTCTTTCCTTATCAATCTCACAGATACTGATCGGACGCGGCAGCAACCTGCTGCCGTCCCTACTGTACACAGACACAAACTGACCTGCAGATGCCTGACCTGCAATCTCCTCTGTCTGAAGCCACATGCTGTAAATACCATTTCCAATCTTTTCCTGACTTACAATTTTGCAAGTCTCCATCTTCTTTGTACTCATATTTTTCTCTCCTGGCCGGCTTCTAGCGATTTTGCAGCGCCCCATTAATGTCTGCGATCATGTCGAGTGCAGCCTGACGGGAAGCTATCCGCATAATTTTCCTCACCAAACGATGCATATTTTTCCTGCTTATAAGCTGCAATGATTCCCCTAGAAGAATTTACAATCGCTCCAAGTCCATCTTCATTAAAGAAATGTACCAAATCTACACCTTTTCCTCCTTGTGCTCCGTATCCTGGCACCAAGATAAAGGTCTTTGGCACACGTTTTCTCGAGAATTTTACCCCATCTCCGGATAAAGTGGCTCCCTACCACTGCTCCGATATAACTGTACTGTTCTCCCATATACTCTTCGCCCCACTGAGCGACTTTCTCACCCACTAATTCATAGAGCGGCCGGCCATTCACCAGCTGGTCCTGAAACTCCCCACTGGAAGGATTAGAAGTCTTGACAAGAATGAACAGTCCTTTTTTCTCTTCTTTGCAGACTTCAATAAATGGCTTTACCCCGTCAGAGCCCAGATAAGGATTTATTGTGGCAAAGTCCTCATTAAATCCCGCATAGCTTCTGCTCCCCACTTTTACTTTTCCCAGATGTCCCACTGCGTAGGCAGCAGAGGTGGAACCGATATCCCCCCTTTTGATGTCCCCAATCACCACCAAGCCTTTCTCCCGGCAGTAATCCAGCGTTTTCTTATATACTTTTAAGCCTTCAATTCCAAACTGTTCATACATGGCAATCTGTGGTTTCACAGCTGGAATCAAATCATAGGTCGCATCCACGATTCCTTTATTATATTGCCAAATAGCCTCCGCTGCTCCTTCTAAAGTCTCTCCATACTCCTGAAACGCTTTCTCTTGAATCTGTTTTGGAATATAGTCCATCATGGGGTCTAGCCCTACCACAATCGGTGCATGAGTCTTTTGAATCTTCTCAATCAGTTTGTTAATCATAAATTTCTCTCCTCCGGTTCTTTTGTTCCTTTGTATTTTTCACCACACTCAGATGTTCTGTCTTTTTTCGTACACAATCTCTCCGTCACAGATTGTCATCTGTACCTCTCCATAGACTTTCCTTCCATGAAAAGGAGTATTTCTGCCTTTGGAAGCAAATTTGTTCTTATTGATCGTGTACTGAGCATCCGGGTCAATGACAACCACATCGGCTGCCGCTCCTTCTCTGAGAGTTCCACGGTCAATTCCAAGCACTTTCGCAGGGTTATAGCTCATCTTCTCTGCCATCTGCATCGGCGTCAAAATTCCAGTCTTTACGAGTTCTGTGATCGTAAGAGCCACACTCGTCTCTAGCCCTACAATCCCAAAGGCTGCTGTGCGCATAGAACCAGTCTTGTCTGCCTGGCTGTGAGGCGCGTGGTCTGTGCTGATCACATCCATGATATCTTCTTTTAGACCCTGTCTTAAGGCCTCCACATCTTCTCTCCTTCGAAGAGGAGGCGCCATTTTATAATTAGGATCATCTCCAGGAATATCTTCGGAGCTGAGAGTGAAATGGTGAGGACACACCTCTGCTGTCACCCGAAATCCCTCTTCCTTTGCCTTTTTCATCATCACCACAGTGGCCTTCGTGGAACAGTGGCAAAGATGCAGCTTCACTCCCGTATCATTGGCGAGAATGATATCTCTGGCAGCAATCACATCCTCAGAGGCATTGCAGATTCCTGGAAGCCCCAATTCTTTGGAGCGTTCATCTTCATTCATGCACCCCCCATTTGTGAGACTTTTATCTTCGCAATGTGCCAACACCGGAATGTCATGTTTAGCCGCAATCAACATCGCCTGCTTATACAATTGAGCATTCATCACGGATTTGCCATCCTCTGACAAAGCCGGAGCGCCAGCTGCAATCATCCCTTCAATATCTGCCAGTTCCTCACCCTCCTGGCCTTTGGTAATCGCTCCTGCCTGAAGAACGTGTATCGGTGCAATCTGTTCCGATTTATTTCTCACATAATCCACCCGGTCCGCCCGGTCTATTACCGGTTTCGTATTTGGCATTGCGACAATCGTCGTAAAACCTCCTCTGGCTGCCGCGCTGGAACCGGAGCGAATATCCTCCTTGTACTCCTGCCCCGGATCTCTAAGATGCACGTGAAGGTCAATCAGCCCCGGCATAACATAACACCCCTTCGCATCTATAACGCGAGCCGACTCTTCTTCTCATTTCCTTGCCGACTTTCGAAATCTTTCCATCTTCTATCAGCAAGTCTCCCACCATGTCTGTACCTGTCGCTGGATCTAAAAATCCTTCCATTCTGAATTAAGATCATCATTTGTACCCACCCTTTCTATATACTGTGTAGCATGACTCACTTTATATCTGTACACTAATATGGTCTTAATATCTATGATAAGTCCTATAATCAATACTATACACGAAAAATTCTTTTTAATAAAGAGTTTTTACCTTGACTTTTGGACAAAATACCTCTATAATTAGATTCAGTATAGAAGATATTGGATGTAAAGACTATCACGAGTTTTTAGAAAGTATATTACAACAATATATTTCCTAGAAACTGGTGATTTTTTATTTCACCAGTAACTTCTTTAACCTGTAACAATTCAGTTCTACATTTTTCGGAGTCACACGGAGTTTTACTGCAGTTGGCACCTGTGATTATCAGAT
>ENA-OQCB01000932-OQCB01000932.1-human-gut-metagenome-genome-assembly--contig:-NODE-932-length-12436-cov-4.479405_pt1 | contig 12436 bp, 13 predicted proteins | sample MGYA00242493_ERZ504568 | MGnify/ENA primary metagenome ERZ504568 (study PRJEB26092, sample SAMD00036229) | human gut metagenome | host: Homo sapiens | study: EMG produced TPA metagenomics assembly of...
TCAAATTCCTTGGATTTGAGCAGATTTTCAAGAACTCTCTGACAGGACTTCCGATCGGTGGAGGAAAAGGTGGTTCTGATTTTGATCCGAAAGGAAAATCAGACAGAGAGATCATGGCATTCTGCCATCTTTCTATATCAGGGCGGCAACGGTATCATTATAATCACACAGACATCACACACAGTGTCGTTGTCTGTCGAATAATGGAATAAGAGGCAGAGATTTCCATACCCTCATCAGAAAGGCAGGATATGCGGCAACACAGGAAGGGCGGCATGCAGATATTTTATGAAATTCGACATATATAGACTCTGCCAAAGCTGGACCGTATGTACACTATAGATTTTGGGAGGGATGTAAACATGAATGGGATAGTGAATCTGAATACAAGAGTATCCGAATTGCTGAATCGTATGGGAGTTCCCGATTACACTGCAGGCTACAGCTTTTTACATACGGCAATTATGAGCGTCTATGAACAACCGGACCTGCTTGGCAGTATCATAAAATGCTTATATGTGGTGGTTGCGAACAAGCATAAAACGACTGTGGCGCATGTGGAGGAAGAACTGGAGCATGTACTTCTGGCAACCCTATTATCCGGAGATCGTGTCATGCTGCAGAAGGTACTGCATACCCTGCATTACAGACAGCCGACATTGCGGGAATTCATAGAAATGTCATTAAAATATATTAGATCTGCGGAGCAGGTGGGATGATAAAAGTTCTTAATTGCAATGCTGTAAAGGAATTTACATGATAAAATGAGGAATTTTGATATATTTTTCTATGAATTTCGCTCTTTTCTAAAAAAAGAATGAAAAAAATGCATTTTTCTGCAATTTAGGTATTGCAATTATCCAAATCATTTGGTATTATAATTGAGCAAGTTACAAATGACTCCTTAGCTCAGCTGGCAGAGCAACTGACTCTTAATCAGTGGGTCCAGGGTTCGATTCCCTGAGGGGTCACCATTGTAAATTTGAAAGGCTTTCTTCAATTTCGAGGAAAGCCTTTATTGTATATTTTTAATATTTTATGAAATCAGTTTTGTTGTTTTCCGGATTCAGCACATCCCTCTTACATTTTGGATGAAACAATGCTCAAAACGTTACGGGCTAGGATGCTCGAATGCTGAAAGCACGGATAACAGGATGCCCTGAATCAAGGAACCCTGCATATATCCGAGGTTATGGGAAGACTGAAAATCTAGCTTTCCTGTAACCATTTTCCTTCGCTTACACGCTATAGCTTTGAGCTTGGCTTTCATTTCCTGGATTGCGAAGCTCTCACAGCTACCGGCGTGTTATCCATTATGGCTGTATCTCAGTGCTACAGAAATCCTATCGTATGATAACCTACGCCATTCCTCGGGGGATAGGGAATCTTTTTACCTTTTGTTTATTCATAGTCGTATAATTTATGGTGTTCGATTAAATCGTGTTTGTCTTTGGCGGTCTGCCATTACAGCATTGCATAATTACACGCAAGGATGAAGTCGTGTCAGGAAATATCTGTACACCGTTAATTACTTCTTTATCGTAATCATCCTTCGTAACATGTACATCATACGCTGCGTAGGGACATACCTGCGGATTGCTTTGCATGGAATGTATGCTGTTTGGGGCAGGAAGAAAAATCGGTTCACTTAAACCATTTTCATCGGTATAACAGCACATAATAAATGTGGAAGTATCCTCTGTTCTTCCATACACTCGTACAGCTGCCGCATTGACGGGAGAACCATTTGCTTCCATAGCCTCAACTGTTAACGCACCTGTCATTTCACTCACCTCCGATATAAACTATGCAAAGGTTATACTGCTGTTTATGTAAATAGCTGATACACCTGTTCATGAAAATAATTTATTGGATGTGCAGATCATGTTATGCTTCAGGTGAAAGTCCCATGCAGGTGATCTGTGTTTGCCTGCCCTTATATAGTAAAGGTAAAGCTTTTTCAAGCGAGACTCTTTATAATACTGCAGGTTTCCGGATAGGCAGCAGTTGTGTAAGTGGTTCCTACAGATACAGATGAATCTAACGATACGATTATTTCCTTTAGGTGATAGAACAGAAAGGTAAACATAGAAAAAACAATTATGTGAAACTGACGGTATCCGATAAGGGAAGGTGGAAAGAAACTGAAATTTGTTATATAATGTTTACAATCTACAATGACAATAAAAGGAAGATGGTGTCTATGGTATTTCGAAGAAAAAAAACATAAAAACACAGCAGAGGAATCGATTGATTTTCATGCACTAGTGCTGGAACAGCTGGAGCATATGTGTGAGGAAGGACAGATTCTTGATGATGCCTTTGTGCTGGAAGCACAGGATATCTATATATATGCAGACGTGATATCGGTTGAGCATAATGTGGCACAGATCGTTTTTCAGCTCCACCATGAATGGCTGGATGATGCCATTCTGGAATCTGTAGCAGCAAGCGGTTCAAATGCGCAGGAGGCGGTTACATTGGCATGTGAGGATTTTTACCGGCATACCCTGCAGCTGTATCTGCGGGCTCTGCAGGGAAAGGCGGAGGAAACTGTTTTCGGCTTTACCCAGCTTCGTCATTACTTTCAGGTGTACAGGAATGAGATACACGGCATCGGAAAGCGGGAAGGTCTGATAGAGCAGGACTTCTGGGAAATGCTGAAGCAGAAGCTGCAGCTGCGTCTTGGCAATAAGAAGGCATACTGGATCAAGGTGTTTGCATCCAAAACCCGTAGCAAAGTATTGTGCGAGGTACGAATCAACGGCAGGGAAGACAGTGAGCTGAGTGAGCTGCTTCTGCCCTATGCACAAAACTGGGACTGTATCGGAAGCTATCATACGGAAAAGCAGAACTTTCTGCTTATTCAGGAGGAACGCAGCTATGAACCCTCGGATTTCACAGGGGACAACATCCGTCAGTATACGCGTAAGGCTATCAAATGGTATGAGAAATGCGGAAGCAAGGAGGAGCACAGAAAGCTGCGTGAACAGCTGATTCGTTTATGCAAGGATGATTCCCTGGCATATGAAATCTTTTCCTTCGTTCCGGAAATCTATTGTAAATATGCATATCCGAAGGTTGAATACGGAGCACGTCTGTTTCTGATTCAGAAGGATCAGAAAACGCGGGAGCTGTATCAGAGTCAGCTGCAATCCTTCTCCTATATCGAAGAAACGGTTATGGAGCATTTGAAAAGGGATCATGTAAATCGCAGCATTGTCGAAAACGTGATCAGCTTCAGTGCAAATGCCCGGGCTATCCAAAAAGCGATGGACAACGGGGATGCTCTGGATGAGCTCATGATACCGGGAATCGGCTATTATGCCAGAAATGATTATATCATGCGTTAATATCCTTGACACAGGTCTTTAACTGTGATATGATAACCAAGCAGAAAAGTTAGTGGAAAGTTAGAAGCACCCCTTCTCACCTGATGTCCGAAGGCATAGGTAAAAGCTACAACATATCGAAAAGACGAAATTGTTGATGAGATATTTGAGCGGGTGCATATGAGTACCCGCTTTTCTTATGGCAACATTGGAGGTGTCTATTATAAACAAGAAAGTTATTCCTAACAACGTAAACGACGATCTGGTAAATGAAAAAATCCGCTTCAAGGAAGTCATGGTGATTGATGCCAATGGAGACAAGCTTGGAATCAAGATGCGTCGTGAGGCTCTGGAAATTGCATACAGACAGGAATTGGATCTGCTGTGTGTGGCTCCGAAAGGGCAACCGCCGGTATGTAAGGTGCTGGATTACGGCCGTTATCGTTTTGAACAGCAGAAAAAAAGCGAAGGAAGCCAAAAAGAAACAGCATGTTACAGAAATCAAGCCGATTCGTCTGTCCCCGGTTATCGACAAGCATGACTTTGATACAAAAATGCGTCATGCACGCAAATGGATTGAGGACGGCATGAAGGTCAAGGTGGACATGCGCTTCAGAGGAAGACTGATTACGAGACTGGAAGTTGGAAAAAAGATTATGAATAGCTTCACAGAGGAAATCTCAGATATCGCGATTATCGAAAAGAGACCAATTCTGGAAGGTAACACGATGTCATGCGTTTTGGCACCGAAGAAAAAATAGATATAAATTATAGGAGGTACTACTTATGCCAAAGATGAAATCACATAGAGGATTAGCGAAACGAGTTAAACAGACTGGATCTGGAAAGCTGAAAAGAAGTCATGCATATACTTCTCACCGTTTCCATGGTAAAACACAGAAACAGAAACGTCATTTAAGAAAATCCGGTACGGTACACAGTACAGACTACAAGCGTATCAAAGAGATGTTAGTGAAATAATATAGGAGGAATATGAGATGGCAAGAGTAAAAGGTGGATATACAACACGTCAGAGAAGAAAAAAAGTATTAAAGTTAGCGAAAGGATACTATGGTGCAAAGCACATTCTGTATAAGACTGCTCATGAGCAGGTTATGCACTCTTTCAAATATGCATATAATGACCGTAAGGATCTGAAGCGCAACATGCGTAAGCTGTGGATCGCACGTATCAATGCAGCTGCCAGAATGAATGAGATTTCTTATTCCAAGCTGATGCACGGCCTGAAGCTGGCTAACGTTACGATCAATCGTAAAATGCTGAGTGAGATCGCTATTCACGATCCTAAGGGCTTTACAAAAATCGTAGAAACTGCTAAGTCAGCATTAGAAAAAGCTTAATTGAGGAAGCTTTATGGATGACACACGTCATACTTTGAATGAACTTCTGGTAGATCTGTTCAACTACATTCTCTTGATTGAGGAGAAAAATCTCCGCGATCAGGGAGTAAAGCTGTCCATGACCGAGGTACATATTCTGGAAGCAATCGAAAAGAGTGAATCCAATATGATGTCCGCGATTGCCAAGCGTTTGATGGTAACACAGGGGACACTGACCGTTTCAACTTCCAAGCTTGTGAAAAAAGGATATGTAGAGCGTGTTAAGGATGAGCGGGACAAGAGAATCGTGCGTCTGAAGCTTACCGAAAAGGCAGTGAGTATCCTGGACATTCATAATCGCTTCCATGAGGAAATGATTGAGCGTCTGTTGAATGAGCTTGAGCTTGATAAAGAGGTGGAGCTGATTCAGTCACTGCGTAATCTAATGGAATTTTTTAAAGGAAAATACTAAAGCCTGTTCTTGTTAGCAGGCTTTTTCTGTATGCAGGCAGGGGAATGGTGCTATAATAGGGACAAAAGGTACAGGAAAGAACGGATGCTGTAGGCGCGGGAAAGCAGCGGCATTATGTGGTATCAAAGCGAAAGCATGAAAAGCTATGAAGGTTAAAGGTGAAGATAACGGTATGCGATGAGAGGAGGATGCAGATGAAACGTGCACTTGTGCTAGGTGGAGGAGGCAGTAAGGGTGCCTATGAGCTGGGGGTCTGGAGGGCTCTGGATGAGCTGGGAATTTCCTTTGATATTGTAACGGGAACCAGTATCGGTGCGATGATTGGTGCCATGTATGTGCAGAAGCAGTTTGAGCGATGCTTAGAGCTGTGGGAGCAGCTGTCTGTCGATGACATAATTGCCAATGGTGTGAATCTGGATATGGATATCGAGCTGTTGATGTCACAAAAGGGAAAGTATAAGACACTGTTGAAAAGCTATGTGAAAAACAGGGGAGCGGATATCACCCCCTTTGTGAACAAGCTGCAGCATTACTTTGATGCGGAGCGCTTTTTCTCTTCGGATATCGAGTATGCCTGCATGTGTGTGAATGTCACGAAAAAGCAGCCACAGCCGGTCTATCGCCGAGATATGAGCAGGGATACGGCGCTGGATTACATCATTGCCTCTGCCTCCTGCTTTCCTGCATTTCCCATGAAGGAAATCGAGGGGGAGCATTTCGTCGACGGCGGCTATTATGACAACGTTCCCATTGAGCTGGCACGCAGCATGGGAGCTCAGCAAATCGTGGCGGTTGATTTGAAGTCTGTGGGAAAAAGGAAAATACACCGGCCGCAGAAGGATGTGATTTACATTGAGCCGCAGGTATCCCTTGGCAGCTTTCTGCTGTTTGATCAGGTGCGGATTCACCACAATATGGAGCGTGGATATCAGGACACCCTAAAGAAATTCGATTGCTGTCTGGGAAGTATTTATACCTTTTCTCTACAGGACAAGGCGCACATCATCGCGTTTGAGGAACGAATCCACATGCAGCTGGAACAGATAGATGATCTGGTGGACCGCCGCTATATGAGCAGGCTCGTAAAAAAGGCATTCCACCATCAAATGATTGCCAGCTTTTCTCATTTTCAGGAGTATGACTGGCCGTTCTTACGTATGCTGGAAATGACTGCCCTGGCATTTCAAATAGATGATATCGGCATCTGGAGCTTTCCGAAATTTGCAGAGCAGGTGCTTGCCTGTGCACAGAAGCATGTGAGTATCGCAGAACGGGCTGACCGTGACTCCTTGCATCTGCTGGATGCCGCAGCGTCTTTAAAGGAGCAGAGCACAAAGGAAATCATATGCTCCATCTATTATTATATGCGGACTGCGGGAGCTGCAAGCCGCAAGGAGCTGGAGGCGGTCGCACTTCTTATGAATGATTCCTTTGTTATGGCGTATCTTCTGTTCGCGCTGGAACAGCTGGTCGATAAGGGGAAGGGATACAGACTTTCTTGATATGGGCAGTTTGCGTTTTCCGTACAGCCTATGATGCAACTCATAGTCCGATTGTATATTTCAAGCTACTGCGGATATACGCTGCTAACGCAGCCATGCAAGGCGATTTGCTTCTTTTTCACAAAAGCTGCCTCTCATTTGTGAAAAAACGCCTGCAGGCTTTCCTTACGCAACCGCATATATAAGGAACCCGTTATACACCCATATGGAAACTGCCTGCCCTTTCCTGAAAGCTGTGCAAACAGGAAGAAGGTCAGGGAGAAAGCAAAAAGAGACAGGTGTGGATATGAATGATATCCAGCGCCTGTCTTTTTAACCTGCAATTGCTTCTTTTATCCTTAATATTGTAATTCCACTTCCGTTTTTAGAATAATGTTTCCTGATGCGTTGCGTACAGGTATTCGTCAATCGTGTTTATGATGCGATCCCTGATCAGTGCCTCCGGATCATTTTCCAAATGTCCCTCGCGAACCTTTGTATACTGAATCGGCATGAACTGGGACAGTACGCTCAAAGGAATACCGCTCTTACGCAGATTGGCAATCAGCTTATCCTTGGCTGCGGCAACATTAGGATTTGGCATATAATAGCGGCTGCGGTCAGAGAAGCTGTATTTACGCTTGAACCACAGGGCATTGTCATCTCCGTGATAGTGCTTTTTCCAGTTCTTCGGCTCCTCCATCATCGCTTCTTCCAGAACATCGATAAAGTTGCTGAGCGCTTCTTCTTTTCCATGATATACGGCCGTTTCGATGTTTGCGAGTGCGAACAGTGCTTCCCGCATGGCATAGGTCAGCCCCGGGCCAACCTTCAGGATACCGACACCATCCTCGATCAGCTCGCGCAGCTTGAATTTTGTCTGATAATCTGTGGAGTGCCCTTCAAAAATAAGGTTTGGATACTCCTTGATGGATGCCATCAGATCCCTGGCCTTGCTGCGGTCATACTCGGTACATCCGTCATCCTTTTCCTCGACACCCGGTTGTACAACAACACCCATAACATCCTTCCAGGTTTCCTTAAGCCCTTCAGCCGCAAAGGCCTCTTCAAAGGTTTTGACAGTAGCCTTGAAATCTTCAACACGGGTAACCTGCATACCGGCACCCTCTTCCTGTGCGCCTCCTGGAATCGGTACCTCACTTCCCACGATGTATACCGGGCGTACGGCATTTGGATTCTGCTTCAGCAGCTCCTGATAGGTTTCCTCACAGATGCGTGCCAGATGCGCACCGCGTTTTGCGATAACCGCGTCACTCAGACGAATGTTTGGATCATCATCCGCAACCTTCATGCTTGTATCTATATGAATTTTTTCGTAAATCCGGCAGCTACATAGCAGCGTACCAGCTCTTCTGCCTTTTCCATCGCTTCCTTTTCCGGTAAAGCGGCAAAGGTCAGAGGACCCAGATGATCTCCTCCCAGGAATATACGGCTTTCATCCACACCGATCGCCTTTGCTTTCTTTAATACGAATTCACGGAAGTCTTTGGGTGTCATTCCGGTGTAACCGCCGTTCTGGTCAACCTGATTGGCTGTTGCCTCAATCAGTACGCAGGAATCATCGCGTTTTACACATTCCAGTGCAGCCTCGATAACGTAGTCATTCGCACTGCAGCAGGAATAAAATTCCAACCGGTTTTTCCTTCCTTCTGTTTTAAACAACAAATCTGTTTTAATGGATTAAGACCTTGTGGGCAATTTTCAAAAACCCTCCTTATATATTAAAATTATAGCACGAAACGAGGGAAAGTAAACGGAAGTGAAACGGAATGACTAGTTTAGTATAAAAGTTTTGTACAAAAATACAAACAGAGATATTTTAAACGCGCAAAAACGACAGAAAAGAATACAGAAATCAGCTATGATAAATCAGGAAAAATGAAAATAGAAAAGTAAGTGGAAATTTAGAAATACTTTATCTGAAAAGGTGTTCTTTTGTGATTCCGGTGTGATATACTATAGTGAGATGAGCGAACAAATCGTATACAAGAAAGGTCGGTGGGGATGATGCTTGACGAACAGGAACAATTTCTCCTCCATCAGATTCGCATTCTGTTGAAGCAGCTGGATGAACGGCAGACAAAACAGAAAGATGAAGAAAAACCGGAGAATAAGGATGACAGATACCGTACACTGTTACAGCTGTCCTGCAAAAATATATGGGAGTTTGATCCATTGACACAGATGGTAAGTATAACCTGTCAGGACGGACGCGTAATCATCAATTCCTTTCGCATGCTTATGCAGGGAGTTAATGCGCAGGACCATAAGCGAATCAAGGAAGCTGTGCATCGCATCATGCTGGGAGAAAGTGAAAAGGAGTATTTTTCCTATCAGCGCGAATGCAGGAGCGGTGAAATCCGGTTTTATGAGGTTGGAGCTCATGCATACTGGATCAACGGCAATCTGCATATCATCGGTGTTACGAGGTCTGTACGGGCGATGGAGGAGCGAATCGAGCGTGTTCTGCATGAGCAGGAGAAATTCGATTTACTGCTGAGCATGGCCAATATGTATATATGGGAATACGATGTCGGAAAAAGAGAGTTTTCCGCGAATCAGTCTTTGTGCGACAAGCTGGGACTTCCCATGCGTTCGTATACGGTGGAGCAGCTGAATGAGCTGCTGCAGATACACCAGATGCCGGTCCTGCTGGAACGTATCGAGCGAAAGGCGTTATCGGAGCATGCGGTCATTCATCTGAAGAATATTCAAACCAGTTTCGATTTGATTTTTGAGACGAATTTCAAGGGATTACCGGATAAAAACGGCAATATCAAGGTCGTACTCGGCACTATGAATGATATAACGGAAAAGGAGCTTTTGAAAACAAGCGCCAGCAGGGATCCGCTCATCGGCTGTTTTAACCGGCGAAGCGGCGATATGACGCTGGTCTCCACGTTTCAGAAATTTCAGAACGGGGAGGATTTTTATACCATCATATTTTTCGATGTGGATGATTTTAAGAAGGTCAATGACCGCTATGGACATGATATGGGAGACTATGTTCTGCGCCATGTCTGTGAACAGATCGAGAAGGAAATTCGAAGCAGTGACATGCTGTTTCGCTGGGGCGGTGATGAATTTCTGCTCATCTGCAGCGGAATCAGCAAGGAAAATATCTATGCCTATATCGAGCGTCTGCGCCGTCTGATTGAAAGCTCAGATTTTATTTTCGACGGCAACCGTGTGCAGGTGACCCTGTCTATCGGTGCAGCGTATTATTATAAGAGTGATCATGATTATCAGGATGCATTAAAAAGAGCCGACCGCAGTGTCTATAAGGCAAAGCTGGCCGGGCGCAATAAGGTATGTGTTTTAAAGTGAGTCAGGCCTAATCTAATCCAGTAGCTGGCGAAGATCCTGCGGAAGCGGGCATTCCACGCGCAGCATATCGTTGGAAAGGGGGTGAGGGATGCTTACACGACAGGCGTGCAGTGCGAGGCGGGGACATCTGCTGTCGCGGATTCCATATAGCGGATCACTGAGCAGGGGGTGCTGTATTGCGGCCAGATGGACACGGATCTGATGCGTTCGCCCGGTATACAGCCGGCAGCGAATCCATGTGAATCCGTGAAGTTCTGCTTTACAAACACATCGGTTCTGGCACTCTTGCCATGCTCGGATATGCGCATCTTTCGCGCATCGTGTCGATCTCTGGCGATTCCCCGGGTGATGGTGCAGTGCTTCTGTGCAATGTATCCCCTGGCAAATGCCTCATACTCCCGATAGATCTGCTTGTTTTTCAGCATGGCATCAAGCAGTGGCTGCAGAAAGGGAACTTTGCAGAATATCATGGCTCCGCTGGTTTCGTAATCCAGGCGGTGAAGCGGGCGAACACAGGTATTGTGTCCCTCCAGAAGATAATGTGCCTTGACCAGATTACAGACGGTGTGTGCATGTTCGATACCGTCACTGTGTACCAGAAGATTCGCAGGCTTATTCACGATGCAAAAGAGTTCATCCTCAAACAGTATCTCCAAATCCTCGTACCAGGGCTCTATCGTATCTTCCTCCATCGCAAGAAAGATGCGTACGGTATCCTGCTCCTGCAGCATATGATTGCCGTGGATGATGCGGTTATTTATGGAAACACGGTTTGTTTGATAATATTCATAGCGTTTCTTTTTTGCGGTATGGAAATATGCGAAAACAGCATCGGTATCCGAAAAGGAAATGCCGCGTAGTTGCAGTATATTGTTTTTCAATTCGATTTTCATAAAATCACCTCATAATTTTTCGGTCAAATGAATAGAATTTCCTATATGGGTCATGCTATACTGGCATTGAGCCAGGAGGAACTGGTTGTAAAGGATGATCCATAGCAGCAAACGCTACTATGAAGATAACATAAAACAAGGAGGAAATAAACATGAAATTATTAAAATGCTCAGTATGCGGCAACATCGTTGAAATGATCGAGGACAAAGGAGTTCCGGTAATGTGCTGCGGAAAGCCAATGGATGAATTAAAGGCAAATACGACAGACGGCGCACTGGAAAAACATGTTCCGGTTGCTGAAATCGCAGATGGAAATCTGCATGTAAAGGTTGGTTCCATGGAGCATCCGATGCTTGCAGAGCACTATATCACAATGATTCTGGTTGAGGCCGGAGACAACATTATGCGTAAAAACCTGAAGCCCGGTGAAAAACCGGAGGGTGTCTTCCCGCTTGGTGATTACAAGGGGAAAGTGCATGTATATGAATACTGCAACCTGCACGGTTTATGGAAGACTGACATCGAGGCATAACCTATACAGAATAAGGAGCACCGGATCGTGCTTCTTTTTTTATCACTTTGTATAAATAAGGAAAGCATTACATAAGCACCTGGAGGGTTTCCGTGGAGGATGAATCCATAGTTGAAGAATGAGTGCTCTTGTGCGTGAGAATTCAGGCAGCTGCCAGTTCAGGGTACGGCCTACCGGTATATGCAAGCGATGCAGCGAGGACAACCGAGACATTTTGCATCGTTGATCACAATATGGCTGCCCTTTCTTTGTGCGTACAATTTCTTATGAAAAACGAAGAATTCATGAAAACTATGGTATACTATTGAAAAACAGGAGGTCGATCACATGTTTGTAGAGGAGCGGCAGAGTGCCATTATGGAGGAGCTGCATGCCAATGGAAAGGTAAAGGTCAAGGAGCTGAGTGAGCGGTTTTCCGTTAGTGAGGACTTGATTCGTAAAGACCTCAGCGCATTGGAAGCAAAGGGACTGCTGAAAAAGGCATACGGAGGTGCTGTGCTGATTCGTGAGAATATTCATCGCAAGATTGCGGCGCAGCGCAAGGATGTGAATCAGGAGGAGAAGCGCGGTATCGCAAAAGCCGCTGTGGATCTGATTCAGGAAGGAGATGTGGTCTTTCTGGACATCTCCACCGTCAATATACGGGTGGCCAGGGAGCTGGTGGAACGGGAGAAGCAGGCAACGATCGTTACCAATATGCTGGAGGTTGTATCCATACTGGCAGACAGCAGTCTTCCTGTGATTTTCATCGGTGGAGAATTCGATTATGGCAGGGACGGCTTTGTGGGGAGTCTGGCAATGGAGCAAATAATGAAATTCCGATTCGACATATCCTTTCTGGGTGTTGTCGGTATTGATGTACACGATAACAGCGTATATACCTATATGGCCAATGACGGGGCGACAAAGCGGTGCGATCTGTCCAGAGTAAGCAGGCGTTTATGGTATGTGAATCGGATAAATTCATGCAGATCGGCAATTACCGCTATGCTGGAGCGGATGAATTCACCGGGATCATAACGGATCATAAGCTGGAC
>ENA-OQCB01000933-OQCB01000933.1-human-gut-metagenome-genome-assembly--contig:-NODE-933-length-12414-cov-3.176447_pt1 | contig 12414 bp, 12 predicted proteins | sample MGYA00242493_ERZ504568 | MGnify/ENA primary metagenome ERZ504568 (study PRJEB26092, sample SAMD00036229) | human gut metagenome | host: Homo sapiens | study: EMG produced TPA metagenomics assembly of...
TGCGGAATTTCTTTAGTGTGCTCCGTCGGTTTAAGGCCGCTTCAGTTTTGAATGTACTGGGGTTGAGCATTGCATTTGTGGCGTTTATGCTCATTATGATGCAGGTGAATTACGATTATACGTTCGACTGCAGCCATCGGAATGCCGATGCTATCTTCCGGGTGGATATCGTACATGGAAGCAAAGGATCGCAGGCTATTATCTGCCGTCCGTTCGCACGGGCATTTACCGAATCGTCTCCCCATATAAAAGGCGGATGTCTTTTGAACGCCTGGGTGGGTAGCCCTTTCTTCTATGTCGAACAGAACGGGCAGCGGACGGGCTATCGGGAAAATGCTTGGGAGGTGACTCCCAGCCTTTTGGACGTGATCCATTTTGATATGCTTGAAGGGACTGCCCAAGCTTTGGACGAACCGGGTAGCGTGATTCTTCCGGAAAGTATGGCAAAGAAAATTTTCGGGAATGAAACGGCTGTCGGCAAACAACTTATTGCTCCCAACGTTGAGATGAATGCACAAATCATAAAAGGCGTATATAAGGATTTTCCGCGTAATTCGGCTTTACAAAATGTAATATATGTGGTTATGAATCCGAAGGAAAACTATGATAACTGGGGAAACTGGAATTATTTTTTCTTCGTCCGTCTCGATGATCCGGCCAATAAAGAGAATGTCCTGGATAATTTCAAAAGTAATTTTAATGCAAAAGAAGTTTTTGGCAATGAGTTTGAATGGGGAGGTGAGGAGAGTTTCGACCTTCGCCTGACCTCTTTGCCTGATGTCCATTTCTTGAATAACGTGGATTTCGATTCGATGCCGAAAGCGAGTCGCCAGACGTTGCTTGTACTTTTCTCCATCGCTTTTGTCATCATTATTATCGCTGGTATCAATTTTACCAATTTCAGCACGGCATTGACTCCTATGCGTATCAAGAGTATCAATACGCAGAAGGTGTTGGGTAGTTCCGATCGTATGTTGCGTGGAAGCTTGTTGGTGGAGGCGGTTGGTGTCAGTACGTTTGCTTATCTGCTTTCCCTTCTTTTCTTATATGTAATACCAAAAACACCGGTTGCCTCCCTGGTGGATGCCGACATCTCGTTCGGGGCGCAGCCGATGATCATAGCCGGCACAGCTGTGATCGCTGTGATCGTAGGTGTATTGGCCGGCCTTTATCCTTCCTATTATGTCACCTCTTTCCCTCCGGCATTGGTGTTGAAAGGGAGCTTCGGTCTCTCGCTTGCCGGACGCCGGATGAGAAGCGTGTTAGTGGGAATCCAGTTTGTGGCTTCTTTCATTTTGATTATCGGTTCTTTGTTCATGTACTTGCAAAACCGGTATATGCAAAATGCGCCGTTAGGCTACGACAAGGAAGAAATGATTATCGTACATTTGAACAATAAGATCAATAAAGACCGGGACGCTTTCACGAACCAGTTGAAATCGTTCTCCGGCGTGGAGGACGTGACCTATTCCCAATTCCTGCTTTCGAGCCAGGATCAATATATGGGATGGGGGCGTGACTATAATGGAAAGAATATAAACTTCCAGTGTCTTCCTGTTTCTTCTTCTTTCCTGAAAGTGATGGGTATAGAGGTCAAGGAAGGCCGTGATTTCCGTCCGGAAGATGATCAGAAGGAGACGGGTTGCTATATATTCAACGAAAAAGCAAAAGCTCAGTTAGAATTGAAGTTGAACGAACAGATCGACGGTGACGAGATCATCGGTTTTATCCCGGATATCAAGTTTGCCTCTTTCCGTCAGGAGGTCACTCCGATGGCTTTCTATCTTTGGGGGAAATATCAATGGGGACAGGAAGGCAATTATTATAATGCCGCCTATGTGAAGTTTAAGGCTGGAAGTGATCTTCGTGCTGGGATGGAGCACGTACGCGAATCGCTGAAAAAGTTCGATTCGGAGTATCCTTTTGTGATCCGTTTCTATGACGAAGTTTTGCAGCATACTTACGAAAAGGAATTGAAGATCGGCTCTTTGATCACGTTGTTCAGCCTTGTCGCCATCTTTATCTCTATTGTGGGAGTGTTCGGCCTGGTTGTGTTCGAGAGCGAATACAAGAGGAAAGAGATCGCCGTGCGCAAGGTGTTGGGATCGACAACGGGAGAGGTCTTGTATATGTTTAATGTGAGCTACTTCTGGATTTTGTTGATATGTTTTGTTCTTGGAGCTCCGGTCGCCTGGTACGGAGTCCACCGTTGGTTGGAGAATTTCGCCTACCGTACGCCGATGTATTGGTGGGTATTGCCGTTGGCATTCCTCGCCATAGGCATGATCACGTTTCTGACGGTGACATACCAGAACTGGCATGTTGCGAACGAAAATCCGGTAAAAAACATAAAATCAGAATAAAATCAAAAATCATAATTCAAAAAGTCATGATAAAGATCGAAGGTTTAAGTAAGTTTTTCCGTACGGAAGAGGTAGAGACGATTGCATTGAATAATGTTTCCCTGGAAGTGAAAGATGGCGAATTCGTGGCTATCATGGGGCCTTCCGGATGTGGCAAGTCTACATTGCTGAACATCTTAGGATTACTGGATAATCCGACATCGGGCGACTATTACCTGGCAGACAAGGAAGTCGGGCATCTCAAAGAGAAGGAACGTACGCAGGTTCGCAAAGGCAATATCGGTTTCGTATTCCAGAGTTTCAACCTGATCGACGAACTGAACGTGTTCGAGAACGTGGAACTCCCGCTTACCTATCTCAAAGTAAAAGCCGGTGAACGTAAGCAGATGGTGAACGACATCCTGAAACGGATGAATATCAGTCACCGTGCGGGCCATTTCCCACAGCAGCTTTCCGGAGGTCAGCAACAACGTGTGGCCATTGCCCGCGCCGTCGTTTCGAATCCGAAGATCATCCTCGCCGATGAGCCGACCGGTAACCTGGACTCTAAAAACGGCGCGGAAGTGATGCAATTGCTTACCGAGCTGAACCGGGAAGGTACCACTATCGTCATGGTGACCCACTCCAAGCACGATGCCAGTTTCGCCCACCGGATCATCAACCTGTTCGACGGTAGCATCGTTTCGTCAGTGAACGAGTTCATTTGATGTAGGTTTTTGGACGAAAATGAAATAACTTTCAGAATAAAATCATACCTTTGGAGCAATCTAAATTTAATAGACCATGATCAATAGAAGAAACTTTTTGAGAAATGCGTCCCTGTTTACGTTGGGGGGCCTGATGGCCGGTAAAGTAGGGAATGCCGTTGCAGCACAGCCTGCGACATCTGCTGTTTTCGAAGCGACGGCAGCTAAGAATATCGGTTTACAAATCTATTCTTTAGGCGACGAGCTATACAAGGATGTTCCGGGAGGAATGAAGAAACTGAAAAAGATGGGGTATCAGACCATTGAACTTGCCGGTTATGGTAAGGGTAAGATCCGTGATATCGAATTGATGGACTTTAAGAAGATGGCGGATGATGCCGGTATTAAAAATCCTGAGTTCGCATGTGAATCCTCCTGTTCGCGAATACACGAAAGAAAATCTGAATACGATAAAGGAATTCTGGAAAAAGACGGCTGATGACCATGCCAAGTTAGGTGTGAAATATCTGGTTCAGCCCGGTCAGCCAGTACCGTAACGTGGAGAAACAAATTTGTGTGTGAAGTCTTTAACGAAGCCGGAAAGATCGTGAAGGCAGCAGGTATACCGTTCGGTTACCATTAACCACGACATGGAGTTTGCCAAGGTGGTTTCCGGTGGCACGGAAATGAGTTCGGACGCCATAACAAAGGCGGAAAAAGTGTATGACATCTTCCTGGCGAATACCGACCCGTCTTTGGTTTTCTTTGAGATGGATGTTTATTGGGCCGTTATGGGCCAGCAGGACCCGGTTGAGTATATCAAGAAATATGCAGACCGTATCAAAGTGCTCCATATCAAAGACCGTTATGTCTTGGGTGATTCCGGTATGATGAATTTCGAGCAGATATTTAAACATTTCTATGCAAATGGCCATAAAGACTATTTCGTAGAAATGGAAGGTACAGGCAGCGGACACCAGTTCGAAGGCGTGAAAAAAAGTGCCGATTATCTGCTGAAATCTTCGTTTGTAAAGTAAGTAGACACAGAAGCATTAATAGAGTAGAGGTGTGTCGAAACTATCCTGTTCCCGCGCTTGACGCGGGATCGCATTAAAACCAGCCCTATAAAAGTCTGATTGATAAGGTCTGTCCTTTTGCGGCCCCGCATCAAGTGCGGGGACAAGGAGATTTTGACACACCTTCCTATATGTTATGTCTGGAAATCTTCCGCGTCCACTTTTACAACTTCTGTGTCTACCTTATAACGCCTCTTTGATCTTTTCAACCATATCCTGGTATTCCGTGTCCGTCAAGTAGACTTTTTGCGGGTTCATGGTGAATGTTCCGCCGAAGTCAGGGCCTCCTTCATATTTCGGAGCCAAGTGGAAATGAAGGTGCGACAGTTTATCCGAATAAGCACCGTAGTTGATCTTTTGCGGATTGAATACTTTCTGCATCGCGCGGGTCGCCCGTACGACATCGGCCATAAATGCATTCCGTTCTTCGTCGCTGAGCATGTTCAAGTCGTGTACATGGTCTTTGTAGGCAACCAGGCAACGCCCGTGATACGTTTGTTCTTTGAACAGGAACAGTCTGGATACCGAGAGAGGAGCGATTTCGATCATCAGCTCGTGTAAAGTCTGATTGTTCTGGCAATACAGACAATCTTTAGGATCACTTAAATTCATATTTTATTAGATTTCATTAATGATGTTGCTAAATTAACAATTAAAATGGAGATTGGGAGAAGTATGCCACATTTATTGTAGAAAAAATACACGGGCTTCTACATCTTTTCCCCTGTTTTACGGTCTGGTATCCGGCGATATACTGTTTTTTACCCCTTATTTTGTAAGCTCTGGAATACTTTGCCAAGTTTTTGGCACGCTGCTGTGGTACGATCCTTGTACTGGTCTAATCAGATTGAATGAAGGTTTAGTAATCACTTAGGTATTAATTTTTAAATTGTTAGAGTCATGAAAAAGATTGTTTTAATGGTAGCAGTAGCAGCATGTGTGGCATTCGCATCACAAAGTGTACAGGCATCGGCAGTGCAAACATCAGTTGAAAACGTAATGCAGGATGATTTCGTGAAAATCGAGGTGAAGGAACTTCCCCAGGTCGTACAGGATGCAATTGCCAAATCTTACGAAGGCAGTACGGTGAAGGAAGCCTATGTTGCCGGTGCCGACGGTGCCAAGAAGTACAAAGTCGTCCTTGTCGACAAAGATCAGAAGGAACAGACGGTTGTTCTGAATGAACAGGGCGAGGTAATCGAATAATATGTATCTATCTCCCGATACTGTTTTTCTAATAAAACCTTAATAAGGGTTAGTAAAACTTATCGACACATAAAGCCGTTCTGTCTGCGAAGATAGAATGGCTTTTTTTTATATATTAATTAGATTTATTTTCATCTTGTTAGATGTGAGAGTTCGAATAATTCATATCTTCGCCTCTCTAATCAATCGCTGTGTATATAGCAAATGGAAATATTTATAATTATTGGTCTTATCTTATTGAATGGCCTTCTTTCTATGTCGGAAATTGCTTTGGTGTCGGCACGTAAGGCGCGCCTCGAAGTAGAAGCAAAACGTGGTAACAAATCTGCCAAAACAGCTTTGAAGCTGGCAAACGAACCGGACCGGTTTCTTTCAACTATCCAGATCGGGATTACGCTTATCGGTATTTTGACCGGTTTATATTCGGGCGAGGCTTTTGCCTATGACCTGGCCGAGCATGTCCGCCGCATTCCTTTTCTGGAACCTTATGCATTGGTTGTTTCCAAAACTACAATTGTTGTGATTGTCACTTATCTGACACTGATTATGGGTGAGTTGGTCCCCAAACGTATCGGTATGGGCTATGCGGAGCGGGTGTCGATGTTGGTTGCTAAACCGATGAATATCCTCTCGCTGATCGCTTCGCCTTTCGTATGGCTGTTATCCAAGAGTACGGCGTTGACCGTTAAACTGATCGGAACCGATGCGACTGAGGAAAACAGGGTGACGGAGGAGGAGATCAAGGCGATTGTCAAAGAAGGCTTTGATGTCGGCGAAGTGCAGGAGGTCGAACAGGATATCGTGGAACGCGTGTTTAACTTGGGCGACCGTAATGTCGGATCTATTATGACACACCGCAGCGAGCTTGTATGGCTGGACTTGACGGACAGTATCGAGCAGATACGTGAGAAAGTCCAGGAAAATCTTTTCAACATCTATCCGGTTGCCGCCGGAAAGTTTGACGATATCAAAGGTGTTGTTTATTTGAAAGACCTGTTCGGACGTATCGATGAGCCAGATTTCTCTTTGTCCCAGGTGATTCGTCCGGCAGAGTTTATGCCGGAAAACCAGAGTGTGTATAATGCATTGGAACAGTTTAAGCAGGCACGTGTGAAATATGGCATCGTTACGGACGAGTTTGGAGGTATCCAGGGGATTGTTACCCTGAAGGATATTATGGAAGGTCTGATCGGGCAGGTTCCCGATGTGGGTGAAGAGGCCGAGGTTGTCGAGCGGTCTGACGGAACCTGGCTGGTGGACGGACAATACAGCTTCTATGATTTCCTTGAATATTTCGACATGGAGGATTTGTATGCCGAGCATGACTATAATACACTCAGCGGTCTGATCTTGGAGATTTTGGAACGGGTTCCGAAGACCGGTGAGAAATTGAGCTGGCTGAACTTCGAATTCGAGATCGTCGATATGGACGGTGCTCGTATAGATAAGGTTTTGGTCTCTAAGATACCTCAGAAAGAATAAACCGGAGTCAGATCTCTGCCAGCCTGTGCAACACTTCCATCTTGCCGAAGAGGATGAGCAGATCACCCTCTTCGACTCTCAGGTCTCCGGTGATTTTGTCGATGACGGAGTATTGGGTTTGTTTTAATCCGATCAGGTTGCGTTCTGTTTTGGGACGTTCGATACCGACAAGGCGCACTCCGAAATTCTCTTCTATGTCTATGGTCTGTATGGTCTGTCCAACAAAGGTGGTAGGTGCTTTTATCTTGTAGAGATGGTGCGTATTCGTCACCCTGTACCATTGTTTGAAGAGTTCTCCAAGTAAAGCTTGGGATGCATACATACCGGCAAAATCATCTTCCGGAGTAATGATCTCCGCAACGCCGATCGAGCGGATCACTGCCTCGTGGATGGGAGAAATCCCCCGTACGATCAGTTTGTTTACATCTAAGTTTTTTAGCAAGGCAACAGTCTGTATGGAGGTACCGAAATCTTTGCCGAAGGTGACGAAGATGGCATCCATCTCGTTCAGAGGTAGTGTGTTCAAGGCGTCCTTGTCTGTCGTGTCGAGGCTGATTGCTCCGGATATGGTGTGTTTGACCGCTTCGATCTTGTGCGGGTTGATATCTACGCCGATCACTTCATTTCCGATACGTGTCAGGCTTTCGGCGATGGCACGTCCCAGGTTTCCTAATCCGATTACTAAATATTTCATATTGTATTCTTTTTGTTACATTAATATATTTTCCTGTGGATAGGTGTAATTCTTCTTTTTGTATTCCTTGTAGAAACTGATAAAGAAAGTCAGTATACCGATACGCCCGACCAACATGGTGAAGATGATGACCAGTTTTCCCGAAATACTCAGCAACGGGCTGAAATTCAAACTTAACCCTACCGTGCTGAGTGCCGACACGACCTCGAAGGTTAAGGTGAAGACCGATACGTCTTTTTCGGTAATGGACAGTACCCAGACGGCCAATCCCAGCCAGCAGAAATAGAAAACGATTGTGGCGAAAGCCCTGCGTATGGTTTCCGGTGATATTTCACGTTTGCGGATTTCCACATTCTCTTTTCCGCGGGCGGCGTTGTGTGCGGTCAGCAGGGCGACACAGACGGTCGTTACTTTCAAGCCGCCGCCGGTAGACATGGGAGCGGCACCTATTATCATCAGGATCAGTGTCAGCATGAGTGTTCCGGTAGTCAGCGTCCCCATATCCGCAACGCAGAATCCGGCCGTACGCGGGGTGACGGCTCCTAGGAATGCATTGGCAAGCTGTCCCCTGAATGGCAATCCGGCGAGTGTATTGTCCATTTCCAGCAAATAGTAGAAAAAGGTACCGCCGGAAAGCAGTACCAACGTACTGATCACTACGATGTATGTGTTGATATTGATAATTCGGGGAGTATGGATATAATGCTTCTGCTGTCCGATCACGATCTTGAATGTATTGACAAGCAGATGTCGTAACAACTTCAGGTAGTTGAAGACGATCGGGAAGCCTAACCCGCCGAATACGATGAGCAGGGCGATCCAGACATGCAGGTTGTACTTTTGGGCGACCAGCGGATCATACATGTTTCCACTCAGAGTCGAGATTCCTGCATTACAGAAAGCTGAAACGGCATGAAACACAGCATAGAACACTTCTTCCTGTGTGCCTCCCGGCAAAGCCCCCTTTTATGTCCAAATAAATCAGATAGGCCCCCTACGCCTTCGATAAACAGTGTCACGAACAGGATATTAAGGATCACCCGGAACAGTCCGTTCACCCGGTCTTCGTTCAACATGTCTTTCAGTACGAGTTTGCTGGTGAAAGATGCAATGCCCATGAAGAAAGGCGAAAAGCTGGTGAAAGTCATGACTCCTATACCGCCGATCTGGATAAGGAACATGATGATGATATGTCCCGTATGTGTGAAGGTCGTTGCTACATCGACTGTTGTCAGTCCGGTCACGCAGACGGAGGTGGTCGAGATGAACAGGGCGTCTACGAAATGAATCCCGTGTACTGTGGCGTTTGGCAACATCAGCAGTCCCGAACCGACAAGAATGACAAACACGAAGCTCAGCAGGAACAGGAGGGACGGCTTGATATGGCTTTGCAACAGTGTGAATGTCTGACGTGACAAATGGATGGCGCTCAGCAACATCAGGAGGAAATAGACGAACAGTGGTTCCGTGAGGAAACTGAGGTAAGGCAACGACTGATGGATAGCTTCTTTGAAGAATACTTTGCCTGATAGTACGGCAAAGAGGAAAAAATAAATGCCGATATCCAGGTATAGCATCTTCTCTTGTATGATCTCTTTGAATTTTAAAATATACCGGAGCGATATTCCCGTAAAGAAAGCCAGCAGGAGATAAACCCGGCTGGCTTCCAGCATATGGGTGACATGGGCCGAATATTTGAATCCGAACTGATAGACCAGGATGAAAAGGGAGGCGAGTGAGGCAACAAGTATGATCCCTTCGGCCGCCATTATTTAGCAAACCCTTCATATTCGCCCAGTACATTCGGAATGAGAACTGTAGATGTTTGATATCCATAGTGTGTCTTTTTTAAAATAACAAATGTATTAAATAAATGTTAGAAGTATCTTCCCTTTTTGGATAATCGCATTAAAATTTCAGGTTCGGCACAGTTCCTTTTTTCTTTTGAGTGGTAATGTATGTTAAATAACGAGCTTTTTTATCCTTTTTAAATAGATATTTGTTCAAATTACATTATGCCGTATGTCGTTTTTAACCTTATATTTGCGGAGAATCTTTATTGTGATATTATGGAAACACTGAAAAATAAGCGTGAAATGTTTTATCCACACGTTTCGGTCGATTGCGTATTGCTTGGGACAAACGAAGATAAATTGTGTGTGTTGCTTGTCGAAAGACAAGTTGCCGGTAGTAACGAGAAACACTACAAATTGCCGGGAAGCCTGATTTATGAGAGTGAAGATCTGGATACGGCCGCTTACCGGGTCTTAAACGAAGCGACAGGTCTTAAACGTGTTGCCCTGAAACAGTTCCGCAGTTTCGGGTCTCCTGCCCGTACCAAGAATAAAGAGGATGTACAATGGCTGGAAAATGCTTCCAAGATGAAAATCACACGGATTGTGACGGTCGCTTATCTGGCGTTGTGTAAGTTTGGGAAGAAAATGACGATGGGAGAGATGTCTGATACTCTTATCTGGGCACCTGTCAATGAATTGCCACATCTGCCATTTGACCATAAGGAGATTGTTGAAGCTGCCGGCGAGGAGATACGTCGGTGGGTGGATGTCGAACCGGGTATCGTTTTCGATTATCTTCCGTCAAAGTTTACAGCCTATCAGTTGCGGCGCATTTTCGAGATCATTTATAATAAGACGATAGATGTACGCAACTTCCATAAAAAGATGACGGCGATGGAATATGTCGTACAGACGGATGAGGTGGAAACGGGTGTGAACCACCGGGCGGCCCGTTATTATCGATTCGACAAGGTAAAGTATAACAAGTTACATTCGAAGTTTAATAAGATATAATATATGTGTTTATTAGGTTGTGATATCGGAAGCTCTTCGGTGAAGGCTTCTATTGTTGATAAAGATACGGGGCTGACGCTTGCCTCTGATTTTTATCCGAAAGAAGAGGCGGCGATCAAAGCCGTGCGTCCCGGATGGGCAGAACAGGATCCGGATGACTGGTGGATGTATTTGAAAGAAGCGATAAAGGGTGCGATTGCGAAGGCGGGTATCAAAGGAACTGAAGTAGATGCGATCGGCATCTCGTACCAGATGCATGGTCTCGTGCTGGTAGACAAAAAGATGCAGGTGCTGCGCCCTTCGGTGATCTGGTGTGACAGCCGTGCAGTACCTTATGGGGACCGGGCTTTCAAGTCGATCGGTGAAAAGCAATGCCTGGCACATCTTTTGAATTCTCCCGGAAACTTTACGGCTTCCAAATTGGCATGGGTTAAAGAGTTTGAACCGCAGATATTCGGACAGGTACATAAATTCATGTTGCCTGGCGACTTTATTGCTATGCGCATGACAGGCGATATCGTTACGACTGTTTCAGGCCTTTCGGAAGGAATTTTCTGGGATTTCCGGAATAACAGTGTTTCTGAAGATTTGATGAACTATTTTGGGTTCGGCAAGGAGCTGATTCCGGATATTCGTCCGACTTTCGGTGTGCAAGGGGAATTGCTCGGATCGGTCGCTTCGGAGTTGGGTTTGAAGAAGGGGACACCAGTTACCTATCGGGCAGGCGACCAGCCTAACAATGCGTTGTCGCTGAATGTCCTGAACCCGGGTGAGATAGCTGCTACGGGCGGTACGTCAGGGGTTGTGTATGGTGTGAATGGCAAGGTGAACTACGATACACTGTCCCGAGTGAATACTTTTGCGCATGTGAACCATTCGGCAGACCAGATACGCTTAGGTGTCCTCCTATGTATCAACGGTGTGGGAATCCTCAATTCATGGGTGAAGCGGAATGTGGCTCCGGAAGGTATAAGCTATCCTGCTTTGAACGAGCTGGCGGCGACCGTTCCGATCGGTTCGGAAGGCTTGTCGATCCTGCCTTTCGGAAACGGTGCAGAGCGTATGTTACAGAACAAGCAGGTGGATTGCTCCATTTATGGGCTGAATTTCAACATTCACAATAAAGCGCATATCGCCCGTGCCGCACAGGAAGGGATCGTCTTCTCTTTCAAATATGGTATGGATATTATGAACGAGATGGGGATCGATATCGGGGTGATCCGTGCCGGTAATGCCAACCTGTTCCTAAGCCCGATTTTCCGGGATGCGTTGGCTGGCGTTACGGGAGCGGTGATCGAACTTTACGATACGAATGGGGCTGTCGGGGCTGCTAAAGGCGCCGGTATCGGTGCTGGTATCTATGCGTCGGCGGAAGAGGCGTTTGCCTCCCTGAAAAAGATCAATGTGATAGAGCCGGACGGGCTGAAAGCGGACAAATACTGCGGGGCTTTCGAGGTCTGGAAAGAACGGTTGGAGAAAGCATTGGCGTAACAAAAGAAAAAATTGTATAATCAATAAATACTTATTATCATGAATTACTTTAAAGGTGAAAAAGAATTTTTTCCGGGGATTGGAAAAATAGAGTTTGAAGGACGCGAATCAAAAAATCCGATGGCTTTTCATTATTATGATGAAAATAAGGTCGTAATGGGTAAAACTCTGAAAGACCATCTGCGTTTCGCTATGGCCTATTGGCATACATTGTGTGCGGAAGGGGCCGATCAGTTCGGTGGCGGAACGAAAACATTTCCCTGGAATGCGGGTGCGGACCGTATTTCCCGTGCCAAGTATAAAATGGATGCTGCTTTCGAATTTATGACGAAATGTAATATCCCTTACTACTGTTTCCATGATGTGGATGTTGTGGATGAAGCACCGACGTTGGCCAAATTTGAAAAAGACCTGCATACGATGGTTGAATATGCCAAACAGCATCAGGAAGCGACAGGGAAGAAAGCTGTTGTGGTCTACCGCCAATGTGTTCGGGCATAAACGTTATATGAACGGGGCGGCTACAAATCCTTATTTCCCTGCTGTGGCTTGTGCCGGCACGCAGATCAAAAAACGCGATTGACGCTTGTATTGCCTTGGGTGGCG
>ENA-OQCB01000937-OQCB01000937.1-human-gut-metagenome-genome-assembly--contig:-NODE-937-length-12385-cov-2.559961_pt1 | contig 12385 bp, 14 predicted proteins | sample MGYA00242493_ERZ504568 | MGnify/ENA primary metagenome ERZ504568 (study PRJEB26092, sample SAMD00036229) | human gut metagenome | host: Homo sapiens | study: EMG produced TPA metagenomics assembly of...
AAAAGGCTTCCATGAGTCCCATAAGTCAGAATACCAAAAGACAGTGGTTTTCCATCCTTGTCCAAAATTCCATCGTCATCGCTGTCTGTATAACCTGCCTTCTTCAAAAGCTCCTTTGCCCCTTCCAGATCGTACTCTATACCACCCACCTGACCATACTCAAAACTCACCGGGAAGATGGCTGTAGCCGCCTGAGAATTTCCTTTATTAACCACATCTGCAAGGGTCTTCCGATCAATGGCCATGCAAATCGCCTTTCTCACGTTAATATCTGACAGAAATTCATTTTCCAAATTAAAATGGATAAACTGAGAACGAGAACCTGTCTGCTCTGTCAGCGTAAAACGGTCATTATCACGAAACTGTTCAATATTTTCACTGGGCAACTGAAACGCAAGGTCTACCTCTCCATTATCCAAAGCCATCGCCTGAGCATTCCCGTCAGTAATATACTTGATGGTGACAGAATCCAGTTTCGGCTCTCCATCCCAGTAATCTTTATTGGCAGTCAACTCCATCTTCTCACTGTCCGCAGACTCGATGATGAAAGGCCCGGTTCCCACTGGATAGGTATCCTCTTTTCCTAACGTATCCACATCCAAAATTGTGCAGACCAGATCTGCCATGTTATTAGGCAACGCTGCATTGATGTCATTGGTCTTCACAGTCAACTTCTGTCCATCTGCTTCAATCGACGCGATATTGAGCATGGTCACTGCCCGCTCATTCATATCAATGGTCCTCTCCAGACAGGCTTTTACCGCCTCCCCTGTCATTTCTTTACCATTGGAAAAGGAAATGCCTTCCTTCAGCTGAAACTCCCAAGTCAGATCGTCCACTCGCTCATAAGTATCCACCAGCCAGGGTTCCACCTCTAGATCATCCGTAATCCGAAATAGCCTTTCACCCACACCGATTCTCGTCACATCCCAGCTGCTGTTCCCAGGGTCCAGCTCTGAAATCTCAGAATGATAAGCCACATTCAAGTGCTTTCCGTCGGAATCCTCTCCTTGCTTAGTCTCTGTCTGTACTGCCTCGTCAGTACTTTTCTTCCCGCAGCCAATCAGTGTACTTGTCAGCATCACTGCTGTCAGAAAAAAATGCCAACATTTTCTTCATAAGTTTTCCCTTACCTTTCTTTGTCAAATTTCTTATTCTTCTGTCATCTGTCCAGACTTGAAATCCATATAATCCTGAATGCTATCCCCCAATCGGTTAAAGATAATCACTGTAATTAAGATCGCTACTCCCGGTACTAAAGCCTGCCAGGGCGCAGTCATCAGAACTTTTCTTCCCTCATTCATCATGAACCCCCATTCTGGAGTCGGAGGTTTTGCCGACAATCCCAAAAAAGACAGGCTGGAAATCTCCAGTATTACTCTAGATAACGATACCATCGCGTATACAAAGATTGCTGAGCTGATATTGGGAAGGATGTGCCGGAATATAATCGATATGGGGCTGCTGCCATAGAGTTTTGCCGCCTTGATGTACCCGGATTCTTTGATTCTTAGCACCATGCTCCTGGTCATTCTAGCATAGTTTGTCCATCCGATCGCAATCAGAGCAACTGCCGCATTTCCCAGACCTGCCCCTAACACGCCAGCTACCGCAATTGCCATCACCTGTCCTGGAAAAGACTGAAAAATCAACAGAATCTTTTGTATCACCGCATCCGATACGCCGCCGAAATAGCCGGCTGCGGCTCCTATTCCGGTGCCGATTGCCAGGGTACATACCGTTATCACCAGCATGGCTACAATCGAGCTGCGAGTACCTGCCAGTATCCTGGAGAATAGATCCCTACCCAGATTGTCTGTTCCCAGCAAAAATTCTCCACCCGGCGGCCGGTCAATCGCCAGCACATTGACCTCATAGGGATCATGAGGGGCAATTTTCTCTCCGAATATTGCCAGAAAAATCAAGATTCCAGCTGCTACCACGTAAAATAGAAGCTTCCATTTTAATGCCTTTGCCTTCCTCATTTTCCTCTCCTCTTCCTAGTGCCTCGAATCTTCGGATCAAACAAACCGTAAGACAATTCTGTCAGTCCATAAACTACACAGAAAATCAGAGAAACCATCACCACAAATCCCTGCACAATCGTGTAATCTCTCTCACTGATTGCTTCCAATACCAGGCGTCCAATCCCTGGCCAGGAGAATATAATCTCCGTCACCGCAGTTCCTCCCAACAGCTCTCCAAAGGATAAGGCGATCAGAGTAATGATCGGAAGCATTGTATTTTTCAAGACATGAAAAAACAAAATTCTCTGTTCACTGATTCCTCTAGACCTGGCTCCATCCACGTAGGGCTCCTTCAGCTCCTGAATCACTGCTGCCCTGATCTGCCGCAACATACGCACGCATATCGCTGTTCCCAATGTAACGACCGGCAAAATAATTCCTGCCATACCTGCGCTTCCTCCAACGACAGATACCAACTTCAATTTATAGGCGAAAAGATATAAAAGAAACAATCCCAGCAAAAAAGACGGAGTAGACAACCTCAAAAAGACAATAAAGCTGGTAATCTTATCAAAGGCTTTGTCTTTTTTTACTGCTGAGTAGACCCCCAGTGGAAAGGCCACTGCCGTCCCGGCAATCAGACAGATCACCGACAAAAGCATACTGTTTGACAAACCTTCCAGCAGCTGCGAAGTCACATCTTTACCGTCAATCATAGAGACACCCAAATCTCCGTGAAGAAAATCCGAAAGCCAAGAACCATACTGTTCCAGCAAAGGCCTGTCCAATCCCATCTCTGCTCTTTTCTCCAAAATATCCTCCTGAGAGGGCATGGAGCCTCCTGCTCTCAGAATAGATTCCGCAGGGTCTCCCGGAGCCAGATACATCAGAGAAAAGGACAGAAAGGTCACCCCAAAGATCAATACCGCGATTCCCAGAAGATTTTTCACAAGTTTTTTTATGTTATTTTTCAATTTTTGCTCCTTCCGGATACGGGCTTATCCGCCGTCACCATGAACATGGGAACAGACCGATACAGCAGCTGCTTAGGCTTACTGTAGACTACCTCGTTCACCCTAGGCACTACCTGAACATTCTCATACCCATATTGCGGTAGATGTTCCTCGTCCCAACCAGGACGCCATTTTGACTTAAAAAAAATCAACTTTCTGAACTCTTCATTTGTCTTCGCGTCCCCTGTATAGGTATTGATTGGTTCTCCGTATAGTCTCCGGTAATTTTCCTCATCCTTTTTTTGAGCATCCAGGAATTCCTCATCTTTCTCGTAAGGCCAGTTCGCATCGAAATAAAGCACTCTTCCTCCAGGTTTTAGGACTCTAAACCACTCCTGAAATGCCGTCTCCGGCTCATACAAGATCCAGGTTACGTTCCTGCTGACGATATAATCAAAGGTATTATCCGGAAAATCCAGCCGATGGTTGTCCATCTTTCTGAACACTGCCTGTGCACCTGCATCTCTTGCGTTTTTCCGGGCAGTTTGAATCATTTCTTCGGCGCAGTCAATCCCTGTCACCTCCCAACCCATACGACTGAGCAAAACCGCAAAAAAACCAGGCCCTGTTCCGATATCCAAAACCTTTCCTTTTGCAGTCGGCGCGTTCTCCTCTAGAAGCTTAGTCCACTTATGAGGAATCTCTCCTTGAAATTCCCTGTGAATGATCTCATTATAACCTTTCGCACAAAAGCTCCAGCGTTTTCCGACAAGCTGCGCTTTCTCTTTCGTCATTATCTCACTTTCCTCCTTTTCCCGGTTTTGACTGACAATATCTCATCAAATGCAGAATGTCAACAAGCCCTATGAGGGGGATATCCGAGTTATAGAATCGTACTGTAGGAGTAACAAAATGGTTCCCAGAAAAAATCTGAGAACCATTTTGCTATAGGATAAATCTTGTGTATGGCCGATAACAATCCAGACAAAGCTTCTTCCCGTTCTGTAGACGAAGCATGTTCTCCGCCGTCAGCTCTTTGCAGCCGTCACATTTCACAGACGAAAAAATTCTGGCCTCAGAGGGCGGTGCATTGTGAAGCTCTTCCACCGAAAACAGCTCCTCCGGCGGAGTCTTTTTCAAATATTCCAGTTTTTCCTCTCTGCTCATAGGCATAATCTCCTTCAACAGCAGACGCACTGCTCTTCGGCCATCTCTCCAATAAAAATTGAAGGCCTGCTTTCCTCTAAGCTTAAACAAAAGATTTCCTTTTCCAACGCTGCAACCTAACATAACTTGAATCGCGTCCACTCCGCAGGCATCGTTTTCTGTCACGCACACCAATTCTTCATCCGAGGAATACTCTACATCCAACAACTTTCTCACATACAAAGCCGCTTTAAATCCAATCCAGAGCCCGCCGCACTCATGGCCATGGAATTCAATACATCTGGTCAGCCACATCTCTTCTTTTTCTGACATCTGCGTCTCCTTATCACAAAATTTACTTTCCACACTCAAATTCCCTCCAAAAAGGAAGCTGCCGCCCGCATCCACAGTACACTTCGTTCCATTTCATTCATACTTTTTCTCAAATATCCTGTCATTTCATCCAAACCACATTTTTCTGACAACTTTATCAGCTCTCTCAGGTAATTCATATTCTGTACGCTGCACTCATCCAAAACTCGCACACAGTCTGTCAGCGTAACTGGCGTACTACTTGTCTCTTTTTGCCTGTAATCATATCTCATACATACCCTCCCTGATTTCTCAGCCTCTTGAGTTCCGGTTCCTATTATCGCAGAGCTTCCAAACGCTTTCTCGTGGAACCTGCAATAATGAGATATGTTTATCATAACAGGGGACTTTCTTCTTCACAAGCCACCCCAGGGGATTTTTCTGACACCATTCAGAAATTCTCTTCTATTTCCCTCAAATCGTCAGCACAGCCTGCAATAGCTTTCGTGTCTCTTCCTGTCTGGGACTTTTTAAAACCTCTCTGGACGCGCCAATCTCAATGATTCTTCCCTGATGCATCACCGCTACCCGGTCGCAAAAGCGGCGGCCAGCGGTAAATCATGTGTGATAAACAGCATGGACATTCCTTTTTCTTCCTTCAGTCTCTTCAAAATGGTCAATGATCTGAGCTTGAACCAACACGTCTAAGGCACTGGTAGCCTCGTCACAAATCAATAGCTTCGGCTCGCAGATCAGAGCGCGCGCCACCGCCGCTCTTTGGCATTCTCCGCCGCTTAACTGGCTGTTTTTTTCGGTTCTGATACTCTTCCTTCAAGCCCACGTAGGAGAAAAGCTCCAAAGCTTTTTCCCTCAATTCCTTGCGGTCATAAATTCCATATGCCGCTGCGCCCTGCATAATCCCTTCTATCACACTGTCCCTGGGATCAAAGGAGTCCTGAGGATTCTGAAAAATCATCTGCAGTCCTTTTCCCACAGGTTTCAGCAGCATACCGCCGCTGATCTTCCTGTCCTCAAAATAGATCTCTCCTTCATCTTCTTTTTGCAGACGTGCAATCATATTAGCTGTCGTGCTTTTGCCGCAGCCGCTCTCTCCCACGATCCCTAAGCACTCTCCTTTTTCCAGCGTAAAACTCACCTGACTCACCGCCGGAAATAAAATTCCCTTCTTCTTAAATTTCTTCGTCAGATTTTTCACTTTAAGCAGTTCCATTTTGCAGCTCCTTTGCTCTAAAACACTGTACTCTGTGCCTGCCTCCCAGTGTCACATCTTCCGGAAGCTGCGTTTCACATCGTCTCTGACAGTAAGCGCACCTGGGTGCAAAGGGACAAGAAGACATGCCTTCCTCAAACACAGGCGGGAGACCAGGAAGTCCTTTCGAGATATTTCCTTCCCGATCCGGAACCGCAGCCAGCAGAGCTTTCGTATAGGGATGCACGGAGTTCTTTATGATATCGTCACGCGTTCCATATTCCACCATCCGCCCTCCATACATAATCGCTATGGTATCTGCAATCCTGGAGATCACTCCCACATTGTGAGAGATCATAATCATAGAAATATCATACTCTCTCTTTAGCAGCTCCAATTCGCGAATCACCTGAAGCTGGCTGGTGACATCCAACGCACTGGTTGGTTCATCTCCCAAAATCAACTTAGGGCCGTTCAGCATCGCAGCTGCAATCATAACCCTCTGGCACATCCCACCGCTTAACTGCAAAGGGATAGGACTTCAAAAATTCTCTCCGTATCCTGAAGCAACAGCTTCTTCATCAGCTCGGACGCAGTCTGTCGCTGTCTATGCGCGCAACCTTCTGGGAGCTGTGCATCTGAATCGTCTCATGGAAAAAAGAAGAAATCGTCTTTGTACCATCCATCGCCGCAAACGCATTCTGGGGGAATCATGGAAATATCCTCTCCCCGGAGAGTTCTCAGCTCCTCTCCACTGAATTTAGTCAGGTCTTTCCCCTGAAAAGAATTCTACCTTTCATGGAATTCCCTCTGCGTTTCAGCATCATCAACGCACGCAGCAGCGTCGTCTTTCCACAGCCGCTCTCACCCACGATTCCCAGAAATTCCTGTTTTTCAAATCAAAGCTGACGTTTCTGACAATATTTGCCTTGTCATAAGACACGTATAAATTCTCTACTGTTAATATATTTTCAGATTGTACCATGTAACCTTCCTCTTTGGAAATCAGTTCTCCACATACATATCTTTGTTGAGAAGATAGTATTCAGACGGGTTGGTCTTTAGTCCTTTCACATCTGCACCCATGACATAGTAATACTTCGCATGTCCGATCACAATGTATCCTGCATCCGCCAGCACTTCTTTTTGAATTTCCTTCGCCAACTCTGTCCTCTGATTCTCATCCGTCTCCACGTCCAGTTTTTCAATAAGTTCATCCACCTTCTCATTGGAATATCCGCCGTAGTTGCCGCTGCCTCCTGATTTCAGTGTGATATCTGCGAAATACTGCGGGTCACCGGTGGGGCACATGGTGCTGCTAATCATCATCAAATCAAAGTCCCCGCTTTCCTGCTGCTCTACCACTGATTCGTACACCTCCACCTGGATATCAAGCCCAATTTTTTTGCGGAAGAGCTAAGCTCATTGCAGAACATCGGAAGCTCCGCCTTCGTACTGTAAGTCACCAACCTCAAAGAAATGTTTTCGCCATTGTACTCACGAATCCCATCACCGTCACTATCTTTGATTCCTGCATCCTCCAGCAGCTTCGCAGCTCCCTCCAAGTCATATTCATACCCTTCTCCTTTAGAAGCTCCATAGGCCATAAAATCCGGATATAGGCCAATCGTGGATACCGACGCGTCTTTATTAATCACAGAAGCATAACTCTCCTTGTCAATCGCCATGCTGATCGCCTGTCGTACCTCCAACTGCTGCAGAATCTCATTGTCATAATTGAAATAGATAATCTGACCTCTAGAACCTGGAACACCGTCCACCTTGTATTGACTCTCGTCAGAGAATAGCTCCATGCTAGAGCCCGGCATACTCACAGAGACATCGCTTTCTCCATTTTGCTGCGCCATCGCCAGGGTACTGGTATCCCCAATGATGTTAATCTGTGCTCCATCCGCTTTCGGCTCACCGCCCCAGTAATCCGCATACTTTTCCACAACGCACTTGGATTTCACATCGTAGCTCACTGCCTTGAACGGACCGGTACCTACAGGACTGACAGCAGGGTCTTCCTTCGCACTCACATCAATGATACCGGTCAGAGGCTCACACAGACCACTCAAAAAAGACGGAACCTTTTTGGTCGTAGTCACCGTCAGAGTCTGTCCGTCTGCTGTCATCTTGTCAATATACAAGACTTCGTTAAATCTGGCATTGATGCCGGCCGTCCTCTCCCAGCACTTTTTCACGCTTTCCGCAGTCAGCTTGTTGCCATTTTGGAAGGTGACATCATCACGCAGAGTAATCACCCAGGTGGTATCATCCTTCATCTCACAGCTTTCTGCCAACCATGGATATGGCTCCAGATTCTCATCCAACATATATAAGGTTTCTGTGATTCCCCAGCGAGTCGTGTACCAGCTGTCCCAGCTTTGCGCCAAGTCCAGGCTCGTAGATGCCTGAGTATCCGCCACCACCACAATGTTGTCTCCTGCGGTATCACTGCTCTTTTCTCCGGTATCCGCTTTCTGACCAGCTTCTTCCTCGGAACCGCCGCAGCCTGCAAAAAGTGTCGTGGCCGCAAGTGTCATTGCCAACAAAACTGCAAATCTTTTTTTCATTTTCACTCTTTCTCCTATCTTACTCTATCCCTTAGTTTTTCTCCGAACAGATTGAACACAGCTGCCGTCACAAAAATCGCCACTCCCGGAATCAATACCATCTTCAGATCTGTCTGTATATAATTTCTTCCCAGATTAATCATCGCACCCCACTCGGCCTGAGGCTCTTCCACGCCCACTCCCAGGTAGGAAAGCGCAGCGATCTCCATGATCGTCGAGGCAATTCCCAGACTGGCATTCACGATCAGCGGATAGACAATATTCGGTACAATCCTTCTGAAAAGAATTCGCAGGTGGGATTCTCCGCAGATTCTAGCTGCCTTGACGAAGGTCCTCCCTTTAATAGAATACACAAAACTTCTGGACAGTCTCGCATAGTCCACCCACAACACCATGCATAGAGCAATAATCGTGTTGCGAATTCCGATTCCCAGGATTCCAGTAATCGCAATCGCCAGGACAATCTGAGGAAAGGCCTGCATGATGGTAATGATCTTGTTGAGAACCGCATCCACAGCCCCGCCGAAATACCCACACAGGGAACCAATGGTCACACCGATACAAAATACCAAAAACGTAATCAGCAGACTAGAAAATATGGAGATTCTCGCCCCGTACAAAACTCTCGACAGCATACAACGGCCCAGACTGTCCGTCCCCAATGGATATTGACTACATGGACCAATCTGCGCTACCATCAAATCTGTATTATAAGGATCGTTTGGTGCGAGAACCGGCGCGAGAATCGCAATCAAAAACAGCAGCGCTATCATCCCTGCCAAGACATAAAAAGACCAATTTTTCTTTGTATCCTTCTTTTTCCCCATCAGCTTTTTCCTCCTGTCTCCTGATTATATTTGATTCTCGGATCAATCACAGCTGACAGAATATCCACGAGGAAATTGACTCCCAGATAGATCAAGGCCACCCAAAGCACGAAGCCCTGAATCACATAGATGTCAAGACGAGCCACAGAGCTGACAACCATCCTTCCCAGACCATCCACAGAGAAAATTCCCTCAATCACGGTGGAGCCGCCGAAAGCTAAGCCTACATAAATGCTGATACAGGTTAAAATCGGCGCCGCACTGTTCTTTAGAACATGGGAAAATAAAATATTCCGGTATTTCACGCCCCGGATTACCGCTCCATCCACGTAGGGCTGTTCCAGCTGCTCCAGACGATTGCTCGAATCTGCCGAGTCATCTTTGCCACAAACTGCAAAATCAAGACTGCCGATGGCAGGATGACTCCCTTTACTCCTCCTTCTGACACCACCGGCAGCCATCCCAGCTTAATGCAGAAAAACCACAAAAAAATAATGGATACCAAAAAAGAGGGAAGAGAGATTCCGAAAAAGGAAAAGCCCCTCATCACATTATCCAGCAGCCGGTCTTTATACACCGCACACAGAATCCCCAACGGAACTGCCAGAAGGATGGAAACCGACAAGGTAATAGCTGTCATCCAAAGGGTAGGTTCCATATGCTTTCCGATCTCCTCTGTCACCGGCGTATTGTAGGTAAAAGAAGTTCCCAGATCTCCTTGCAGCGCTTTGCCCAGCCAAGTACCATATTGTACCAGAAAAGGCTTGTCCAAGCCCATAATGTGTTCCTGCCTCTCAATGGCTTCCTCGGAGATCGTTCCCAGATTGCCATCTGAGCCGGCCAGCCATAGTTCTGCCGGATTTCTGGGAGATAAAACATAATGGAAAGGTCAGAAAGAAATTCCGATCAGCACTATCGCAAAATGGAGCAGCTGCATAAAATCTTATAGCTCACCATCTTAGCTCGCTCCATGCCTACCTCCTTACTTCCACCAAAAAGTACCGGATGCAGCTGATAACGCAGCTGTTCTTCCTCATTAAAAATGACAGAGTTTAGATTCTCATGAACACTGCACTGCATTTTTTCTCTCTCCAAAACTGAGCATCCCACTCTGGACGTTTCCGGTAGGTCATCGGCAGCGTGGCTGCAATCTGATCTAACTCTCCTGCCTTCGAATAAAATTCCAGTCCTTTTTTTTCCATCTCTTTCTTGGCCTTTTGCCACTTGTCAAAACACTCCTGGTTCCTCAGATGGAAATTCCATTCCGCATCAAAATAAAGCAAGGTCCCCTCTTCCTTCAGAAGGCTGCCCCAGGTCCTCAGCTGATTTTCAGGTTCCGTCAATGTCCAGGTCACATCCCTAGAGAGAATCAAATCAAAACTCTTTTCCAGAAATGGCAGCACATGACCCACCTGCTGAAAGTTTACCTGCACACCGGCCTCCCTGGCATTTCTTCTCGCACTTGCGAGCATCTTCCCGTTCATGTCCACTGCTGTCACCTTATGTCCGCGAAGAGCCGCCAAAATAGCAAAAAATCCTGGCCCTGTACCGATGTCCAGCACATTCAGCGGCCTGTCTTCCTTTACATGGGAAAAAATCACCCTCTCCCAGGCCGCTTTCCGATCGCTACGAAACTGCCGCATATTCATTTCACTGTAGCTGGAAGAGCGTTCATCCCAATACTGATTCATGGAAACTTCCTGTACATCTTCAAAGCTTATCTGTCTGTTCAAGCCTGTATTCATTTCAAAACCTCATTTCTAAAATCAAATTGTTTATATTCTCAGAATGTATTTATTATATTATTCTGCACAGCTTTTTATAAGCCCCCATGGGGGATATTTCCAAAATATTTCCTAAAAAACAAATCCCCATCCCCTTAATCTTTGAGGGGCGCAGTCCCTCAATCCAGAACGTTTTTATAATAGGAAAGACGGCTATACTCAGCCGTCTTGCTTCTCCGCTTATTTTAATGCTTCCAAGGCCTTTTGCAGATGGGCATTTGCCTTGTGAAAATTCTCCACACCTTCTCTGATTTCTGCCGCAGTGTCCGAAAACCCCTCCTTTTCCAGTTTCTCGGCCATCTCTGCCAATTCCGTCGCATGGTGCTCATTGTGCTGCAGCATATAGGTCAGCACCGCCAAATTTTCATCCTTTGACTCATGATGATGGGTATGATCGTGATGGTGTTCATGACTGTGGTCACCGTGCATTATTAAATTTCCGTTCTCATCGTGTACAAGATGCATATTTTTTCCTCCTCGCTGAATATCATTTGTTTTATTGTTGCTGAAACTAATAAATAATTACATGGACGTTCTCTCTTCTCTGTGGTTAATCTCGGATAGATCGATCATTCGCGTACAGACCTTCTGAGCCAGATTCCGGTTATGAGTCACCATCAAAAGTCCCAGTCTTCTTTCCTCTACTTCTTTTAGCATCAGGTTCCAGATCTGCGCCTGAGTAATCACATCCAGCATCGTGCTCATCTCATCTGCAAAGAGAAAATGTGTACCGTGAAACAGCGATCTGGCCACACAGAAACGCTGCAATTCTCCGCCGGACAACTCTCTGGGGTATCTTTGCAGCCATTCCCGCTCAATTCCCAGGGCATCCATAACCTCTTCCCTGCACATGCCGGACTCCTCTAGTACCTTCTTCATTTTCCATCTGGGATTGATGGCCTTCTCCGGGTGCTGATAGATCAGCTGTACCGGTGAGACCCCTTTCTCAGGAAGTGGCTTTCCATCCAGGAGTACTTCACCCTCCAAAGGCCTTAGATACCCGGCCAGGATTTTTACCAGAGTACTTTTTCCATAGCCGCTGGGCCCTATTAGACCGACTCTCTCCCCTTCCTCCACCTTTAAGCTTACATCCTTTAAAATCCACGGAGCTTTCTCACCATAGCGAAAACTCACGTTCCTGGCTTCAATCTGCATGTATACACCTCACATATCCCCCACGAACTTCTGTCATGGGTATTACTTTTTCACACTCCGCCGTCTTGTGGGGGCATCTGGGGGAAAACAGACAGCCTTTGGGCAGATTTCTGGCATAGGGCTGGAAGCCCGGAATCGGCTTGAAACCATTCTGGGGAAGGGCTTCCCACAACGCCTTGGAATAAGGATGCCGCAGAGCCTTCGGCCCTTTTAGGAAATCCTGGGCCGCCGCCATCTCCACGGTGGTACCCGCATAGAACACAGCAATTCGGTCCGCAATATGAAAAGCCAGATCAATATCGTGGGTAATCAAAATGACGGCTTTCCCCTCATCGGCCAACTCCCGAAAGATTTTCAAAGCCTCCAGGGCCATCTCCAAATCCAGCCCCGGGGTCGGTTCATCGGCAATAATAACCTGGGCGCCGCTTAGCACTGCGGTGGAGACTAAAATA
>ENA-OQCB01000940-OQCB01000940.1-human-gut-metagenome-genome-assembly--contig:-NODE-940-length-12371-cov-3.936949_pt1 | contig 12371 bp, 13 predicted proteins | sample MGYA00242493_ERZ504568 | MGnify/ENA primary metagenome ERZ504568 (study PRJEB26092, sample SAMD00036229) | human gut metagenome | host: Homo sapiens | study: EMG produced TPA metagenomics assembly of...
CAACCGTTCGTGCATTAAAATACAACGGCGGAGTAGCAAAAGCAGACTTAAATAACGAAAACTTAGAAGCTCTGGAAAAAGGACTTCCAAACCTGTTAAAACATGTAAGCAACATTAAAAATGTATATAAACTTCCATGTGTTGTAGCAATCAACGCATTCCCAACCGATACAAAGGCAGAGCTTGACTTAGTAGAAAGCAAATGTAGAGAACTGGGCGTAAACGTTGCACTGTCTGAAGTATGGGCAAAAGGCGGCGAAGGCGGAATTGCACTGGCGAAAGAAGTTATCCGTCTGGTAGAAGAACCAAACGATTTTACATTCTCCTATGACTTAGAGGGAAGTATTGAAGATAAGCTGAACCAGATTGTACAGAAGATTTACGGTGGTAAGAGAGTAGTTCTGACAGCAAATGCACAGAAACAGGCAGCACAGTTAGAAGCACTGGGTTACGGAAACTGCCCAATCTGTGTTGCGAAAACGCAGTACAGTCTGACAGATGATCAGACAAAATTAGGAGCACCTACAGACTTTGAAGTAACTGTAAGAAATCTGAAGATTTCCGCAGGTGCAGGATTTATTGTAGCATTGACAGGGGAAATCATGACAATGCCAGGACTTCCAAAAGTACCGGCTGCTGAGAAGATTGACGTAGATGAAACAGGTAAAATTACCGGTCTTTTCTAAGAAATAAACATATAGCTGCTGCATGACAAATGTGGTGCAGCAGCTTTCTATGTATTAGAAAATTTTGGGCTTGAAGGGAGCAAATAAGTATGTATAAAGACGAATATAAAGCCGTTTGTAATTCTGCGGCAACAAAATTAAATTTACTGAAAACCAATCCGCTGGGATATTTTGTGGCGTCTATGCTTGCTGGTATGTTTGTTGCAATGGGGGGATTTCTGGCATTTACACTTGCAGGTCATTTATCAACTTCAGAAACAGCAGCAATTTGGGCAAAACCGGCACAGAGTGCTGCATTTGCAGCAGCACTTAGCTTAGTTATCATGGCAGGAGCGGATTTATTTACAGGAAATAATTTTCTTATGTCAGCAGCAGCATTTAGAAAAACTGCTACATGGGGAGATGCCTGTAAATTATGGTGTGTATGTTGGATTGGAAACCTGGTTGGTTCTCTTTTATCTTCTGCTCTTTTTATAGCTACAAAAGTTCCTACAGGTGCAATTGGCAATTATTTTGAAAATCTTGCAATTACAAAGACGACTACTGCACCAATGCCATTGTTTTTCAAAGCGGTATTGTGTAACATTTTAGTATGTCTTGCTGTATGGTGTGGAATAAAAATGAAGTCTGAATCAGGTAAATTGATTATGATTTTCTGGTGTATTTTTGTATTTATGGTATGTGGATTTGAACATAGTATTGCAAATATGAGCAGCATTGGAATTTCTCTTTTTACAGGAAAAGTTGGAATTGGTGCATATTTATATAATGTAGTAGTTGTTACCCTTGGAAATATGGTTGGAGGTATCTTAGGAGTAGCACTTCCATATCATTTGATTTCAAAAGAAAAATAAAATAAGAATAAGAAAGTAGAGCTGTCTGTTAAGGCGGCTCTTTTTCGTTCTATCCTTATTCATAAAGCGTAAGATGGAGAAAAGGGGGGATAGAATATGCAAAATCAAAAATTAGAAAATCTTTTGAATTTAGCTTTAAGTGCTACAAAAGAGGAGAGAATGAAATCATCACAGTTAAACGTAGGGTATAATACAGAAGAAAAAAACTGGGAGCTGATTATAAAGTTTCCGGTGATTTGAGTGCAGTGCTGGGAGAAGATATTCCAAAAGTAGAACTTTTAAATCAATTTGCCATTATACGCATTCCAGAAAGCAGAATAGAGGAATTATCACGAAATCCACAGATAGAGTTTGTGGAGAAACCAAAGCGCTTGTTTTTTGCAGTCAATCAGGGGAGAAGCGCTTCCTGTATGACTGCGGTGCAAAGTGAATTTTCGCCTTTAGGAGAACCGCTGACGGGAGAGGGCGTTTTGGTGGCCTGCATTGACTCAGGAATTGATTACAGCCACCCTGATTTCGCAATCCTGACGGAAGTAGCAGAATATTACGTCTGTGGGACCAGACCGTACAGGGCAATCCGCCAAAGGGATATTTTCTGGGAACAGAGTATACAAAAGAGCAGATTGATGAGGCATTGAAGCAGGAAAATAAAAGGGAAATGGAGAACATTGTTCCAAGTCGTGATTTAAGCGGACATGGCACAGGGGTTATGGGTATTGCAGCCGGAAATGGGGCGGCTTCACAAGGAGTTTATCGAGGAGTTGCCTATAAAAGTGACTTGCTGGTAGTAAAGCTGGGGACACCTTTGGAAGATGGATTTCCCAGAACAACAGAGCTTATGCAGGGGATTGATTATGCCATTCGTCAGGCAATTAATTTGCAGATGCCTTTGGCTTTAAATCTCAGTTTTGGCAATAATTATGGCTCTCACAGTGGGGAGTCGCTTATTGAAGCTTATCTGGATAACGCAGCATTGTCTGGGAAAAAACAGCAATTCTGGTGTAGGGCGTGGGAAATGAGGGGAAAGCGCTGCTATTCATACTTCCGGGCAGCTTGAAGAAGGAAAGACAGATGAGATTTCTTTATATATTAGTGAATATGAAACGGGAATAAGCGTACAGATTTGGAAACCCTATGTGGATGAGATAACATTTGCACTGATACATCCAAATGGAGAGAGGGTAGGAATTTTTAATCAGATATTAGGACCACAGCGTTTTACTATTCAAAATACGGAACTGCTGATATATTATGGAGAGCCTAGCCCATACAGTATTTCTCAGGAAATTTATATTGATATGATTCCTAAAAGTCAGTATATTGACAGCGGTGTGTGGAAAATTCAACTGATACCTTCAAAGGTTGTGGATGGTTCTTATGACTTGTGGCTTCCGGGAGGAGGAATTTTAAATGAAGGAACAAGATTTTCTTTTCCTACACCGGAAACTACGCTGACAATTCCTTCAACGGCAGGAAGAGTAATTTCTGTTGGGGCATATAATTCCAGATATATGTCTTACGCAGATTTTTCCGGAAGGGGTTACACAAGAGTGGTAAATGCGGTCAAACCGGATTTGGCAGCTCCGGGTGTGGATATTCGTACAACAGCAGTGGGAGGAGGGTATGATAACAGAACAGGAACTTCTTTTGCAACGCCTTTTGTTACGGGGGCTGCAGCACTGATGATGGAATGGGGAATTGTAAAAGGGAATGACCCTTTTTTGTATGGGGAGAAGGTGAAGGCATATTTGAGGAAGGGAGCAAGACCTCTTTTAGGCGGGGAGTATCCCAATAATCGTATTGGGTATGGGGTGCTGTGTGTCAGGGATAGCCTGCCAGAGTGAAATGATTTTAGAAATATATAATGCGGAATCATGAAATGAGTATAATATGTATTTCGATAAGCATGAAAAATAGTTATAGTTAAACCTGAATCCGTGAACTTCACGGATTCAGGAAAAAAGGTAAAGAAAGGCCGCCTGTATGCAACAGCACATGGAGTATATGAGGCATCTCTGAATGGACAGACCGTAGGTGATTATCGTATGGCACCGGGCTGGACAAGCTATCATAACAGATTACAGTATCAGATTTATGATGTGACAGAAATGCTTGCCACAGATAATAAAATTGCGATCACAGTTGGAAACTGCTGAAGCTATTTTGTTGACAGGAAAAACCAGCGGCAGCTATCAAAATTATCAGTTTGAAATATCTGTTCATGAAGGAGAACTGCTTATTGCTTTTGCGGATACTTCATCTTTAAGAATGGAGGAGAAAAGGTATTTCATTCTTTCCCTGGCGGCTGCCGTAATCTTAGGGGCATTATGGATTTATCCAGCCTGGAAAATCACAGGAAAAATGGTTACTCCATTAGAGAAAGCGAACCGCATGAAGACGGAACTTATTCTGAGACCATAGAAGCTGACGGAACAGAAATTTCAGATGGTGTATGGGGCTGCGTTGCATACAGTGCCATTACCTCTTTGCAGGAAGCGGATATGGCTATGGCATTTGAATATTATCTGGATACAGATTATGAGTTCAATACTGATTTTCAGAAAAAGATGGCAGAATATTTGTCTCAGGAATATATGGATTATATCAATGACCAGAATTTAAGTGTCAGCGAGGCTGCTGTGGATATTGACCTCAATGAAGATGGGGACAAAGAGGATGTGGCAGACCTGACTATAGAGTATGATGCGGAAAAATATGCAGATACAAATGGATATGGAGGCACGTATCTCACTTTTTATCTGAAGGAATTTGAGAAAAGTCGGAATGGTATCTGGAAAATCTGGATTACGCAGATGACTGGACCTGGTTTGACAGCGATGGAAATGCTCTCAGTGATGAAGCTGTGGCTGAGATGACAACAGAAGAGAAGACACAGGCATTTCTGGAAGGAAGATACGCCAAGGGACAGTCCGGGGAAAATGCAGGTCCTGGAGGAATGATGGGTGGAGCGCCGGATGGAAATGAACCGGATGGAAACGGATCAGCTAAGGAAGACGACTTGGATTTACCCTTGCTGACGCAGCTTCTTACAGAACCAAAGGTGCAAACAAAGCAATTTTTGGTTTTGATGTTATGGACTACGGACAGGAAACCTACGAGTTCGGCTCAAAAACTCAGGATGCAAGACATTTTGACAAGTATGTACTGAAGGTAATGCAGGAAGAAAAAGAGTTGCTGATGGAACTGTTTAATTCTGAAGAATAATGAATGAGCAGAACAAAACAGACATAAATTACAGAAGTTGTTCAAAGAGCAGCTATTTATCCCACTTTTCTTTCCGATATTCCCCCAGGGGTTGTCTGGTAGTGCTTTTTGAAAGCTCTGCAAAAATAATCTGCATTGTGAAAACCAGTTTAGCTCCCAACTACGATACCTGCGGATCGTTATGGGAAAATGGTAATTTCTTACGATATTATACAATAAAAATCATAAATAATCCAATAAGACAAAATCTTCTTTAAAGAAGAAAGATGTAAGCGGTCATGGAACTGCTGTGCTTGGAGTGGCAGCTGGTAGCGATTTTACCCGTGGTGCAGTGAACCGGGGTGTGGCATATGAAAGTGACCTTCTGGTTGTGAAAATGGGAATTCCAAGACAGGACTCTTTTCCAAGAACTACAGAGCTGATGCAAGGTGTAGATTATCTGGTTCGGCAGGCTATACGGCTTGGAAGACCAATTGCGATCAATTTAAGCTTTGGAAATGTTTAAAGATGTGAGATCCTTTGAGATAAAGCATTAGGTAGAAAAAGCCACAAGGGGCAGTTAGGATTCCCTTGTAGCTTAATATGCAGAAAATTAGCAATGAGATGATTCCCGGTATTTTATCACAGTGCGAACGTAAGTTGTACGATATGGAATACCCGGTTCTTCAATACGGGAAAGAAGAAGTTCTGCAGCAATATATCCCATAGCAGAACTTGGAATATGGACAGTGGTTAAATGTGGTTCAATAATCCGAGACTCAGCAGAATTATCGAATCCTGTAATTTTTACATCTTCAGGAACTGACAAGCCGCATTGCTTTAAGGCCTTAATGAGATCCATAGCGACAAAATCGTTAGCACATATAAATGCATCTGGCAGTTCAGGGAGTTGTCTGATATACGATGCAAGCTGCTCAATCGTATGGAAGGGCTCGTCTGCTAAGAGTATGTCAGTAACAGGTTTTAGACCAGAGAGGCTGAGTGCATCACAAAATCCCTGATATCGTTCAAAGAATGATTGGCAGTTATTAATATTTCCTGCAAATGCAAGTCTATGCTGTCCATTTTTTATGAGAGATTGCACAATGCTGGAAATGCTGTTTCTGTTTTCCATAAGCAGAAAATCAGCATCAATAGTAGTGAAATCGATGTTCGCAGCACAATCTGTAAAAAGCAGAGGAATGTCAAGTTTGCTGAGCATCTGACTGTATGCGCAATCAAATAATTCCAAACAAATAATTCCGGCACTGTTTGAAGGATCAAACCCAGCTGGAAGAAGTAAATCTGTAAATTCTTGTTCACGAATAAGGTAAAACGACAATCTGTACCCGTTAGAACTGATTTTTTCCTGAAAGGTATTCAGTAGTTTAGAACCGAAGTGAGAACTATTCGGCATGGCACGGGTAAAAAGAGCAATCTCACAAATTTCAGGCTTGGGAACAGAGACTGCAGGCGAGAGATAAGAAAACTGCTTATAACCCAATTCGGCAGCCTTTTGTAAAATCTTATCTCTTGTAGCATCAGCCAACACGCCGGTATTGTTTATTGCCTTTGACACTGTGTTTCTTGATACCCCTAATGAATCTGCTATATCTTGAATGGTAATTCGTTTTCCCATAGACACCTCCTGTTTTGAATGTAATGGTGGTATAATACGTATAAGTCCATTTATGTGAAATAGTTATACTTTGTTATTAAATGTAACGTATTTAAAGGAATTTGTCAAATGTAAAAATATAATAGAATAATAATTGGTTCATAGGTTAAATTTATACTTTTTTGCGACACGAAAAGGTGCAAATGTAAAAATAAAAAGGAATAAATGCAAAAATACAATTGACAAAATGCTGTGCAAATGATAATATATATCCAAGAAAAAGTACAAATTGCACAACAAACCAAGAAAATGAGACAAACTTGCAAAGGAATAGTGCAAATGTAAAAGAGAGGAGAGGGAACGATGAGTTTTCGTAATGCAAAAAGTGCTTCGGCAAGTCGGCAGACAGTTCGTCAAAAAGCTGGCTATATCAAAAGAAACTGGCAGTTATATGTGTTTTTTTTAATGCCTGCCCTTCTGTTGACAATCATTTTCAAGTATATTCCCATGGGAGGAGTATTAATTGCTTTTGAGGATTACAATGTCATAAAAGGGGTGTTTGGCAGCCAGTGGGTAGGACTGGATTATTTCAGAAGATTTTTATCGTCTCCGGATTTTATGAAATATCTTCTGAATACATTGAAATTGAGTGCCTATAGTTTGCTGTGGGGATTTCCGATACCGATTATTCTTGCTCTTTTATTGAACCAGATTCGCAGAACCGGAATAAAAAAGAAAATCCAGCTTTTGATTTATGCACCGAATTTTATTTCCGTCATCGTACTCTGTGGTATGGTCAGAATGTTCTTGTCACCGGTAGGACCAATCAATCAGGTTTTTGGTAGTGATACAAACTGGATGACCATGCCGGAGGCATTCCGTACTATTTATATAGCCAGCGGAATCTGGCAGGGAGCCGGATGGGCGTCTATCATGTATACGGCTGCTTTGTCTAATGCAAGTAAAGACCTTGAAGAGGCTGCGATTGTAGACGGAGCGAATATTTTCCAGCAGATATGGTATGTACAGTTACCTGCAATTAAAAATATTATTGTAATTCAGTTTATTCTGCAGGCAGGAAATATCATGAGTATTGGATTTGAAAAAGCATATGCACTGCAAACTGATATGAACCTTCCGGCATCAGAAATCCTTTCTACATATGTGTATCGAATTGGTTTGCTGAACGGTGATTATGGATATTCTACAGCAGTTGGATTATTTAATTCTATTATTAACATTATTCTGTTGATTTTTGTGAACAAAGTAGTAGCAAAACTGAACGATGGTGAAGGATTATAAAAAGGGGGAATTTGAAAAATGGAAAATCGAAGAAAAATGAAATTTGGAATGTCCGATAAAATAATTCTGTCCATTGGATATACACTTCTTGGTGTTTTTGCTCTTGCAATTCTAATTCCTCTGGTTTATGTCGTAATTGCTTCTTTCATGGATCCGAATGTACTGAACAATCAGGGAATTAGTTTCCATTTAAAAGACTGGACTCTGGATGCATACAAACGCGTACTCGAAAACAAAATGATATGGAGAGGATTTGCCAATTCTTTCTTTTATTCTATTGCATTTACGGTAATATCAGTGTTTGTTACAATACTGGCAGCATATCCGATGTCCAAGAAAGAATTTGTAGGTAGAAAATTTTTTAATGCAATTTTTATTATCACAATGTTTTTTAATGGTGGATTAATTCCAACGTTTATTCTCGTTAATCAATTACATTTGGTAAATACAATCTGGGCAATTTTACTTCCTGGTGCATTCAATGTATGGAATATGATTCTTGCAAGAACTTATTATCAATCCATACCAAAAGAGCTACGTGAAGCCTCTCAGCTCGATGGAGCAAGTGAGATTCAGCATTTTTTTAAAATAATGCTTCCGGTGTGTAAACCGATTATTGCAGTATTAGCATTGTGGTCTTTTGTAGGAATGTGGAATGGCTATTTTGATGCTATGATTTATTTGAATGACGCAGACTTACAGCCGTTACAGTTAGTGCTTCGTTCAATTCTGGTACAGAATACCCCACAGCCTGGTATGATTGCGGATATTCAAAGCACAGCTGAGATGGCAAAGGTTGCAGAGCTTCTGAAATATGCAACAATCGTAGTGTCCAGTTTACCATTGTTAATTATGTATCCGTTTTTCCAGAAATATTTTGATTCGGGAATTATGGTAGGCTCTGTAAAAGGTTAAGGAGGAAAGTGTGATGAAGAAGAGAATGAAACATCTGTTTACTCTGGGGTTATCACTGCTTATGCTAGTTTCCCTTGTCGGATGTGGTGGAGAGAGTGCACAGGTTGCAGATACAAATCCTGATACACCAGTAGAAGAAGTGACTTTCCCGCTAAAAGAGAAAAAAGAACTGTCCTTTATTACAAGTGCACCGGCAACAAGTACACAGGATCCGAATGAAAGATTAATTTTTCAGCGCATAGAGAAACAGACAAATGTAGAAATTGACTGGACCTGTTTTGTGGCAGATCAGTTTGCTGATAAAAAGAATCTGGCACTGGCACAGTTTGGAAGTCTTCCGGACGGATTGTTTACAGCAGGAATGAACGATTATGATTTGCTGAGATATGCGAAACAGGGAATCATTATTCCTTTGGAAAATCTGATTGACAAATACATGCCAAATTTACAGGCTGTTTTTGAAAAATATCCAGAATATCGAACCATGGTTACTGCTCCGGACGGACATATTTACTCCTTCCCGTGGATTGAACAGTTGGGAGAAGGAAAAGAAGCAATTCAGGCAATCGGTGACATTCCATACATTAATAAAAAATGGCTGGATTGCCTTGGACTTGAGGTGCCGTCTACAACAGAAGAACTGGAGCAGGTATTAATTGCATTCCGTGATAACGCAGATAAGATTCAGGAAGAATGCGGTGTAGAGGGGGATGTAATCCCAATGTCATTTATCATTAATAATGGAGACCAGGATCCGGCAATTTTAATCAATGGATTTGGCGAAGGATATGGAGATACTACAGATCATTTCGCAGTGACAGATGATGGAGAGGTAATTTATACGACAGTTCAGGAAGGTTACAAAGAAGGAATTGAATGGCTGCATAAATTAGTTGAAGAAAAGTTGGTAGATCCGGAAGCATTTACACAAGAGTGGTCAACTTATGTTGCAAAAGGAAAGAATCACAGATATGGTCTTTGCTTTACATGGGATATCGGAAATATTGACAATTATGATGATTATGTGATGCTGCCGGCACTTGCCGGACCGGAAGGACTTGTAAATGTTACAAGACAAAACAACAGTGAGACGAGTGGATTTGACCGTGGACGATGTGTTCTTACAACGAGTTGCAGAGATACTGCATTGGCAGCAGCATGGATTGATCAGATGTATGCACCAATCCAGTCTCCACAGAACAACTGGGGAACCTATGGAGAAAAGGGAGCCACTAACGTATTTGAAATGAGTACAAACAGCGAAGGTGGAGAGATGCTGAAGCATATGGATCTGGGAGATAATTCACCGGTTGAGGTACGTGAAAGACAGTCTGTAAACGGTCCGCTTGCGGTGCTGAATGATTATTATGATGTATATGTGACACAGCCTGCAGATGCGAAGTGGAGACTTGATAATATGCATGAAACCTATCTGAAAGATATGAATAGCAAATATGTCTATCCGAATGTGTTTATGAGTATTGATGATACCAACAGGGTTTCCCAACTGGATACAGATATAAAGAAATATGCAGAACAGATGAAGGCGAGCTGGATTTTGAATGGCGGCATAGAAGAAGAATGGGATGAATATTTAAAGAATATGGATAAATATGGTTTGCAGGAGTATTTGTCAATTAAACAGAAATATTTTGACGAGTACCAGAAATCTTTGAATGAGGAAAAATAGGAGCATATTTTATGGAAAATAAGATAAAAATGAGTAGTTCGCTGCAGAAAGCCAGAGAATACGAGAAAAATGAAACAGTTAAAATTCCGATAGAACAAAAACCGTCTTTTCATGCTTGTTCACCGGTTGGTTGGATCAATGACCCGAATGGCTTCTCAATATTTCAAGATGAAGTTCATTTAATGTGTCAGTATCATCCGTATACAACACAATGGGGACCGATGCACTGGGCACATTATAAATCAAAAGATTTCATCAAATGGGAGCTTTTGCCGGTCTGCATGGCTCCGGATCAGGAATACGATAGTTTCGGATGTTTTTCAGGCAGTGCTATTGAACATGATGGAAAACATGTATTGGTTTATACTGGTGTAGTGGTCGGAGACGATGAGGAAGGAAAACACTTTGAACGTCAAACACAGTGTCTGGCGATTGGAGACGGTGTTGATTATGAAAAGTCAGATGTGAATCCGATTATAGGAGCAGATATGCTTCCAGATGGAGCAAGCAAAGTTGACTTCCGTGATCCAAAAATCTGGAAAGATGAAAATACATTTTATGTGATTGTCGGAAACAGAAATGAGGATGGAAGCGGACAATTGCTGTTATATTCGTCAGAAGATCTGAAGCAGTGGAAATACTGTGGCGTTGTGGATAAATGTGAGAATCGATATGGGAAAATGTGGGAATGCCCGGATATGTTTCCACTTGAAGGAAAATATGTTATTTTGACATCACCGCAGGATATGTGTGCGGAAGGACTGGAATTCCACAGTGGTAATGGAACGCTGTGTCTAATCGGCGACTTTGACAAGGAACAGGTGAAATTTTGAGAGAGAGACAGAAAGTGCGATTGATTATGGGCTTGATTTCTATGCATCTCAGACTACAGAAACCAAGGATGGTCGCCGCATTATGATTGCATGGATGCAGTCCTGGGACAATTATAATACACCGGGAGAATTTCGATGGTCAGGACAGATGACAGTACCGAGAGAACTGCATATTAAGAATGGCCGCCTGTATCAGCTTCCGGTAAAAGAACTGGAAAATTATTATGCCAATACAGTCAACTATAAAGATGTGATAGTTCATGAAGCTATGGAACTGGAAGGCGTATCAGGCCGGGAAATTGACATGACGATTGATATTCAGGCAGGAGATTATGAGGAGTTCCGAATTCAATTAGCAAAAAATCAGAAATTTTATACAGAAATTTCTTACAATGCAAAAAAGGGAATTCTGACATTTGACCGTAATCATGCAGGATCCAGAAGAGATTTCATCTGTCAGAGAAGTATGAAAGTGGAAAGTCAAGATGGTAAGATCAGGTTGCGAGTTGTAATGGATAAGTACTCAGTTGAAATATTTGCAAATGACGGAGAAAAGGCGATGACCTCTCTTATTTACACACCAATGGATGCAGACAAGATTCTTTTTAAAACTGACGGAACAGCGTATATAGATATAGTGAAACACGATGTTGTTGTAGAATAAAAGTGGAAGAAATGAAAGATGTGAGTGTGGGGCTGTGCCGGTTTCCACACTCTCATATTATTATTTTCAGAAAGTTTAAATATGAGGAAAACAAAATGGAGAAGAAATATGATGTAATAGCATTAGGAGAGCTTTTAATTGATTTTACAGAAAATGGTGCCAGCGGACAAGGAAATCCTCTGTTTGAGGCGAACCCGGGAGGTGCACCATGTAACGTGTTGGCCATGTTGGAGAAACTTGGACATAAGACCACATTTATAGGAAAAGTTGGAGCAGATTTTTTTGGTGAACAGCTAAGAGATGCACTGCTTGAAGTTGGGATTAATACAGACTATCTGTATATGGATAAGGATGTGCATACAACACTCGCTCTGGTACATACGATGCCAGGGGGAGACAGGGACTTTTCTTTCTATAGAAAACCGGGAGCGGATATGATGTTATCAGAAGAGGAAGTGACAGAAGAAGCAATTATAAATGCTAAGATATTTCATTTTGGAACATTGTCTATGACCCATGATGGTGTGAGAAATGCAACAAAAAAGGCGTTAAATATTGCTAAGGAAAATGGGATTATCATATCCTTTGATCCTAACATTAGGGAA
>ENA-OQCB01000941-OQCB01000941.1-human-gut-metagenome-genome-assembly--contig:-NODE-941-length-12328-cov-6.458077_pt1 | contig 12328 bp, 10 predicted proteins | sample MGYA00242493_ERZ504568 | MGnify/ENA primary metagenome ERZ504568 (study PRJEB26092, sample SAMD00036229) | human gut metagenome | host: Homo sapiens | study: EMG produced TPA metagenomics assembly of...
GAACGGTAAGATTACCGGACTCTTTTAAGAAATGGGCCTGGCCCGGCGTATCCAGGAAAGGAGCGCCGGGCCAGGATATATTTAGGCATAATATGAGATGCACGAAAAAGAAATGAGGTATTCATATGATACTTAGAACCTGGTTAAATGAGCTGGATTACGAACTTGTCAGGGGAAGCCTGGATGCGGAGGTCACAGAGGTGGTCTATGACTCCAGAAAGGCAGTGCCCGGCGCTGTGTTTGTGTGTATGGCGGGGACCCGCGTGGATTCCCACTGTTTTGTTCCCGATGTGCTGCGCGCAGGCGTCCGCGTGCTTGTGACGGAGCGGGACGTTGAGGAGGAGCTGGCTGCCTCAGGACTTACGGAGGATGAGATGGGCCGGGTGACAATACTTAAAACAGCGGAGGGCAGGAAAAGCCTGGCTCTTCTCTCGGCAGCCAGGTTCGGCTATCCTGCGACAGGAATGATCACCATTGGCGTCACGGGAACAAAGGGAAAAACCACCACCACCCATATGATAAAAGCCATTCTTGAGGCGGCGGGAAAAAAGGTGGGGATGATAGGTACCACAGGCACGGTGATCAATGGCCAGGTGACCCCAACCATGAATACCACGCCGGAATCCTATGAACTGCACCGGTCCTTCGCGAAAATGGCGGAGGCAGGCTGCCAGTATATGATTATGGAGGTGTCGTCCCAGGGAATCAAGATGCACCGGGTGGACGGCATCTCCTTTGACTACGGCATTTTTACCAATATATCCCCGGACCACATAGGACCGGATGAGCACGCTGATTTTGCGGAATATCTTTACTGCAAATCGAGCCTTTTGAATATGTGCAGGATAGGGCTGGTGAACTTAAATGACGGGCATTTTCAAGAGATCGTGAAGGATGCGTCCTGCAGGCTCTATACGTACCGCGTAAAGGAAGACAGGGAGACGAAAGCTGACTTTGAGGCGTCCAATATCCGGTATGTGTCCCGGCCGGACTTTGTGGGCACGGAGTTTGACGTCACAGGAAAACTGGATATGGACGTCCGCCTGGGAATCCCCGGCCTGTTTAACGTGGACAATGCCCTGGCAGCCCTGTGCGTATGCTCCTTTCTGGGACTTCCGGGAGAGAGGATTGTCCACGCACTGGAGCACATACGTGTCAATGGACGCATGGAAATTGTCCACACCTCATCCAGGTGCACGGTCCTGGTGGACTATGCCCATAACGCGGTGAGCATGGAGAGCCTTCTTACCACTCTGCGCCAGTATCATCCCAAACGCCTGGTGGTTGTATTTGGATGCGGCGGAAACCGTTCCAAGGACAGACGCTACTCCATGGGCGAAATCGGAGGAAGACTGGCTGATCTGAGCATCATCACGGCAGACAACTCCAGGTATGAAAAGGTGGAGGACATCATGGCGGATATCCGGGGAAGTATCGAGAAAACAGGCGGGGCCTTCCTTGAGATTCCTGACAGAAGGGACGCAATCCGCCACAGTATCCTTCACGCCAAGCCGGGGGATATGATAGCTGTCATCGGCAAAGGACACGAGGATTATCAGGAAATCAACGGTGTGCGCCATCACTTCCTGGACAGGGAAGTCATTGAAGAAACCATAAAAGAGTTGGGAGACGAGACACAGTATGACAGGAATAACGGTTAAGGAACTGCTTGAAGGCCAGCAGGAGGAAACCTGCTGGCATGGCCAGGAGGATCAGCATGATTGAAACACATCAGCCTGGATTCCAGAAAAATGGAGGGGGATGACCTGTTTGTGCCCATAGTGGGTGAGCGGGTGGACGCCCACCGCTTTCTCTGCCAGGCAATTGCCAGCGGGGCGGCCGTGGTATTTACCAGCGAACATCACTGCGGGGAGGATGTTAAAGCCTGTGTCCGGCAGCAGTGCGGGGAAAACAGGGAGCAGGAGAGGAAAGCACTTCAGGCAGCATGGATTGAGGTGTCTGACACGAAGAAGGCCCTTCAGGACCTGGGGAGTTTTTTGCAGGAAACGCCTGCGTCTTCCCCTGGTGGGAATCACGGGAAGCGTGGGAAAGACCACTACCAGGGAAATGATAGCGGAGGCCCTGAGCGCCGGATTCCTGGTGTATAAGACTCCGGGCAACAGCAACAGCCAGGTGGGAGTGCCCATTACCATAGCGGAGATCCCGCAGTCTGCTGAGATTGGCGTCATTGAGCTGGGAATGAGCGAACCGGGAGAGATGGAGCGCATTTCCAGGGTTGCCAGGGTGGACTGTGCCGTCATAACCAACATAGGGGTGGCCCACATTGAACAGCTGGGCTCCCAGGAACACATTCTGGAGGAGAAGCTGCATATCCAGGACGGGATGCCGGCAGAGGGCATATTATTCTTAAACGGCGACGATCCCCTTCTGGCCTCAGTGGTTCCGAAGGAGGGCAGAAAGAGGGTACTCTACGGACTGGGCCGGGACTGTGACTACAGGGCGGAGGATCTGCACCTGGAAGAAGGCTATCCCGTGTTCACGGCGGTTCACGGGGACAGAAGCGTCCGGGTGCGTCTCCAGGTTATGGGAAGCCACATGGTGAGCAATGCCATGGCAGCCCTGGCAGTGGCGGATACATACGGGCTTTCCATGGAGAAGGCGGCTCTTGCCCTGGGACAGTTTAAGGGCTATAAGGGACGCCAGCAGATATTTCAGTGGGGCGGCGTCACTGTCATTGACGACAGCTACAATGCCAGCCCGGTGTCCATGAAGGCCGGACTGGAGGTGCTGGCCAGCGTGAAGGGAGAAGGACGAAGGATTGCTGTCTTAGCCGATATGAAGGAGCTGGGCCTGGAAGCCGTCAGGTTCCATGAGGAAATCGGCGCCTACATAGGAGAACATCCCCTGGACATGGTCCTTTTGCTTGGAGAGCTGGCATCCTGCATTGGCAGCGGAATGGATGCAGCCCGCGCAGTGACGCCCCATATTGAAATGGACCGTTTGGCCCAGGTAGAAGAGTGGCTGGATGAGCACATTAGGGAGGGCGACTGCATTCTTTTTAAAGGGTCCAACAGCATGAAGCTGTCCGAGGCAGTGAGGCATCTGAAGGAAGCCAGGGCATGATTCTATCTGGATGCTCATATCTTTCCCTCATTTTGGAAAGAATGTATGGTATGGACAGAAATGTCACAGACAGTACATTCTGAATGAGATAAGGAGAAACATTGTGATGCAGCAGAAAGATGATAAGAAGATTCTCTGGCATACCCTGGCTTTCATGGCCTTTTCAACAGTCTGGGGATTTGGGAATGTGATAAACGGATTCTCGGAGTACGGCGGATTAAAGGCCATTGTATCCTGGATTCTTATATTTGCCATTTATTTTGTGCCCTATGCACTGATGGTGGGAGAGCTGGGCTCCACCTTCAAGCATGCCGGAGGCGGTGTCAGCTCCTGGATTCGTGAGACCATAGGGCCTAAGATGGCTTACTACGCGGGCTGGACCTACTGGGTGGTCCATATGCCCTATATCTCCCAAAAACCAAATTCCACTGTAATTGCAGCCAGCTGGGCCCTGTTTCAGGACAAGAGGGCCAGCGGCATGAATACCACGGTGATGCAGATTCTGTGCCTGGTCATTTTCCTGTTTGCCATGTACCTGTCCGGCAGGGGTATAGGGGTGTTAAAGAGGCTTGCCACGCTGGCAGGCTCTGCCATGTTCATTATGTCCATGCTGTTCATTGCCATGATGGTGGCTGCTCCGGCCCTGACAGACGGTGCCTTCTTAGCCGTTGACTGGTCCCCCTCATCCTTCATACCGGACTTTAACGCCAACTTTTTCCTGAGCCTTTCCATCCTGGTTTTTGCGGTGGGAGGATGTGAGAAGATTTCCCCCTATGTAAATAAGATGAAGGATCCTTCCGGGGATTTTGCAAAGGGCATGGTGGCCCTGGCAGCCATGGTGGCTGTGACCGCCATCCTGGGCACCATTGCCCTGGGCATGATGTTTGATTCCAACCATATTCCCCAGGACCTGATGACCAACGGCGCCTACTACGCGTTCCAGAAGCTGGGCGAATATTATCATGTGGGAAATTTTTTCGTGGTGGTATACGCGCTGACCAATCTGATTGGACAGTTTTCCGTTATGGTCCTGTCCGTGGACGCGCCCCTCAGGATGCTCTTAGACAGCGCGGATTCCCGTTTCATTCCCAGCAGGATGTTTGAGAAAAATGAACATGGCACCTATGTGAACGGACACCGGCTGGTGACTCTCATTGTCTGCGTACTGATTGTGGTCCCTGCCTTTGGCATCAGGAACGTGGACGTTCTGGTGCGCTGGCTGGTCAAGGTAAACTCGGTGTGCATGCCCCTGCGTTATCTGTGGGTCTTTGTGGCATATATTGCCTTAAAACGGGCCGGGAATGCGTTCTGCGGCGAGTACAGGTTTGTGAAGGGGAAAGCAGCAGGTATCCTGGTGGGCGGCTGGTGTTTTGCATTCACGGCCTTCGCTTGCCTGACAGGCATTTACTCAGATGACCCCTTCCAGCTGGCTCTGAATATCGTAACTCCCTTTGTGCTGGTAGGACTTGGGTTCATTATGCCATGGATGGCAGCAAAGGAGAAAAAAAGTTAAACATCCCGCATTGCCGCGGAGGTGTGTTTATGGTACAGTAGAGGAGAAATAAAGAGACAAAGGAGATGTCATATGAATATAGACAGAGAAGACTGTTTAAGCACAGCCAAAGAACTCATCAGTTTTCTTGAAAAAAGCCCCACCTGCTTTCACGCGGTACAGTCCATTGCGGACTGTCTTGAGGAGGCGGGCTTCACACAGCTTCATGAGGGCGAGAAATGGGAGCTCACAGAGGGCGGTTCCTACTTTGTGACCAGGAACGGTTCATCCATCGTGTCCTTTAAGGTGCCGGGAAAAGCATTTTCCAGTTTCCAGATTATGGCCAGCCACAGCGATTCTCCTTCTTTTAAAATCAAGGAAAATCCTGAGATGGAGGCAGAAAATCACTATGTAAAGCTGAACGTGGAGAAATACGGCGGTATGCTGTGCGCTCCCTGGTTTGACCGTCCCCTTTCCGTGGCGGGCCGTCTGGCTGTGAAGGAGGGAAACCGCATTGCCACAAAGCTGGTAAAGGTGGACCGGGACCTGCTTATGATACCAAACCTGGCCATTCATTTTAACCGCGAGGTCAATGACGGATATAAGTATAATGCCCAGGTGGACATGCTGCCCTTATACGGCGGAGCGGACGCAAAGGGAACCTTCATGGAAACTGTTGCTGAGAGCGCAGGGGTTAAAAGGGAGGATATCCTGGGACACGATCTCTATCTCTACAACCGTGTGCCGGGAAGCATCTGGGGGGCCAGCGGGGAGTTCCTGTCCTGCGGCCGTTTAGACGATTTACAGTGCGCGTTTTCCACCTTGAAGGGATTCCTGGAGGGCGGCCATCCGGACTGTGTGAGCGTTCACGCGGTATTTGACAATGAAGAGATAGGCAGCCTGACCAAGCAGGGGGCTGACTCCACCTTCCTGGAGGATGTGCTGAGACGGATTAACAGCGCCATGGGAAGGAGCGGGGAGGAGTACCTGATGGCCATTGCCTCCAGCTTCATGGTTTCCGCTGACAATGCCCACGCAGCCCACCCCAACCATGGAGACAAATCAGACCCCGTAAACCGTCCCTACATGAATGAGGGAATTGTCATCAAATACAGCACAAAGTACGCCACGGACGGACTTTCAGCCGCCGTGTTCAGGGCGGTGTGCCAGGAAGAGGGAATACCCTGCCAGGCATTTACCAACCGTTCCGACAAGGCAGGGGGGTCCACTCTGGGCAATATTTCCAACAGCCATGTGGCTCTGAATACAGTGGACATCGGACTGCCCCAGCTATCCATGCACTCCCCGTACGAGACAGCGGGAATCAAGGATACCTGCTATCTGATTCGGGCCGCAAAGAGGTTCTACAGCACCTCCATGAGGGCCATGGGTTCCGGGAGCTACGAAATGCGGCAATAAATATGCGGCAATAACTATGCGCAACAGATATGCGGCAACAGATACCCAGCCATAGCCCTGAGAGGAAGAAAGGCCTCCGGGAATCATGGCTGGGTATTTGCTGGAACGATGAGAATTTGCTGGAACGATGAGAATTTGTTGGAATTATGAGAGAAAGAGGAAGGTAAGATATGTTTTCCAGAAAACAAATGATAAAGCTTCTGGCGCCCCTTATTGTGGAACAAATCATGGCGGTGCTGGTGGGAATGGTGGATGTGGTGATGGTGGCCGCGGTAGGGGAATCCGCGGTGTCCGGCGTTTCCCTGGTGGATTCCATCAGCGTCTTAATCATACAAATCATGGGAGCTCTGGCAACCGGAGGTGCCGTCATATCGGCCCAGTACCTGGGCAAGGAGCAGCCCAGGGATGCCAGGAAGGCAGCCGGACAGCTGATTCTGGTGACCATGCTTGTTTCTGTCATCATTGCCGGCACAGCTCTTGTAGGGGGACCCCAGCTGCTGGGAGGCATATTTGGAAAAGTGGAACAGGACGTCATGGACAATGCACAGACCTATTTCTGGATCACAGCACTGTCCTATCCCTTCATCGGACTCTACAATGCCTGCGCGGCCCTGTTCCGTTCCATGGGCAACTCAAAGGTATCCATGATGACCTCCTTTGTCATGAATATGATCAACATTATAGGAAACGCAATCTGCGTATTCGGTCTTAAAATGGGCGTGGCCGGAGTGGCGTGGCCTACCCTTATAAGCCGTGTGACGGCTGCTTTTATGATGTTCGTCCTCATACAGAGCAGGAACAATTCCATCCGTCTCAACAGCTGGAAGTTCCTGATTCCGGACCGTCATATGATAAAGAACATCCTGTCTATCGGAATTCCCAACGGGCTGGAAAACGGCATGTTCCAGTTCGGCAAGATATTCCTTCAGAGCCTGGTTTCCTCTCTGGGGACAGTATCCATAGCCAGCTTTGCCGTGGCCAGCAATCTGGTGACGGTCCTTTATCTTCCGGGAAATGCCATCGGCTTAGGCCTGGTGACCATAGTGGGCCAATGCGTCGGCGCCGGCCGTCTGAAGGAAGCAAGGAACGACACAAAGTCTCTTATTCTGGTGGTTTATGGAATCCTGGCCGTATTCAGCACTGCCATGGTCATCTGGTCCGGCCCGCTGGTGGGAATCTATCATCTGTCCCCCCAGGCAGCCCTCATGGCCCGTGAACTGCTCCTGATCCACAGCATAGCCATGATAATATGGCCCCTGGCCTTTATCATCCCTCACGCCCTGAGGGCCTCCCTGGACGCAAAGTTCACCATGGCGGTATCCGTATTCTCCATGTGGGTATTCCGAATCGGGTTTGCATACCTCTTTGTATACATATTTGACCTGGGCCTTTCCGGGGTATGGTACGGCATGTTCATTGACTGGATATTCCGGGCATTGATGTTTTCAGGAAGGTTTAAGGGGTTTGAGAAGAGAGCGGGGGTTGTGGAGTGAGAGGTGAAGAGGCGCGGGGAGGCGGGGATGCCGCGTTCGTGGGAGCAAGGGGGAAGGAACCTGTAGATGCATCCCCAGCCTCCTTCCCCCTTGCTCCCACCCACTACGTATGAAACGCCTCCCGGCACTTCACCTCACAATCGGAAAAAGTAAATGGCCGGCTGGGGGAAATGGTGCGGTCCTGCTATTGTTCAAAAATGAAAAGCACTTTCCTGCTGGTATGTGCAGCTAATACGATTATTGATGGAGAAATTGTACTTTTTGGATGGGGTTTGCCATAAAACGTTCTGCCAGATAATTCAGATAATCACCATGAAGCGTCATAAGACACGGTTTTCTATAAAACGTATAAATATTACTAAATACTTCTAAATATCGCTTGACAGTTTTTGATTTTTGTGTAACAATAGTTACGCAACATATGTAGTGCAACAAATGTAATATAACAAGCGTAGTGCAACGTATGTTATATAACTTGCTCAATGACCATGATGTGACATGAAAATGAGAGAGGTAAGCCTATGCCGCCCAAAGCAAAGATAACGAAAGAAATGATTCTGAATACGGTTCTGGACATTACAAGAGAGGCAGGGTTTGAGTCTGTCAATGCCAGGAGTATTTCAGGCAGATTACAATGTTCCACGCGGCCTATTTTTACATGTTATGAGAACATGGATGAGTTAAAAAGGGAATTTCTTGATTATGCTTATGAATTTTACAGTCAGTATGTTGAGGATTTCAGCGGTTCTGAAAACATAAATCCATGTCTGGTTCTGCCGGTTTCGTACATTGAGTTTGCCAAAGAAGAGACGCATCTGTTCAGGCTTTTATTCATAAACCATATGGAACTGAGCATGGAGGAGCCAAAGGATTTCTATAAGGAGGCTGGCAACGAAAAGAGGGAAAAGATATTTTCGGATGCCGTTGGAATTGAACCGGAGCCGGCAAAAGCAATATTCATGGATTTATTCCTTTATTCCCATGGCATAGCAGTCCTGGCAGCGGCGCAAAAAATAACATTAGACAGGAACCGCATAGAAAAAATGGCTGCAAACATGCTGACAGCTCTCATAAGACAGGAAAAACCGGACTGGACATTATCCCTTTAGCGGTATGTCCGAATCAATAAAAACATAGGGGTGCAATATGAAAACAAATCAATACATCATTGATTATTACAATAGCTATGACGAGGACAGCCGACTGAGTCCAAAGCATGGGACCGTGGAATTTCTGACAACCATGCGCTACATAGAAAAATACATAAAACCCGGAAGCCGTGTTCTTGAAATCGGAGCCGGAACCGGCCGTTATTCCCATGCGCTGGCGCGTCAGGGATACATGGTTGACGCAGTGGAACTGGTCCCCCATAACATCGAAGTATTCCGCAGGCATATGCTGCCAACAGAACATATAACAATTACCCAGGGCAATGCACTGGACCTATCTGCGTTTCCTGACAACCGATATGACATCACGCTGCTGTTGGGTCCCCTATACCATCTGTACAGCAAAGAAGAAAAGCGCCAGGCATTGGGCGAGGCCATCCGCGTCACAAAGCAGGGAGGCATAATCTTTGCCGCATACGTCATATCCGACGGCTGTCTCCTGGACGAAGGATTCAACCGCGGCAATATCAATGCAGCTGAATACATAAAAAACGGACTGCTGGACCCCGAAACATTTGCAGCCAAATCCGAGCCAAAGGATTTGTTTGAGCTTGTACGCAAAGAAGACATCGACGATTTGATGTCCATATTCCCAACAACACGCCTGCATTATGCGGCGGCTGACGGCTGTGCGCTGCTAATACGGGAAGCAATCGACAAAATGGACGATGAAACATTCAAATTATATTTAAAATACCACTACGCCACCTGTGAACGGAAAGACTTAACAGGCATCACCAGCCATGCAATTGACATATTCCAAAAATAAATCCCCGGCCCGCCACGTTTGCGTCCCTATCCCCCATCCCCCACCCCATTTGCATTTTACTCAATTCTCATGTATAATAACCAAAGTACAAAATAACAAGACAGACAGGTGACGTAAGTGGCGCATAGATATGCCAGTATTATCATAGATATTTCCCATGAAAATGTGGACAGGACATTCCAGTACAGGATACCGGAGGAGCTCCGGGGAAAGATTCAGGTGGGGCAGCAGGTCCGCATACCCTTTGGGCAGGGAAACAGACAGCGCAAGGGGTATGTGGTGGATCTGACTGACCAGGCTCAGATAGATGTCCATAAACTGAAGGATGTGGCTGGGATTGTGCAGGGAAGCGTGGCTGCAGAGTCCCAGCTTATTTGGCTGGCCTGGTGGATGAAGGAGCGGTATGGATCCACCATGAATCAGGCCTTAAAAACAGTTCTGCCTGTGAAACAGAAGGTCAGGGAGGCTCCCAAGCGGAAAATCCGCACCCTGGTGGGCAAGGGGGTGCTTAAAGAGCTGGCGGAGGAAGCCGGGAGAAAGAAACATAAGGCTAAGCTGCGGCTTTTAGATGCGCTGCTTCAGACCGGCACCATTCCCTATGAGGAGGCCATGAACCGGCTGAGCCTTACGCCTTCAGCCATTAAGCCTCTTCTGGAGGCTGGAATCATAGCCGTGGAGGTGGTGGAGAAATACCGGAATCCCCTGGAGGAAATGAAGCTGCTTATGGGCAGCCAGGAGAGAAAACAGGACGTTTCGGATGAACAGGAATCAGGTCTGTGGGGCGCTCCGCCTGAGCTGAATCCGTTCCAGCGGGAGATTGCAGATGCTGTCATAGGGGAGTACGGCCAGGGAATCCGGCGGACCTATCTGCTTCACGGGGTGACGGGAAGCGGTAAGACGGAAGTTTACATGGAGCTGATTGCCTATGTGCTGTCGGCGGGACGTCAGGTGATTGTGCTGATTCCGGAGATTTCCCTTACCTGGCAGACCGTCATGCGGTTTTACAGCCGCTTTGGCAACCGGGTTTCGGTGATGAATTCCCGTATGTCTGCCGGTGAACGGTACGACCAGTATGAACGGGCCAGGACAGGGGATATTGACATCGTCATCGGTCCGCGTTCCGCCCTTTTCGCTCCCTTTGAAAACCTGGGGCTTATCATCATTGACGAGGAGCATGAAAACGCTTATAAGAGCGAACTGTCCCCCCGCTATGATGCCAGGGAGGCGGCGGCTAAGCGGGCTCAGATGAATGATGCCTCCCTTATACTGGGGTCAGCCACCCCTTCCCTGGAATCCTACACCAGGGCTTTAAGGGGAGAGTACGGGCTTTTTACCCTGAAGGAGAGGGCAAAGGAGGACGCCTGCCTTCCCCGGGTTGAGATCGTGGATTTGCGGGAAGAATTAAAGGAGGGGAACCGATCTGTTTTCAGCAGGCGTCTGAAAGCGCTGATAGAGGAACGGCTGGAAAAGAGGGAACAGGTCATGCTGTTTATCAACCGCAGGGGCTATGCCAATTTTGTGTCCTGCCGTTCCTGCGGCGAGGCCGTCAGATGCCCTCACTGCGACGTGACCCTGACACTGCACCGGGATGGGCGCATGATGTGCCATTATTGCGGCTACTCCATTCCCCAGCCCAAGAAATGTCCTGTCTGCGGTTCCCCGTATATAGCGCCTTTTGGCACCGGGACCCAGAAAATTGAGGCCATGGCGGCAGAGCTTTTCCCCAAGGCCAGGATTCTCAGGATGGATTTGGATACCACCTCAAAAAAAGGGAGGCCATCAGGAGATTCTTTCCTCCTTTGCCAGGGGAGAAGCGGATATACTTATAGGCACCCAGATGATTGTCAAGGGCCATGATTTTTCAAAGGTGACCCTGGTGGGGGCCCTGGCAGCGGATTTATCCCTTTATGCCTCGGACTACAGGTGCGGGGAGCAGACCTTTGCCCTTCTGACCCAGGCAGCCGGACGGGCGGGAAGAGGGCAGCTGGCCGGAAATGTGGTGATACAGACCTATCAGCCGGATCATTACAGCATACGCACCGCGGCCACTCAGGATTATGAGAGCTTTTACAGCCAGGAGATGGCTTACAGAAGGTTGCTGGGTTATCCTCCGGCAGTGGCCCTGCTCACCGTGCAGATGGCGTGTCCTGCAGAAGGGACCCTGGCTCAGACAGCGGATCTGGCGGCAGGGTGGGTGCAGCAGTGGGCGGACCGCATGGAGCGGGAAAAAGTACAGGGATACAAGTCTTTCCGGCTCATAGGACCGGTCAATGCAGCGGTATACAAAGTTAATGATATTTATAGAAAAATTTTATATATTAAGCATGAAAATTATGATATACTGATACAGATTAGGAAAATGACGGAAGAGGGCCTGAAGGGGTTAGAAGGCCGTGATGGACTGACTGTGCAGTACGATTTAACATGATGAAGGAGATTGAAAAGAGATGGCAGTTCGGCAGATAAGAATTATGGGAGACGAAATTTTGACAAAAAAGTGTAAGCCCGTGAAGGCGATGAATGACCGCACCATGGAGCTGATAGAAGATATGTTTGAGACCATGTACCAGGCCAACGGATGCGGTCTGGCCGCCCCGCAGGTGGGGGTGCTGAAGCAGATTGTAACCATTGATGTGGACGACGGGAACCAGTATGTCCTGATTAACCCTGAAATCACAGCCACCGACGGCAGTCAGACAGGCTACGAGGGATGCTTAAGCCTGCCGGGCAAGTCGGGCATCGTTACCCGCCCAAACTACGTGAAGGTGAAGGCGCTTAATGAAAATATGGAGCCCTATGAGCTGGAAGGCGAGGGGCTGCTGGCAAGAGCCATCTGCCATGAATGCGCCCATCTGGAAGGACAGATGTATGTGGAGCTGGTGGAAGGCGAACTGGTGGATAC
>ENA-OQCB01000945-OQCB01000945.1-human-gut-metagenome-genome-assembly--contig:-NODE-945-length-12307-cov-9.582594_pt1 | contig 12307 bp, 20 predicted proteins | sample MGYA00242493_ERZ504568 | MGnify/ENA primary metagenome ERZ504568 (study PRJEB26092, sample SAMD00036229) | human gut metagenome | host: Homo sapiens | study: EMG produced TPA metagenomics assembly of...
AGGTCAAAATGACTAACTTGCGATTCTTTTCCCGCTCTCTTCTCAAATATTCATCCACTAGCGCTCTCGCCAATCCCTGACCTCTATGGTCCGGAAGCACATCCAGACCAAGCAGCATAATGTTCTTTCCTTCCGGATTATGTACGCTGGCATCTGTAAAAAAATCATCGGTGAGATGTTCCCGATCTGTTGCCAAACCATTGAGAAATCCTGCTAATTTTCCTGTCTCCCTATCCACTGCTACCAAAAACAAATCCGGTGCCTTTTTTATACGTGCTGCCATGTGCTCATAAGAACACGCTTCATTTGGCGGAAAACAGATTTGTTCAATCTCTGCTGCTTGTTCCGTCTCCTCTAGTCGAATCATTCGAAATTCATATTTTTGTAAAATTGTTTCCATCTTATTCTCCCTCTAATGCTCTTTTTCTTACCTGCCCAATATTGTACATATCAACTTGTCAAACGCCTCTTCAAATCTTTTATTATCCAACTCCGTTCTTTTTGCAGGTCCTTTTAGATGCTGTCGTTTTTTTGTATTTCTCGCTTTTTTGCCAAATGGCGTTCCATTAACATCTGATCTATGTTTTCATTTGTGTACCATTTTCCACTCTGATGAATACCATAAGCTACCTTTTCCGAGAATCATAGCAGCCACGCCATAATCCTGAGTCACGACAATATCTCCTCTTTTGCAGATGCTGACTAATTTAAAGTCAACCGCATCTGTCCCAGCACCGACAGTCACAACTTGACTGTACGAAGACTCCAGTACGTGATTGGTATCACATAATAAAATTACCGGTATCTGATATTTTTGTGCAATCAGCTCTACAATAGTTACTACCGGGCAAGCATCTGCATCCACTAAAATTTTCATATTCTCGTTCATAATAATACCTACCTGTGCCAGTTCTGCTGAATCTGCAATTTATTCTCCCTCTTTTTATAAAAGTTTTTCACTATCTGAACTTACCCTCAACGCCGTACACTCTTGCGCAAAAGATGATCCGCCTTGTAATAAATGCCCGTTTTGGATCGACTTCATCTCAAGCCTGACCAAAGCGGGCATTTTGTATATAATATACCGCAGAATGTACTGCTTGTCTACGGTGTTTTCTGTACTTTTAAACTTTCATCTGAAAATCCGATAGCCTCTCGGCAGACAGAAGCCTTTTTTTATCTCATCCGGCATTTCATGTGCTTGCAGCAATAAAGCGGTTTTATTCCTTCGGAAGCCTTTTTGATTATAAAATCCGACTCCGCCGGGATGTGTATTCAAAAAAATATTTGATCTTTCATTTGACGCGAGAGCTTGTCCACTAATGTTCCATCCTAAATGAAGTCCCTGATAGTCAGGATCAACAGCCACATTTAAAATCAGTGCATGCGCTCCATCGGAAATTGCTCTGGCACAGCCGATTAATGTTTCATTATCGTATGCATACTGTACATACTGACTTTTAGAAAATGTGTCTTTTGTCACATGTTCGTTTCGTTTCCCTCCAAAAGCTTTTTCTAGCAGCGCATTTACCTGATGATAATCGGCACGGTCAGATTTATCGGAATAAAAAACCTTAAATTTTGTTTATCCGATTTCTTCCCGACCGGAAACATCCCGGTAAAAGGCTCAAATTCCGTTTCATACCGATACCCGATTGGCAGGTATAATCCACTTTCGGTCAGTTCTTTTTCCTGTGTCATCACTTAACGCTTTTCCTACATATGTAAAAGAATTTTTGGAGCGCCGAAAACCGATTTCTTCATATAAATCCAGTTTATCCGGCGTGGCTGTCACAAAAAATTTCCTGTCCCTGCAGTTTTAAAATCATTTCACGGATAAGTTTCTTTTCCGTTTCCACCTTATCAGCCCATACATCACAAATCAATGCCCAGTCATATCCGTCAGACAGCGCGCAGATTGCTCCTGTCTTCTTTTCATCACAATATGAAAAAATCTGAATCTTACTTCCACTTCTTTCTTCCCTATATTCAATACCCATGTAAAACACTCTCTTTCTCAGCCATATCTCAAATTTGTTAAATATAATATTCCGGATCCAGTAACAAAATGTCAATAGTTTTTTAATCACTTTTTTCAAAAATAAGCAAAAAAATAGAACGCATAGATTTCTCTATACGCTCTACGTTCAGATTTCATATTAAATTTTTGCGTCTTGTGAATCATTTACCAGTCCTTCTAGCTCTTTTTCATTTTTTCATCTTCAACAGGTTTCTTTCCGGTAATATCCTTATATGCTTCTTTCACACCATTCTTCACAGCCCACTTAATGACAAAATATAGTGCTATCAAAATAACAATTGCGGTTCCTCCGCTTATGCCTAATTCATTCCACATAATTCAATCCTCCAAATTCAAATTCCTCAGTTTCAAAAACTGGAATTTCTATTTGTGTTGCCATGTCATTACATAATCTTTTTCTCCAGTAGCCTCATCTAAGCCACTATGCTGAATCTCAAATTCTTCTCTCTTATAAAAAGATATTGCCCGTGCGTTCTTTTGGTATACGTTCAAGTACAACTTATTCCTTTTATCCTTTGCATAATTCAGCAGAATTTTACCTAGACCCTGCGATTGCATTTCACCAGAAACAAAAATGCCCTCAACATATTCATCATTTAACCCTAGGGTTAAACTTAACTACTATTTTTTCTTTGCGATATAAAATACATAACTGTAATAATCTACTACTAATCTAAAATAAAGCGATTATAAGCTATCCTTTTTCCTGTGTTTGTTTTAAAGTTTTCATCTATACACTTTTTTATCTTTTCCTGTTCTTTTTCTTTATCCATAACCGTTAAATTTTCAAGCAAATCAGCTTCCCATTGTATTTGAAAATCAAGTCCATCAATTTTAGATGGAGTATGATGGTTGCCTATTATAAAGCATATTCTATCAATATTTTTGTTATAGCCTACCTTTTTTAATATTTCTTTCGCTACTTCTGGTCCTTCCTTTTCTTGATAGACACCATCAATAGAACCGTATTTTTTTTGTGCTTCAACCGCACCAATATCATGTAGTATAGCAATAATACTGATGAATTCTTTTTCTTCCTCTCCGATATTTTCTCCTTTCATTATATCTTCTGCATTTTTCAAAACTTTGAGAGTATGCTCTATGCCAAAAGGAATTTCTTTGAATACTTCTTTCATCTCTATAATAATTTTTTCTTTAAACATAAATTACCTCCATTTATACCTTATAGGTGTTTTAGTTCTATCTATCCACTTTTTTGTTCGCCGATACAATCAGCATCATGGGACGGCGCATTTCATCCTGCATCCCCGGAATATCCATCATGTATTCCGGCGGCTGCGGCTCCACAATATGATTTATTATAAAACCATTTGAAAGCAGTGTATTTAGATATGTGGTCAGTGTTCTATGATATTTTGTAACCCTTTCTCCCAAAAACACAGCTGTCCGTTTGCCCTCATAATAATAATTATCCACCGGAAAATGCAGTATTTCTCCTTTTTCGTTATAATGCCAGTCTTGTGTTCCATAGGCAGTAAAAACAGGATCTATGTTTTACCTTCCCAACTTCTAATTTTTTACATCATATCCCAAAAGCCTTGTCGTACTCAATAACTCCATTTAATTTGTTTTGACTTCCGTTAAGATTAAGTGCCATAAAACTTTCATCGTCAACTTCAAATGGCGCTTTTATTCCACACTCACTTGCCGGAATATATCCTGCCTTTGGATAGTATTTGGAATGTCCCAAAACAACTGAATATTCATATCCCAATTTATGTGCTATACTGTGTCCTTCTTTCATCAAAGATAATCTGATTCCCCTGTTCTGATAATCGGGTAATACAGAAAGAGGAGCAAGCGCAAGAACCTCAACCCCTTGAACAACTGCTTTTGTAAAAAGAATATGTCCTACAATTTTTTCGTCCTCGACAGCAACAAGAGAAAGTTCCGGAATAAACGATTTGCTTTTTCTTAATGCAGCAACTAAGTTCTGTTCATTTCCATCTGTATATTCAGCATTTTCAAATGCTTCTTTTACAACATGATATACCGTATCATAATCTTCTGGTCTTTCTTGTCTTATAATCAAAATAGATACCTACATAGTTTTAAGCTTTTTACAATTACAGGAAATGGCAAATCTACTATCTACCTCTCAATTTTTATGGCTCTGACAATGATAATATCCGGGATTTCTTTATTAAAATAGCATTCTTCGTAAAATCCGTCTATGACAAATCCGGTATCAAAACACAGATTAAAAATATCCTGTAAAGAACGATGATAATAACATTGTTTTTGCGGCTGTCCTTCAATCGCAATATCGTAATAGCTGTGCGGCGTCATATATTTTTCTGTAAGCGTTACAAAACAGGGGTGCTGTGTCGCAAATACAAATACTCCGTTATCCTCAAGCAATTTATAAACAGAGGTAAAAAGCGGCTTAATATCGGTAATATCCATGACCGCCATATTGGAGACTGCTTTTGTAAACGGCTTATTTCTTTTTAATGCCATCAGACTTTTCATATTTATTACTCCGTCAAACTGAAAGTTTCTTTTTCTTGATAAATGGGGATTAGTTTTCCTTTTTTCCAATCAGCAATAACCACCTATGGTCAAAGCATATTTGTCCCTCCTTGATATAGGGATTAAAACCTGTTTTATCTCCACCATTCAAATCGTATTCCATTTTATCAATAATATCTTTTTGAATATCCTCTGGTGTACTTGTCAAATCCATCCAACTTTGTAGATTTACAGGAACAAGTGTTGTTTCTTCAAGCTGAAGCTCAAAAGCATCCTCAAACAATGCTTCAAATTCTTCTCTGCTAAGTATTCTTGTATGTGAGTTATCACGCATCGTTTCAATAGCGTCATTAGTTTCACGCAATTCTTCTGTAGTCGCTACCATATCCCAAATAACAAGTTTTCCACCTTTTTTCAAAACTCGTTGCATCTCCCGAAAAGGCTTTTCAGGCTCAACAAAATGGTGCAATGAAAGTCTTGTAATCACAAGGTCAAATGTTTCATCTTCAAAAGGTAAGCATTCCGCATTCCCCGATACAAATGATATGTTCTGAATACCTTCTTGCTTTGCCAGTTTTTTTCCCTGCTCCAACATTGCTTCTGTCAAATCCAAACAAGTAATGTCCTTAACATAAGGAGCCACTGCTCTTCCACATATACAGGTTCCAGCAGCAACCTCCAATGCATGTTCATTGCCCTTTGCCTGAATACTACGAATCAAATAATCGGTATATTCTGCCTTAGACATATGATATGAAGCAAATTTCTCTGCTTGTGTACCAAATGATTTTTTCACTTCATTATAGTTATTCATAAACTTTTACCTCGCTGTAAACTTCAAAGTTTCTGTTCCTTACAAACTTCGATTTTAATGTCTCTATTATACCATAATGATACTATTATAAAAAAGGAAAAAGAGCTCCTTCGAGCTCTTTTGGGTCAGTTCTGCAAACTTGAATTTGTAATTACATTCCATACATATTGGCATTTTTTACAATTACTTTATCGCCTTTTTCTAATTGTTCCTTGGAAATTCCTCGTAACCCAAGTCCAACATGCTCTGTTTTATATCCACAACCATTTGCTTTTCGTTCTTTTGTATGTACATCGACAGTAGTAATTCTGGATTCTAAGATATCTCCATTTGCTTTATAAATACACGCATTTTCCCCTTCTCTGCACATCCCTATTAATATGTTTCCTGTGGCAACTGTTCCAACCCCCATAATTGTAAATGCATCATCAATAATCAATTCAAAATTTTCTTTTAAACACGATGGAACATCTAATTTGCTCATGTATTCTTTTTCTCGTTCTTTTTTGCTTTTACCAAATAATCCCATAGTATTTCTCCTTTAAAACTTCCGATTTCACGATATCATTTCTAATACTAATTTTACCGTATTTTTCAGATTCAGTCCATCTTTTAATCCCAGTCGGTAGAAAAATTCTTCTGTTTCTGCTCCACTGCTAAAAATTGCATTACAGTATTCCGTAATCACTTCTTCCTGTTCTGGTGATAACGTTTCCAGTAATTCCTGGTATTTCTTATCAATCTCACTTACCGCCTCTTTATCCTGATTTAACTTCCATTCTGAATATGCTTTTACCATATGCTCTGTAATTGTCAGATTTACAAATTCTTGCACTTCCTCTGACATGGTACTCGTAGATTCCTGTTTATCTTTCTTTTTATCATTTGATTTTTCAAGTGTCGTGTCATCAATATAACGAATGATTTCTCGAATATTTGACTTCATCGACTGCAGATATCCTTTCATCAGCACAGCTACTTTTCTAGCCTCCGATTTTTCGGTTTCTTTTTCCAGCATATAAAACTCTTCCAGTTCTTTCAGGATATCCATCCCTGATTTTATCTGAAATTCCACCTCAAGCAAATCATCCATCACTTTATATAATTCTTCCATTGTTTATTTCTGCCTTTCCATATAGCATCGCTATATTTTCCACAATCATCCAAAAATAAAATCCTGTAATCCACATTTCACAACTTCAATTACTGCAACTATCCCCATACCGATATGTGGGAGTAGAACAAACACTACTGTCGTAATAATCGCTGATTTCATTGTCCAGTCCGTACTGATTCCAAACCCAATGCTCAAAACTTCTGTCACAACAGAGATTCCGGCTATCAGATAGCAGAATCCAGCAGATAATCCAACCAGGAACACCAGCACAATATTCACCGCTGCAAGTACCAGCCAAACAGGAGCTGCAATAATTCGAAATGGCAGTTTTATCATAAATCTCAACATAATTCTTCCTCCTACTTTGTGCCCAGTGGACACAAGGTTATTTTAGCATATCTGCCAGATATGACTATCTCTATTTAAACTTCGTGCCCAGTGGGCACAAAGTTCTTACCTGTCCGGAATATCCTTCCCCCAGTACATGTCATGTCGAACTTCAGCATCATAAAACTGATTGATCGTTGCAGGAGCGTTATACAATACCGTCAGCATATACTGCCGGATATTCTTCACTTTGCTTGTACTCCTGTCAAGACTGAAAAACACATACTGGATGTGTTCATACCCGACTTTGAGCAAACGGCTCTTGACCACTTGTGTAGGCACAGCTTCCCCATTGATCTGTTGATATGTCTTTGTCGAACATATTGCATCCAGCATCAGCTCTACCAGCTCTTCTACTCGTCCCGTTCCATAGCTCTGACAAAGGATCTCATATTCGATATTGTCATGAATTAACTGTCGATACTCATTTCTCTCCTGTATCCTATCTTTCCCTTTCCCTTTCTCTTGTTCAGATAGATATTGATAAGATTCATTCTCACTAAATTCAGTATTATTATATTCAGTATTATTACAGTTTGTTTTTGAAACTTCTTGAAGTTTGTTTTCTAAACTTCTTGAAGTTTGTTTTTCAAACTCCTTGAAGTTTGTTTTTGAAACTTCTTGAAGTTTATTTTTCAAACTTCCTGAAGTTTGTTTTTCAAACTTCTGTGTATTTACGGGCTTTTCCGGCTCTTTTTTCGCATATTCTTCTATTTCTGTCTCTGTATTTTCTTTTCTCTCTGCTACATTTTCCGGTGTTTCTTCCGAATCAAAGATTGCTGGCTCATCTGGATATTCTGTCAGGCTGAAATTTTTCACGTAAATAACATTTGTTTTTCCAAGTCCGATTCGCCTCTTCTCAATCAATCCAATCCCTTTTTCCTGATCCAGCTCTTTTAGACAATTCACAGCCTTATTCCTGCCACAGTTAAGCATTTCCATAATCTCTTCCACCGAAAAGAAAATATATGCTCTGTCCTCTTCATCAAACCACCGGTTCTTGATGGACAGTGACATCCGGTCTAACATCAGTCCGTACAGCACCTTTGCTTCACAGGAGAGATTTTTAAAATATTCACTTGTAAACAGCAGTTTGGGAATACGATAAAAACTGTACATATCGCATTCCATTCCTTGAAAATAATGGAATGTTGCTCTTATACTCATGACACATCCCTCCCTTCGTACCTATCAATGATTCTGATTGCTCCATTCCTCCAAAAGCTGACATATAACAGTCCGTATCTTCTGTTCATCATATTCTGGAGGAAAATACTTCTTAATTTCATCCTGTTTTAATGTTACCGTTGTTTTCTTTTTACGCTCTCCTATAATCAGGAGCCGCACAATCTCTTTTGTCAGCGTTTTTTCTTCTCGATGTTGTCTTATTTTTTTTGCCTGTTCCAGGCTTGGATATTTTCCGGTACTCTCATGCACTTTTTCCACCATCTCCTGTTCTGGAACCGTAAGGTAGGAAAGCTCTACACCCACCTGCAATCCAATCACATCACGATCTACTGCGTTTAATAGGTCATTCATCAGATAAGTAAGCCGGATATAGCGATACACCTGCCTTGCACTGTCATTTGCGTTCCTTCCAATGTCTTTCGCACTGATACCGCCTGATGTTCCCTGATGATTCATTGCTTCCATCTTCATACGGTAAGCAAATGCCTTTTCACTTGGGAGTATATTAGGTCTCTGCAGATTGCTGTCTACCATCGCACGGACAGCTGTATCTTGATCCATATTTCTGATAATAACCGGAACCTCTTTAAGACCAGCAAGTTGTGCCGCATGTCTCCTTCTGTGACCGGCGATGATTTCATATTCACCATCACCCAGCGGTCTGACCAGTAATGCTGTAAGAATTCCCTCTCCTTTCACACTTTCTACCAGTTCCGCCATTGCCTCATCATCATTTACTTGAAATGGATGGTTCTCGAAAGAATGTAAATGCTCAAGTGAAACCTGCTGGATATCGTTCGTTTCTTCTCCTCCGCCAAGTAATTCATCATAAGATGTCAGTTTTATCTTCGATGCACTTCTACCTTTCATCCAAAAGCACCTCCTGTGTCATCTGCCAATATGCAGCCGCTACTTTTCCTTTTGGATCATGCTCAAATATGCTGATTCCTTCTGCACTGATCTCAGCTGCTCGTACTGAAAATGGAATACTCTGTGGGAAAATCTTAATCTGATTTCCATATGTATCAAAAATCAGATCAGATATATCTCTTGCATAGTTCGTTCGATTATCCACCATTGTGATCAATATGCCTTCAATTTTCAGTTGTTTGTTAAGCTGTCTTCTCACCTTTCCAATCGTCCGTATCAGCTGTTCCAGACCTTTTACAGGAAGATAAGCCGCCTGCACAGGTATGAGCACTGCGTCGACACTGGCAAGTGCGTTGATCGTCAGCATTCCAAGTGATGGCATGCAGTCAATCAATATATAGTTGTATTCTTCTCTCATTCTTTCTATATATTGTTTTAAAACAAGCTCCCTGCTCATAATATTTACAAGTGAAACTTCCATTCCAGAGAGTTCAATGTTTGCCGGAATCAGATCAATTCCTTCCTGGTGATGTAAAATTCCCAGTGTATTTTCAAATGGTTCATCTTCTACAATCTTTGTCAGAATTGTAGCCAGTGTGATCGGTAATTCATCTGGGTTATGATACCCAAGGCTTGCTGTCATACTTCCCTGCGGATCATTGTCAATCACAAGCACTTTCTTCCCTGCTTTTGCAAGTCCGACTGCCAGATTCACGCAACTTGTTGTCTTGCCAACCCCGCCTTTTTGTGAACACAATGCCAGCACTTTACAATCCTTCATTACTTTCTCTTCCATCCTTTTTATCCTCCCATAAATAACTTGAACCTTTCAGCATCCATAATGCTGCTTCCAAAAATGCTAGATACCGTTCTGTCATACTATCCAGAGCTGGTTCTGAAATTAGTGGTTTTTCTGACTTCAAATCTTTTGCCACATCCTCCAAAACCAAACTTATTTCCCTCATTTCTGACCGGATAATCTCAATCGTTTCTTTCTTTCCAACAACACATACATAATTGTAGATACATGACCGGACGATATAATCCTGCTTTTTCATTCCGCTCACTTTCACTCTTTCTTCAATCGTTGCTTTTTCATAAGAATTCACCCGAAAAGAAATGGTCGTTGTGTTGTGTTTTCCATGTCTGTCACCAGCCATCGCTTATTCCTCCTCTTCCTCATGCTTCTTATCCAGCAAACCTGCTAATTTACTCTGCGTAGACGGATACAGATGTGAATAGGTATTCAATGTTGTCTCTACCTTTTCGTGTCCCAATCGCTCTGCAATCTCCAATGGAGCCACTCCCATATCCACCAGCATACTGGCATGAGAATGGCGGAGATCATGCAAACGAATCCTTTTTACACCTGATTTTTCAATTCCAGCCGCCATACAATGCTCCATATGGGATTTTGTAAAGTGAAACAAACGCTCATTTTTCATAATTCCGTACAGATGGCTGCAATACTCTCGGAACTCATCCGCCAGGAAATCTGGCATGGTTATAATCCGGATACTTTTCGGTGTTTTCGGCTGTGTTATCACATCTTTTCCTTTTAATCGCTGATAAGATTTCGTAATGGAGATGGTCTTCTCCTCAAGATTGATGTCGTCATAAGTAAGGGCAAGCAATTCACCGATACGCATTCCGGTCCAGTACAACAGAAGAAACGCCATTCTTGTCTCCGGTTTATCACTTACTGTCTCCAGAAAATCATTGAACTCTTCCTGCATCCAAAAGTCCTTCGGTTCTCCTTTGCTCTTGCCTATCGCTCCTGCCTTCCTGCAGGGATTATCCTGCAGGTTATAATATCGAATAGCATAGTTGAAGATTGCAGTCAGCTGACAGTTGATTGTTTTCAAATACGTCTGCGAATAGCCTTTTCCATTCTTATCCTTATACATCAACAACTCATTTTGCCATGCACGTACATCTGCCACCGTAATCTCACTAAGAATCTTTTTCTCAAAATACGGTCTGATCTTCAAGTCAATGATGTAACGCTTTGTATACATGGTGTGTTCACGAAGTCTGACATCCATATCCTTATAGTAGATTTCCAGGAAGTTCCCGAATTCGATATCCACACCCTGGCTCTGTTGCTGAAGGAAGTCTCGCTCCCACTCTTTTGCTTCACCTTTGGTTCGGAATCCTCGTTTTTGTTTTCTCTTTTGGTTGCCCTGCCAGTCTTTATAATAGACCTGAACTTTCCAGTTCTTTCCTTCTTTGTAAACACCCATTGCTAATCCTCAACCTTCATTCCATAAATCTTTTCTGCCAAAAATTTGGTAGAGATTTTTCCAGCTACTACAATATAGCCTTTTGCTTTCAACTCCTTGTTGTACTCTCGCATCAAATTGTAGGCATACGCTTTAGAAACACCAAGAATTGCACACACATCATCCACATCCATATACATTTTTTCCTGCACTATACTCATACCGCTTTCTCCTCCTTCAAATACTGCTCAACGTGTTCCAGACCATAGATCTTGTCCTCTACATAGCGGGTTGGCACCCGACCGAGAATCACATAATAGTTCTTGCTTGCCAGATCGGCATTCATTCTTTCCACCACCCGGTAAGCAAACGAAACTGATAATCCAAAGAGTTCTGCAATGTCTTCCACTGATAAATACATTTTCCTCTTACGCATGAAACCATTCCTTTCCCTCTTCCTGTGGAATCTCACAAGTATCTTCCACACCGTAGAAACGCTTCACAAAATACTTTGTCGGAACTTTTCCTCTAAGCGTCAGGTAGCCCTGTTCTTCCAGTTCCTTGTTTAGATTTCCGATGATCTCATAAGCCGATGTCTGTTTTACTTCCAGAAGTTCACAAATATCGGCTGCCTTTAAAAATAATTTGTTCTGCATAATCAGTACCTCCTGCATTTTGAATATTTATCTCTTCATATACTCTGTACTGGCAGATGCAAAATCGGACATCATTTTCCGAAATTTAGCAAATTATTTTAATTTCACAGTTTCCATACGTGTTATCGCTGAACCATGGAGTTTATATCATTGAAAAAGGGTATAAAAAAACAGTCTGCCCTGACGGAAAATATTTCCATCAAAACAAACTGTTCTTCATATTCACACTAATTATATTTTCTGAGCATAGTTACTTTTTGCGAAAATCTCAGATAACTCCGGAAAGAAAACAAAGAAAAAAATATTTTTTAACTCCATTTGCACTCCACCGGAACATCCAAACAGCCCGCAAAGCCTTTATTTATGGGCTTTTTCGCAATTTAGTCCGCTACTCAAACTCAATCGTTCCAGGTGGTTTTCCCGTCAGATCATACACTACGCGATTCACATGATTTACTTCATTGACAATTCTGCTTGTCACTTTATGCAGTACTTCCCATGGAATCTCTGCTGACTCTG
>ENA-OQCB01000946-OQCB01000946.1-human-gut-metagenome-genome-assembly--contig:-NODE-946-length-12302-cov-5.674251_pt1 | contig 12302 bp, 11 predicted proteins | sample MGYA00242493_ERZ504568 | MGnify/ENA primary metagenome ERZ504568 (study PRJEB26092, sample SAMD00036229) | human gut metagenome | host: Homo sapiens | study: EMG produced TPA metagenomics assembly of...
GGTCGCTCCATTGATGAATCTGTTGCTGAACGGGAACAAAAGAATCAATTCCCATTTTGGATAAACGTTCGGATACCTTCTTCTCGTGATGCATACGAACGAGAGCGACATACCAACGTTTTGAGTGTGCTACGCCTTCCCCTGTCCCACAACTAGGCCCGGCATTTGCTGATTTCTTTTCTTGAAAAATCATATTTTTTTACCCCATGTTTATCTGTTACTTCTTAAGTAACGGAAATTTATTCGGTGCAAAGATAGGTAAAAATACTAATAGCATACAAGTAAAAACTTCTTTTTTTCCTTTTTCTCTTAAATACATAATAAAAAATGTATCTGAACATGAAGATTTTGCTTTCATGCTCTATGACCTTTTATTGCCTAATTTCGGAATACTTTCATATCGAATATTAGGTTTCCATATCGTCCCACCCTCATCGCGGTTCATTTTCCTTTTTTTGTTGTTAGCTGCTGTCTGCAAATGCATGATCCGTTACTTAAGAAGTAACAGTAATACTAAGCCCCTAAATCTTAGCATTTTAAACCTTTTCCTTCAGGCTATTTTAAATCTTCTAACGTAATAATAATTTTGTTTATTTACTTTTGTGCGTTCTTCCAATTCGAAACCTTTCAAATAAATCTGAGTTGTCTTAATTGATTTATGCCCTAGTGACTCACTGATCATCTCAATAGGAACACCCCTATATTTAGCAGTAGTAGCCCAGGAATGCCGTAAAGTATAAGATGTTACAGACGAATGCAACCTCAGCTTACGGGATAAACTTTTCAGATGATTATTGAATTTCCGTAATGCAGACTGATACTCACGATACGCACCTTCTTCCCCCCTTTTATACTCTCCACTCAATATATGGAAAAGATAATCGGGACGGTCGGAATAAGATGAACTATGATTATTACGAAGCAAAGAAAGTAACTCATAAGCAGAATCTATAATCTCCACACTCATGGGAGTACCGGTTTTCATACGGTTATACTTCAAGAGCCCCTGATTCAAATTTGACTTCTCCAGATGAGCCAGATCAACGAAAGGCATACCACCAAACTGAAACAGTAAATTAGCAATGGCCTGCGTATGGCGAAGTGTCTCCGTCTGCGGATCTTTGTTAAGCAACGTATGAAGCTCACTCAAAGGAAGTGCTTTCTTCTGGCGGGTATCAACTCCGGTAAACACATCACGAAACAAGCCATGTACATACGGAGCCTGACGAGCATCCACTCCCCTATTATAGATACAACGCAACATACGCATATACGTAGATATCGTATTTGGCTTTAAACGGGAGGCCGTCAGGTAATTGCTATACCTTTTTAAGTTTTCGCGGTTTATTTTGGTAAACTCAATAGACTGCGTACCACAAAACTGCGAAAAAGAACGGACCGCATTCTTATACACATGGGCCGTAGAATAACGGCCCTCCTTTCGCAAACAATCAATATAGTTGCTTGCACAAGTAGAAAATCGATTTTTCTTCATAATTCATTTCATATTATATTAATGAGTGAAAATATCACGGAATATACAAGATTTTCATTAAACCGAACATACTATTTATGGAATACTTACTGTTTTACATGAAAATCAGATATTCTTCCAGAAAATATGCAAATTGTAATCTCAATAACCCCTGCCTTATTCAGTTATAATATCATAAACAAAGAGAGGATAAACATTATTAAGTAAATGATTTATCCTCTCTCTTTATGTGTGGGTATATAGAAATTATTCCCCTAGATTCTCATACGTTTTACCGTCTTTGATTGCATCCGCTTTGAAGTCCTGGTAATATTCTTTGGCCAAAGCAGTATATTTCTTATACATCCGACCGGCAATTTCTATTTCATCCCCTTGTACAATTGGAGTACGTGCCTTATTGGGGGTAGATACAAATTGCAACTCCCAATCCCCCAGTTTACTATAAAAATCATTGGCACGGAAAGCCTCTCGTCCATGCGTCTGACGTAATCCCTCCTCCGAATAGGTTGTTCCATTATCGAGATGTTCCTGAAGCATGGCATACAACTTCGTCCAACGCGGCAAATAATACCCTTTAATAAGTCCCGTCCATTCTCTCCATGAGTAATCAAAAATAGAAGGATCTCCGTCTGCCCCCCAAATAGTGACTAAGGAAGTGGCATCATATTCTAACAGGTTCTTTTCTTCTTCCGTATCCCCCCAACTTCGTGCAGATGTCAGCCAACGGTCAAAATTAAATTCAGGACGTGTACGAAGCAGCTCGTCCACATCTTCCAGCATTTGCAAGAAGCGTTTGCTATGCAAAGCGAAAGCCTCTTTGTCTCTATTCAGGAAAGCTTCGGCAGCTCTTTTATGGATAACTTGTCCCATATTGGTCATCATTTGCCTTTGGACATCTATCACATCAAAACGATAAGGTTCAGAATTCTTCAGTTTATCGGCATCTTTGAGTAACAAACCTTCGGCCTGAATGACCAATAAAGGAGAATATGGAATTCCCAATCCCGCATTAGGCCCTGATTTTTTTACATTAAGAGCAGGACGTGCAGCAATGATAGAACTTCGTTCGGTACCATTTGTACCGGGACGATAAGGTCCCTCCAATAAACAAATCATAGCTTGCTGAGCCGAGAGAGAGACAGCCCCATAACGTCGGTTGGCATATTGCTTAAGCCATTCCTCAATGGCTACTTCCCCTTTATGCAAAGGCATCTCAAATGCCAAATCATAATATACAGGATTCTGTTCAATAGCTTCCATAAACAAACCGGAGCCACATACATTGGGATACTGTTTTAAAGCCGTCATATATTGGTTGGAGGCCAGCAAACGCAAATCTCCATGCATATTAATACGCCCGCCGAAGTTATGCAAATTTCCTTCCACAGCCGGGTATCCCCAAAAGCCTTTGCGGCCCTTTATCTTTTCTCCATTTAAGTCCAGAATAATCAGGTCATTCTGAGGAACAGCCTTTACAATCGGTTCTCGCAAACTCCATGCCTGCATAGCCCATTTAGCTTTCGGGTCGAAATCTTTGATTAATTTATATATGGCATGCCCTACTGCGCTTAAATACTCCGGAGTATTGACAGGAGGTGCACTCTCATGGAACGGATCTGCTGCGTATATTCCATACGTGCCATAAAGTTTCTTTTCTTCCTCTAAAAAATCACGGCCTAATGCTGCAAACAACGCATCGGTAGGATCAAGCTGTCCTGCTCCTTTAAATCCGCACCAACCGGGTTGCAGGCGAATTTTAGCTTCAGGATATTTATCTTTCAATTCACGAGGAACATAACCGGAGAATCCTTGTTGGATCGGTGTCATACCTAATTCCCTTTCACGGTCTATTATCTTTTTAGCTAAGATAATATGTTTATCGATCCAAGATTTAGGCAGCGGACCTCCATAACTTTGCAGATTTTGCATCCATTGCCAGGCAGCATGTCCCGGACCGGCTAAAAAACGACGAGCTTCTTCATCCGTAAACCGATGTTTCAATAACGTGTTATACCATACAGCTTCCAATCCTACTGTTGCCAAAGGCATATTGATAGAATTCATAGCCATGAAATCTATTTCGCGTTGCCAACGTTCCCAATCCCAATAGGCAGCAGTATAGCTGACCGTACAATAATTCATGTATACCCTGTATTTACCATTGATCGTATTACGGATAGTCTTTTGGGGAAGCGGAAGATTTTCAGGTAAGTTTAATTGATTACCCAACCATGAAACATGCGCGTTACACGTATATTTCAGATATTGGTTAAATGCAGTGGACAGGGCTATGGCATTATTCCCTTTCAAAAGGAGTTTCCCTTTTTCTGATGAGATTTCATACACATCCTCTCCATTGGCGGGGTCGATCAATTGCAGTTTGATCTGTTTCCCATATCCGGGTGTGACTCGCTCTATTAAGGCATAAACAGCCTTAATGTGCGGGTCTTTGGCATAGCCTATTACAGTAAACAGGCACAATAATAACAACAAAGGTTTTTTTCATTTGACTATCAATTTTTATATAGCACAAATATACAAAAAAGATTTTTTCTAAAAAAAATAATTAATACGATGCAGTATTTCCCAATCCCCTGCATTTAATTATATAAAAAGCAAACGTAGAATGATCAAACCTATATATCATTAAGACCTATAACCTGAACTTAACAAGTGTGGGGAAAAACAGAAAAGAGAGAGAGTTTTAAAGAAATGTCCCCAAAAACGAAGAACCCCTGCCAACTGAGAAAGCTGGCAGGGGTTCATTTTTATATCTTCGAAAAAAGCAATCTTTACTTGCAATATTTCTTTATCAGATCATCCGTATTCGGATCACCCAGTTCTTTTGCTTTATTGAAATTGCCGCAAGCTTCATCCGTTTTCTTCAACTGTATCTGACAAAGTCCGAGCAGACGATAGGCCTCGGCATATTTCGGATCTTCTTTCAATATATTATTCAATATTTGAACAGCCTCTTCATACCGTCCCACACGCAGGTTTACCACTGCTTGCTCTGCCTTATAAGTCAGGTCTTTCGGATTCAGTTCGATCGCCTTGGCAATATCATCCAATGCACGTTGATACTGGCGTGCTTTCAGGGCAGCTTGTTCTCGATAATAATAGAACATATCATTCACCTGTCCATTGACTGCTTTAAAATAAGCATCGTAATCGAGCATCGCATTACGCGCCTGATTGGCATTCAGATTCATCTGTGCACGTTCCAGAAGATAAGGAGCAAACGCGGAAGTAACCGGTTGTGGACAACGGGCGATACAACTATCCATTAATACAATAACTTCTTTCGGATCCGCTTTCAGCAATTCCTTGGTTTTAGCGGCACTAAAGAAGGTAGCAGGAGAAGCAATATTGCTGGCGTTCACTTTCTCATAAGCAGCCAAAGCACCTGCATAGTCCTGTTGGGCAAACAAAATATCCCCTTCCAGCTGAGTGTAAACAGGAAGCGGATCAATAGCGATTGCCTGGCGGAGATTCTTCAAAGCCGTGTCATACGTCCAGTCTTTATACGTCTTCTCAGGCTTCGATAATTGGTAAGCATGCATCAACTTGGCAATGTTGTAATACACATCATCCTTTTTCTGTGCTACCTTCAATGCCTTATTAAAGTCGGCAACCGCCTTGTCAAACCAAGATTGGTCTTCCTGTCCCTTAGTTACATAATAATTGGCACGGCGAATATACCCGTCCGTGCTGTTCGGGAACTGGCGGATAAAATCATCCAATAGTTTGCCGTACTCTTCATCCGTCATTTGTGAAGAAGCCATAAACAAGTAAACCAATGCCTGATCTTCCACTTCGGGCAGTCCTTTCCTGATTCCGATACTTTTCAGCGCAGCATCACCCAAAGAAAGCGCATTGATTTTTTGTGCCATGGCAAAAGCGGCCCCTGCTGCATAGCAAGTAGTCACCGTATCAATTCCGGAGGACTTCTGGGAAATACCGAATACCTGTCCTTCCGCATTCATCACCGGGCAACTAACCATTTTATCTTTCATCTGCATACCCAACGTATAATAATGATATTCTCCGGCCACTTTGGAGACATCTTTCACTTTACCGGATACACAAGCAATACTCTTTTGGGTCGAATAAGGAAGCATCCATGCATCGGCTCCCACTTCCGGAGCAGCTTTTGCCACGTTCAACGCAGGAACTTTCTTCTCGGTAATGGCTACACGGAACTTAATAACATCGTACATATCATTAGCTCCAAGTATCACGTCTACCGGCATTTGCTTGCCGTCCGCCGTGATAACCACCGCACGTTCCGCTCCTTTAAAAAGGCTATAATCAGATAAAGCCAATCCGTCTTCGGATACAAAAAAATCCGTTCCCGGTGTTCAGCATCTTATCATTCTTGTCATAAGTCACCACAGAGAAAACTGCGCGTTTCGCCTTCTCCACCCATTTAGGGGTTTGTGCCATGCTTCCCTGTACCAGAAAGAAAAGCACCAAAGGTAGGATTAAAATCTTCTTCATATCAGTCGTTGTTTCTTTGTTTCACAGCTTCGTAAATCAGGATACCGGCAGCAACAGACACATTGAGGGATTCGATTGTTCCCAACATCGGTATCTTCACCCATTCGTCACAGAGTGCCAGGTTATCATAAGAGACTCCCGTATCTTCCGCACCCATAATGATGCATAACGGTCCTGTATAATCAGCTTTCGTATAGTCGTAGTCTCCTTTTTCCGTAGCAGCAACAATACGGAAACCGCTATCCTTCAAGTATTGCAGAGTCGCACGCAGATTTTGCTCACGACATACCGGAAGGGTATGCAATGCCCCTGCAGAAGTTTTCACAGCATCCGCATTCACAGAAGCACTGCCACGAGCCGGAATAATCACAGCGTCTACGGCTGCACATTCACAGGTACGGGCAATTGCACCGAAATTGCGTACATCGGTCACTCCGTCAAGCATGACGAAAAACGGATTCTTCCCTTGTTCGAACAAGAAAGGAACGAGATCTTCCGTCTTCTGATAAGTCACGGATGAAATGAAAGCCACCACACCCTGATGATTTTTCCGGGTGATACGGTTAATACGCTCCACCGGAACACGCTGAACGGGTATCAGCAGACCTTTCAAAGCTGCAAAAAGTTCTTTGGAAAGATCACTCTGAATGTCTTTCTTTACCAGAATCTTATCAATCTCTTTACCAGCCTGAATGGCCTCTATCACGGCACGAACGCCGAAAATCATTTCACTTTTATCAAGCATCTATGTTAATTTACTGTTTTATAATTTACTATTTATCAGTTGCGGGCAAGCAGGGCTTTGGCATTGCTAAGGGCAGCTTCGGTCAATGTAGCACCGCTTAACATGTGTGCAATTTCCTCTACCCGTTCCTCGTCGGTGAGACGTCGGATGTGGCTGTTGGTTTCCGTATCGCTGTCCTTCTTATATACTTTATAATGGGCCCCTCCCCGGGCAGCTATCTGCGGCAGGTGAGTGATACTGATAACCTGACGGTTCTGTTCGCCCATTTCCTGCATCATGTCTGCCATGCGGTCGGCTATTTCACCGGATACTCCGGTGTCAATCTCATCAAATACGATAGTCGGCAGTTTCACGGCTCCGGCAATCATTGCTTTGATAGACAGCATGACACGCGCTATTTCACCTCCCGAAGCGACGGAAGAAATGTTCTGCAACACACCGTTCTTGTTGGCAGAAAACAAGAAGCTGACAGTATCTTCTCCCTGTAATCCGGGTTCTTTCTTTAACCCCATTTCCACCTGGAAACGGACATTCGGCATTCCCAACGGTACCAACCGGGCTGCCAACTGTTTTTCCACCTCACGCGCAGCCGCTGCACGGGCTTTGGTCAGCACTTCCGCCTGCTGCTTGACCTGTTTATATTGTTCTTCCTTACGTTCTGTCAGTTCGGCAATGCGCTCATCGTAAGAAGTGATATCGGACAACTTGTCACGATATTCCTCCGTCAAAGCAATCAGCTCCTCAAGTGTCTGCACACGGTGTTTCTGTTGCAGGGAATAGATCATGTTCAGACGGTCGTTCACCTCATCCAGCCTTGTAGGATTGAACTCGATAGACTCACCTTGCGAAGATACCTCCTGCGAAATATCTTTCAGTTCGATATAGGCACTTTCCATACGTTCGGCAAGTTCCTTGGCAGGCTGATAAACTCTTTGCAAGTTATTCAGCGTATTGAGACTGTCCTTTAAATAGGAAAGCAATCCTCCTTCGTCCGAAGCAAAAGACTGTTCCACCCGATAAAGCCCCGCCTTGATCTCCTCCGCATGACTTAACATTTCAGCCTCTTGTTCCAGTTCCTCCTGCTCTCCTTCGGCAAGATGAGCTTCTTCAAGCTGCTCCAGTTGAAAACGGATATAATCTTCATCGGCACGGCTTTTCTCAGCCAGTTCCATTAACTCGGACAGCTCTCTTTCAGTCTGTTTCCACCCGGCATAACGAGAGTGATATTTCTCCAGTGCCGCATCATTATGTGCAAGAATGTCGAGCACATTCAACTGAAACCCTTCCTTATTGAGCAACAGGTTCTGATGTTGCGAATGTACATCAATCAACTGTTCGCCCAACTCTTTTACCTGCACCAAAGATGCGGGAGTATCATTAATAAATGCTCGGCTTTTACCGGATGCCTGCACTTCACGGCGCAAGATGCACTCCTCATCATATTCCAGCTCGTTCTCCTCAAAGAACGGGCGCATACCATACGCTGAAATATCAAAACGTGCCTCTATTACACATTTGGAAGCCCCCCGGCGAATGGCCTTCATATCCGCCCGCTGCCCAAGCAACAGACCGATTGCTCCCAGAATAATTGACTTTCCGGCCCCCGTTTCACCTGTTATAACGGAAAAGCCTGTTTCAAAACTGATGTCCAGTTTCTCTATCAATGCGTAATTCTGAATGTATAATGAACGTAACATTTGAATCAGTGAAAGTTAAGGGTTGAGAGTTAAGAGTTTCAATTCATCAGACAGACGATCGATAATATCTTGAGCTACTTCCGTTTTTGATTTCAGGGGGTAGTCAGTACGGCCTTTTCTGTCTATTATACTTATTTTATTCGTATCGTAACGGAATCCGGCTCCCGCATCATTGAGCGAATTAAGTACAATGAAGTCGAAGTTCTTGCGTTCGAGCTTTCCTTCGGCATTCTGCTGTTCATTGTTCGTTTCGAGGGCAAAGCCTACCAACAACTGATTCTTACCTTTCAACGCTCCCAGACTTGCCGCAATATCTTCGGTTGCCTGAAGATGCAGAGTCAGTTCTTCCTCCTTCTCACGTTTAATTTTCTTATCGGCTACCACCTCCGGACGGAAATCGGCTACTGCCGCACAAAGAATACCTGCATCGGCTTCGGCAAAGTATTTTTTCGACGCTACCGACATTTCGCCGGCAGACTCTACATCAATGCGACGAATGCGAGAATGTTGTGTTTTCAGTTGCACGGGTCCCGCTATCAGTGTCACCTGCGCTCCACGACGTGCACATTCTTCCGCGAGGGCAAACCCCATTTTTCCGGAAGAATAGTTGCCGATAAAACGGACAGGGTCAATCTTCTCATAAGTCGGCCCGGCTGTAATCATTATTTTCTTACCTTGCAGCTCACCGTTTGCAGAAAAAAAGTTCATCCAGCACACGGATGATATTCTCCGGTTCCTCCATACGTCCCTTCCCTACAAGATGACTGGCAAGCTCACCCGTACCCGGCTCGATAATATGATTGCCGTAAGAACGAAGTATCTCCAGATTCTTCTGAGTGGCAGGATGAGCATACATATCGAGGTCCATAGCCGGAGCTACAAACACCGGAGCTTTCGCCGAAAGATAGGTCGTTATCAGCATATTATCAGCTATCCCGTTTGCCATTTTGCCAATGGTAGAGGCAGTGGCGGGAGCTATCAGCATCGCATCTGCCCACAGTCCGAGGTCAACGTGGCTGTTCCACGTTCCGTCACGTTGGGCAAAGAATTCACTGATGACCGGTTTGCTGGTCAAGGCCGATAGAGTAATGGGAGTAATAAATTCTTTTCCCGCCGGAGTAATCACAACCTGCACTTCCGCTCCTTGCCTGATAAGTCCGCGGATGATATAGCAAGCCTTATATGCGGCAATACTGCCGGTAATTCCAAGAATTATCTTTTTTCCTTTTAGCATTATTTCGTAATCAAATTACTCATTTCACGCAAGCGGATCTTAGTCAAGGCCGCCTTCGTATTCAGCGTGAAATCACTATTCAAAATCCAACTGTAATATCCGGGGTCTTTCTTCAACACCTCGGCTACCGACATTCCTTTATACTTTCCGAAGTTGAACACTTCCGTTCCATTATCATCGTAAACCATACGTCCTGCAAAATCTACGTTTTTGCTGAAACTGGAATAATCGGCAAGGAATGCGATGTCATTCTGAAGATCCGGATAACGGTCGAGCTGTGCCTTCAGCACCTCGTATGTAGCCCGTGTATCCGCTTCGGCAGTGTGCGCATCTTCCAGATTTTTCTCGCAATAGAACTTGTAGGCTGCGGACAGGGTACGTTGTTCCATTTTATGAAATATCACCTGTACATCCACAAATTTACGTTTGCTCATATCAATGTCCACCCCGGCACGCAGAAATTCTTCTGCCAGCACAGGAATATCAAAACGGTTGGAATTGAATCCGGCCAGGTCGCATCCTTCAATGTCGCGGGCAATATTCTTTGCCACTTCCTTGAAAGTCGGGCAATCCGCCACGTCAGCGTCATAAATGCCATGCACGGCGGAAGATGCTTCGGGGATGTGCATTTCGGGATTGATGCGCAGAGTTTTCGCTTCCTCATTCCCGTTCGGGTAAACTTTCAAATAACAGATTTCAACGATTCGGTCTGTGTTGATATTGGTTCCTGTCGTCTCAAGATCGAAAAAGACAATAGGGTTTTTCAGATTTAATTTCATTTTTATTCATTTTGTTTCACAACAGAGGACGCGGAGGACATAGAGAGTAAATGAAAGGAATGTCATTCAAATTATCCTCTGTGTCCTCCGTGTCCTCTGTCGTGAAATGTATATTAATCGTTCAACATCATCGGCATTAACAACATCAGCAGGTCTTCATTTTCTTCCTGTTCCACCGGTACGATGACACCGGCACGTGAAGGATCGGCAAGTTCGATAACAACTTCGTCTGCCGAAATATTGTTAAGAATGTCGATTAGGAATGTAGACTTGAATCCGATGCTCATTGCCGCACCTGCATACTGGCAGACTTGTGTTTCTTCGGCAGAAGTGGAGAAGTCGATATCTTGTGCGGAAATCACGATCTGGTTCTCCTGCATACGAAGTTTAATCAAGCTGCTGGCCTGTGACGAGAAAATAGACACACGGCGCAAAGCTCCGATCAGCTGTTGCCGGTCGACCGTCACTTTATGCGGGTTGTTCTGCGGAATTACAGAGTTGTAGTTCGGATAGCGTCCTTCGATCAAACGGCATACCATGCGATAGCTATCGAGCATAAACACAGCGTTGCGTTCATCAAATTCGATCGTCACAGAGCCTTGTTCCTTCGGCAGAAGGTTTTTGAGCAATGTAGCCGGTTTTTTGGGAAGGATGAAAGCAGCACGTTCGTTACCTTTGGCAGCCAGCGTCTTGCAACGTACCAGCTTGTGGCCGTCCGAAGCCACCATTGTGATATCTTCTGTTGTAATATCGAAATAAATACCGTTCATCACCGGGCGGAGTTCGTCGTCGGCAGTAGCGAAGACCGAGCGGTTGATTCCCCCCAGCAACACTTCCGCTTCCATTTCCACACGAACTGCGTTGTCACCCAATGTAGCCGATTGCGGAAATTCGTCCGCATTCTGTCCCATTAGGCTGTATTTCCCATTCTGGTACTGCACTGTTATTTCGTAGTTGTCCGGATTGATCAAGAACGTGAGAGGTTGTTCCGGAATTTCTTTCAGTGCGTCGAGCAAAGTTTTCGCTACTACGGCAAAACGCCCGTTGGTATCGCTTTCATTCACTTCTACGGTAGTAACCATTGTAGTTTCACTGTCAGATACAGTCACAGACAATGTTCCGTCTTCCAGTTCGAAGAGGAAACAATCGAGAATAGGCAGCGCATTTTTTGAATTAATCACACGGCTGATAGCCTGTAAATGGCTGGAAAGAGCAGTACTTGAAACGATAAATTTCATATATTTTCGTGTATTTAAGTTTTAAATGTTCTATCGCACAAAGTTACGAAAAAAGATTCGTGCTGCCCAAGAAAACGAAAGAAAAAAAATCAGGCTTTGTGTGAAGGATATTACTAAAAAAATTGTAACTTCGCCGCAGAATTTAAAATTATTGCAATGGAATTTACAGGAAAAATCATCGCTATCCTCTCTCCGAGAGGCGGAGTTTCAAAAACTAGCGGCAACGAGTGGAAATCACAAGAGTACGTAATCGAAAACCATGACCAATATCCGCGTAAAATGTGTTTCGACGTGTTTGGCGCAGACAAAATCGAGCAGTTCAACATTCAAATGGGCGAAGAACTGACCGTATCATTCGACGTTGACGCCCGCCAGTGGAACGACCGTTGGTTCAACAGTATCCGTGCATGGAAAGTGGAGCGTGTAGGCGCAGGTGCTCCAATGGCTCCGGGTGCTCCCGTTCCTCCTCCGGCTCCTGCCGCTACTCCGGAATTTACTCCGGGTGATGCCAAGGACGATCTGCCTTTCTAAGCCGAAAGTATTCCGCTTGACGATACAGATAAAAAAACTCCCGGTGAGAATGATTCTTGCCGGGAGTTTTTTATACCCGTCAC
>ENA-OQCB01000950-OQCB01000950.1-human-gut-metagenome-genome-assembly--contig:-NODE-950-length-12264-cov-4.829035_pt1 | contig 12264 bp, 11 predicted proteins | sample MGYA00242493_ERZ504568 | MGnify/ENA primary metagenome ERZ504568 (study PRJEB26092, sample SAMD00036229) | human gut metagenome | host: Homo sapiens | study: EMG produced TPA metagenomics assembly of...
GCAATTCCTATCGACCGTGCAAAGGATGTTATCACAAATCTGATTGAAAACGGTTATGTAAAGGGACGCGCATCTCTGGGAGTTACACTGACCCTGGGTACCAGCAACAATCCATTCAGCTCCGATACCAGCACACAGGTCTATATCGCAAGTGTCGTGGAAGGTAAGGCAGCTGATAAAGCAGGACTGCAGGCCGGCGATCAGATTTTAAAAGTAGATGACAAGGACGTAGAAAGTATTTCCGATGTTAAAACCGTGGTAAATTCCCACAAGGCTGGAGAAACTATGAAAATTACCGTCCTGCGGGATCGTTCCACTAAGACCTTTACAGTCACACTTGGAGAAGCTGACAATACCACTTCCTCCTCGGATGAGGGCACTTCCCGGCAGACGCCAAACCAGAATCGCTGATACTTATCAGCTCGCATATTTTTCCTAACGCAGCAATAAAACAAAAAGCTTTTTCATCCATGAAATCTAAAATGTATGAAAAAGCTTTTTATGCTGTATCGTTTTTGGTTCCTGATCTACAGCCTGTTCAAAGGAATTCAGTATGTATGTAAAACGAATTGAAAACAGAAAAACAGTGAAGATATCTATCATCATAACGAAAAGGGCAATCCGGTTCTATCCATACGACAGACAGGATACCCTTTTTTCAGCTTCCATGTTCAATATATTGATTATCTCAATCAGCTGCGCCCGCCTGCTTGCATCCATTCTCCCAGCTTTGGCAGCAGTGCATAAAATTCCTTGAGGTTTTTCACCTTCCACTCCCAGTTCGGACTGCCGATCGTTCCCGGTGTATTGAGGCGCCCCTCACTCTTTAAGCCAAGAATATCACTCATTGGCAGGATGACCACATCGGCGGCACTATCCAGACAATAGCGAATCACCAGTTCGTGAAACATTCGGTTATCATAGCCGCAGTTATGGAAAAATCTGCGCAAGGCGATACGCCGATTCTGTGTCAATAGCTGATAAAAGCCCTCCAGTGTATCATTATCATGCGTTCCCGTATATAAAACGATATGCTCTTTCCGCGGCTTCTTCAAAAGCTTAGGCTGCAGCTCAAAGGATATGACATTCATGCCCATCAGGTTGTAATGATCACGCAGCTTGCCAACCTGTCTGCGCAGATCGCCCAAATCCTCTGCAATTAGACGGATTTCCGGGAATCGGCGGAACACCTCATCAAAAAACTCATAGGATGGTCCCATGATCCATTCTCCATCCTTTGCAGTCGGACAGGATGCCGGTATTTTCCAATAGGTATCAAAGGCACGGAAATGATCCAGACGGATGATATCATACTGCTGCTGATTCCAGGCGAGCCGTTCCATCCAGAAATCATAGTGATCCTTTTTCATCTGCTTCCAGTTATAGATTGGATTTCCCCAGCGTTGTCCGTCGTCACTGAAATAATCCGGCGGTACTCCTGCGATATGACTTGGATTTCCCTGCGGATCCAGCAGGAAATCCTCCTGATTCTGCCAGACATCCGCACTGTCCAGTCCGACATAAAACGGAAGATCGCCCATGATTTCCACACCATGTGCGTTCGCATATGCTTTTACCTGATTCCACTGCTTATAGAAGATGAACTGCAGAAACTGTTCATAACGGATTTCCTCTTCAAACTCCTTCAACGAAAAGCGGCGGTTGCGAATCCATTCACGCTGCTCCTTTGGCCACTGTGTCCAGCTTGCCATCTGATTATGCTTTTTCAGCGTTATGAAAACAGCGTATGGATACAGCCATGGAGCAGTGGAACAAAACAGCTGGTATTCCTGAGCAAAGGTATCCTGCATCTTCAAAAAGGTCTTGTATGCCTTTTTCAGATACGGTGCCTTGAAAGCACGAACCCCGTCATAATCCACCTTTTCTGAAAATTTATTATAATTGCGGATAGAGCTTTGCTTAAGCAGTCCGTAATCTGCCAGTGTATCCACACTGATGTAGATTTCATCCCCTGCGTACGATGAAAACGGCTGGTAGGGCGAATTCCCATAGCCTACAGGGTTCAGTGGCAGAATCTGCCAGATGCGGATATGCTGTTTACTGATGGCATCTATGAGCCGATAGGTGTGTTTGCCGAAATCACCGATTCCCTGATTTCCCGGCAATGACGAAATAGGCATTAAAATTCCAGTTTGTCTCTCCATAATTCCTCCTATCCTAAGTTCCAGATATCACGGTCATAATCCTCAATCGTACGTTTGCTGGAGAAGAAGGAGCTGCATGCGATATTGTGCAGCATTTTCCGTCCCCAAAGCTTGCGGTTCTCATAATCCTTCAGCATCTGTTCCTTACATGCTATATACTCTCTGGTATCCAGCAGCGTCATGAACCAGTCCTTGTTCAGCAGCTCCTGATAAAAGCGATGCAGCGATTTTCGATCTCCTGTCGCAAGCATTTCCTCTCCGATCAGATAATCCACCAGCTCCTGCAGCAGAGCATCCTGTTCATAATAATCCCGTGAACAGTAATCTGCCTTTTCATAATGCGCAATGACCTCTTCACTGCTTTTTCCAAAGATATAAATATTGTCTTCCTCAACCAGATCGGCAATCTCCATATTGGCACCGTCCCGGGTTCCCAGCGTCAGCGCACCGTTCAGCATAAACTTCATGTTTCCTGTCCCGCTGGCTTCCTTGCTTGCCAGTGAGATCTGCTCGGATATGTCGCTTGCCGGAATAATCAGCTCCGCTTCGCTCACATTGTAATTTTCAATGAAGCAGACCTGCAGATACGGAGATACCCTGGCATCGTGTTCAATGATATCCTGCAGACAGAGCAGCACATGAATGATATCCTTGGCAATCGTATATGCAGGTGCCGCCTTGGCTCCGAAAATACAGGTGATCGGCCGCTTTGGCAGATTTCCTTTGCGAATTTCCTTCAGTTTATAAATAATCCACAGCGCATTCATCTGCTGGCGCTTGTATTCATGCAGCCGTTTGACCTGCGTATCGAAGATACTGTTGGGATTGATTGCCACCCTCTGCTTGTTGCGGATATGTGTACACCATTCCCGTTTCTTTTCCTGCTTAATGTCCTGCAGATGTGCAATGACGTCCGCATCCTGTGCATAGGCATGCAGCTCTGCAAGGCGCTCATCCTGCCAGGAATCCATATGCAGCAGCTCCATCAGATACGTATACAGCTGTGTATTGCAGGCATGCAGCCAGCGTGTAAAGGTGATACCATTGGTTTTATTGTTAAATTTTTTAGGATACAGCTCATAAAAGGCATGCAGCTCGCTTTGCTTCAGTATCTCTGTGTGCAAAGCCGCAACCCCGTTGACGCTTTTTCCAAAATGAATATCCATATGTGCCATATGCATGCGATTGTCCGCATCGATCAATGCCACACCAGCTGCACTGCAGCGCTGATCTGCTGCGGTATCCAGTGCCTGCAGAATGCCGCACAAATGCGGAACTACGGTTTCCAGATAGGACATCGGCCAGGTTTCCAGAGCCTCCGCCAGAATCGTATGATTGGTGTATGCACACGTTTTTCAACAATGCGCACCGCCTCCTTCATACGGATTCCCTCCTGCATCAGCTGATATATCAGTTCCGGTATGATCAGAGATGGATGGGTATCATTGATTTGAATCACGGCATGCTCATACAGTCTGTGCAGATCATGCCCCAACTGCTTCTGTTCCTCCAGAATCATATGCGCACCGCAGGCTACCATGAAATACTGCTGGTAAATGCGAAGCAGTCTGCCCTGCTCATCACTGTCATCCGGATACAGAAACAGCGTCAGATTCCGTCGGATATCTGTTTTATCGAACTGAATGCCCTCTTTAACGATGCCCTCCTCAACACTTTCCACATCAAACAGATGCAGACGGTTCTTTTTCCCGTCAAAGCCGATAACATCCATATCATAGCGCACGGGCTGCAGGGTACAGCATGGAAGCTTAACCTGAAAATCAACCGGCACCCTTTCAAACCAGCTGACCGTGTCGATCCATGCGTTTGGCAGCTCTGTCTGCTTATGATTTAGAAAGCGCTGTTCAAACAGACCGAAGTGATAATACAGACCGATCCCGTCCCCGCACAGATTCAGCTCTGCAATGGAATCCAGAAAGCATGCGGCCAGTCTTCCCAGACCGCCGTTACCAAGACTTGGCTCCTGCTCAATATCCTGTATTTCCTTCCATGTACAGCCATATTCCCCGACAAGAGTCTTTACATCCTCCAGAGCATGCAGATGAATCAGATTGCTTGTCAGCATTTTTCCCAGCAAAAACTCTGCGGAGATATAGTACAGCTTCCGCTTTGATACAACAGGCTCCAGCTTTGCCATCTGCTTGCGCACCGCACGGTTGATTGCCTTGTAAAGTGTCCCGGCAGTTGGCTTGCATCCCGCTGCATTTCGTATATCCTGAATCAGTTCCTGTCTCATGAACGTCATAAATTGCCTCCTTCACACAAATATGTAAGCGTTTATCATTTATCAATATTTTAACACAAATCACTAAGGAATACGTGAAGAATTTAAAAAAAGTACAGTTTTTTCAAAATTTCTGTACTTTTTATTCATTTTTCTGTGAATTTCAGTGCTATCCGCATCGTATGTATACCTGTTTTGTATGATAATCACAAAGAAATGGACGGATTCGCAAGATATGCCTGCAAATATCCCTCTGCCATATGATAGATATAGTCCCGTACATTGATTTCTCCGTTTCGGATACACCAGTAATAGATTACCCCCCTGCTCATAATCAGCAGCTCCTCCAAAAGCTTTTCGATATCCGTATCCGTTTTCAGACAGCACTCCCTCACCGCACGCTGCAAAAGACAGCGCAGACCGTCGGCAGACCGCGTGCATTGGACGCAAAAAAGGTATTTCCATTGTCGATTTGCGCCTTGTACACATTTTTGATACTGTCAATCCCCATCGTTTCCGCATAGCCGCATTGCTCACACAGATACTGCAAAATCGCTTCCAGCGGCGGCAGCTGCCTGCAGACAGGCAGAATATCGTTCACGAAGACATCATCCACATCGCGGTACAGCTCCACAATGATGTCGGATTTCGTTTTAAAATGATGATAGAAGGCACCCACGGATATGTCCGCTTCTCTGCAGATCATGGATATGCTAAGCTCATCAAAGGTATGCTCACGCAGCAGTCCGGTGCATACAGTAAGTATATTGGAGCGCGTCTGCAATGCCTGTTCCTTCCGCGTTTGTTTTTTTTCCATCCAACTGACCTCCTGTGGGTAAAGCAAGATTCTGAAAATGCCGTAACGACGATTCGCCTCAAAAGCTTTCTCCGGTATCCTCTTCACCCGATTTCCAGTTGATTATATCATACCTGACACAGACATACAAATCCTTTCAGCGAATGTATTCGGTAAGTGTTGACAACGCTTACATTGCCTGTTAGAATGAAACTAGATATTGACCGAACGTATTCGGTAAGGAGGACTTTATGACACATCATCGAGAGTTGTTTCAACCAACAGGCATTGGCTCCTGTACATTGAAAAACAGGATTTCCATGGCACCCATGGGGCCTGTCGGGTATGCGGATTCCTTCGGCGGCTTCAACCAGCGCCTGCAGGATTATTACGTAGAGCGCGCAAAAAACAACGTTGGTTTGATCATCACGGGTATCTGCTCCGTCGATATGAGTATCGAGGGCATCCCCGCAAACGGTCTGCCATGCCCGACAAGCAATCCGCTTGCTTTCATTCACAGTACCTATAGCATGAATGACCGCATTCATGCATACGGCTCCAAGATTTTTCTACAGCTGACCGGCGGTCTGGGACGCAGTGCCCTGCCCGGCTTTACGGCAAAGCATATCGCTCCAAGTGAAAACACCAACCGCTTTGATCCGCGTATCACACATCGTGAAATGACCAAAGAGGAAATCATGAATCTGATCAGGCGCTTCATCGAATCTGCGGCGATTGCGAAAAAGGCAGGCTTTGACGGTGTGGAAATCCATGCGGTGCATGAAGGCTACCTGCTGGATCAGTTCGCCATTGCTTTGTTTAATAAACGCAGTGATGAATTCGGCGGCTCTCTGGAAAACCGTCTGCGTGTTGCCACAGAGATTGTCAGGGGAATCAAAAAGGTCTGCGGACCTGACTTTCCTGTATCGCTGCGCTACAGTCTGAAGAGCTGTATGAAGGGTCTTCGGCAGGGAGGTCTGCCGCAGGAGGAATACACGGAGGTCGGAAAGGATATCGAGGAAGGCATTGCAGCTGCGAAGATCCTGGTTAATGCCGGCTATGATGCATTGAATGTGGATGCTGGAACCTATGATTCCTGGTACTGGAATCACCCGCCGATGTATTTTGAAGACGGCATGTACCGCGAATTCGGAAGAATTCTGAAAAAAGAGGTCGACGTACCGATTATCTTAGCCGGGCGGATGGATGATCCGGATATGGCAGTGGAGGCATTGAAGGATTGCTGTGATATTATCAGCTACGGACGTCCGCTGCTGGCGGATGCGGAGTTCGCAGAAAAGGTCAGAACGGGAAGAACGGATGAAATCCGGCCATGTCTGGGCTGTCATGAGGGCTGTCTGGGAAGAATTGCCAATGGTCCGATTTGCTGTGCAGTAAATCCGGCGTGCGGACGTGAGGAAATTTACGGCATTACTGCAGCCTGTACAAAGAAAACCGTACTCGTTATCGGCGGCGGTGTTGCAGGACTGGAAACAGCACGGGTGTGTGCACTCAGAGGTCATTCTGTCATTCTGTGTGAAAAAAGCGATCAGCTGGGAGGTAACCTGATTCCCGGCGGTGTTCCGCATTTTAAACGCTATGACCGCAAGCTGATTTCCTATTACAAGCGTCAGCTGGAGCTGCTGAAGGTTGATGTCCGCTATCATCATGAGGTTACTCCGGATACAATCGACAGCTATCATGCGGATGTCATCGTATGTGCCAGCGGTTCAACACCGAGACATATGGAGGTTGAAGGACCTCTGCCAGTTGCGAGCGCGGACGAGGTGCTGCTGGGACAGAAAAACATCAGTGGCAATGTTGTCATCATCGGCGGCGGACTTGTCGGCTGTGAAACAGGAATCTGGCTGACACAGCAGGGCAGCCATGTCACAGTTGTGGAAATAGCGGATGAAATTCTGGGAGGAGCCGGTGCTCTGCCGCATATGAATCATTTCATGCTGGAGGATCTGATTACCTACCACAGGATCGATGTGCACACCAAATCCAGCGTAGTGAAATCTAGCGATGAGGGTGTTGTCATTTCTACACCGCAGGGTGAAAAGCTGCTGCCTGCGGACGGCATCATCACCTCTATCGGCTATATCGCAAACAACAGGATTTATGAGGAACTGAAGGATATGGATATCCCGGTATACAATATCGGAGATTCCAACCGGGTACATAATATCATGTATGCGATCTGGGATGCCTACGAGCTTGCAAGAAATATCTGATACAGTACAAAGAAAAACGGGTCAGTGCGACCCGTTTTTGCTGTTTTTTTTTTCAGGACCCTACGATAATTTAGAAATCGTTTTATCCCAAGGCAACATCCATGATCATCATAATCAGAAACCCGATCATGACACCGTAGGTCCCGGCATGGGAGTGCGCATCCAGATTTGCTTCCGGAATCAGCTCCTCCACCACCACATAAATCATTGCCCCTGCCGCAAAGGACAGCAGCCATGGCATGGCGATGGTGGCCCCGCCGACGATAGCAACCGTGGCGATTCCTGCAATCGGCTCCACGATACCGCTCAATGCGCCGTAAAGAAATGCTTTCGCACGCGAGCAGCCCTCCTTGTACAGCGGTAAGGAGATGGCGGCACCCTCCGGAAAATTCTGCAGGCCGATTCCGATCGCCAATGCGATAGCGGCAGCCAGTGTTGTAGAGGCCCCCGCCGATGTGGATAAGGCAAAGGACAGACCGACTGCCATGCCCTCGGGAATGTTATGCAGCGTAACGGCAAATACCAGCATCGTCGTCCTCTTCAGGGAGCTTTTCGGTCCCTCGGGTTCATCGCTTCCCGGATGCAGATGCGGCAGCGCCTTATCCAGTGCCAGCAGAAACAGACCGCCTAACACAAAGCCGCCGCCTGCCGGAAGCCATTCCGGCATTCCCAGCTCCTTTGCCTGTTCCATGCTGGGAATCAAAAGACTCCAGACAGAAGCCGCAATCATCACACCTGCCGCAAAGCCGAGAAAGGCAGACTGCATTCCCTGCTTCATCTCCTTGCGGATCAAAAAGATTGTCGCAGCGCCCAGGGCAGTCATCAAAAATGTGAACCCGGTTCCAATCGCTGCCAGTATATATGGATTTGTAATTGTCATAAAATCACCCTCTTCTCTATTATTGTAGCTGTCTTTATTATAAAGGATACACTTTCTTTTCGCCATTCATATGTCTCGGGAATCCTGCGATTCATATCAAAATGATTTCTTATGCCATATTTTCCGTATATTCCATAGAGCTATTGACACGAAGCAATAAAACAGCCAAGCTTGAAGGATGCGTAATTTCTTATCCGGAAATGGACAGGATACATCTCATAAAGTCAAAAAAGGAATCGATATCATCGAAAACGGTATCGATCCCTTTTGCATGTATGTTTATCCCTTCAGCGATTCCCTGACTGAACATACACGCTTCCATTGTATGAAAATGAAACGCTACGCCTGCTTTTCCGCCATGGCAAAGTGATAGGACAACAAATCCTTTAACAGCTCAATCGAAGCATTCATCTGATCCTCATCCATCGTCTGAATGACCTTAAAATTCTTCAGCAGCATACTCTCATCCAGCTGATACTCCCTGCTTAGATATTTTGCCCATTTATCAGCATCCTCCATCTGTTTCATGGCGAGAACACCTTCACTGACGATAACACAGTGGAAATCTCCACGCTGTACCGGTACCGCCCATTTGATGAGACCTGCATGACAGGAATACACACATTCATGATCGATTTTTCTCGCATTCTCATATGTTTCCTCTGTACATTCCTCACACTTTTTCAAAGCCTTACTGCTGGATTTCAAACACTTGCAGAAATAATTTTTCTCCGAAGCACTCTGAATTACCGTATTGTCATATACCACATAGCTGCGCAGTCCGGTAATATTCTGATAATCCTTTAAGGCATGTTTGATGATTTCTTTTGTTTCCATTATCCATACTCCCTTTTCTATTGTTTATATAGTACAATAGTAGCATACTTCAGAAAAAACTTCCACAGGAAGGTGAAGAAACCTTATACTTTTGTAAACGTTTCCAGTTCCTGGAATCCCAGCCAGAGCTGCATGGCTTCTATGTTCTGGATTTCTGAATGCCGCAGCCATGTAAAGACGGCAGTATCCTTCCAAAAATGCATCGGTACCAGAAGATCGCAGGAGGCATATTGAAGAAAAGCCCGGGCTCCTTTCAGCGCACGCTCCTTCAATCTGGGATCCACCGGTAGGAAGGCAACGTCAAAATGCATCCCTTTGATGCTTTGCAGCTCCCGGAAATAGCGCTCCTTCATCTCTGCATGTTCCTGCGGCGTATTTTCATCGCCCCAGTCCCACCAGTTGAGATCACCGGCGTGATAGATGCAATTGTCCTCAGCTGTCACCAGAAAGGCAACACCCTCATCCGTAGAAGCAAGCGTGCGCACCTGCAGATCATTCACTGTATAGCACTTCCCTGCTTCCACCTGTATATGGGGATGCGCAGCTGCGATATCACTGGATAAAATCCATGTAATAGACGGGTGCTTCAGCTTAAAAATCCTGGTGCTGTAGTGATCGGCATGCGCATGACTGGCAAACACATACAGGGGCTTGTCCTCTTTCATCCTCGGCAGCGTGCCCCTGTAATAGTCAAACAGCAGATAACAGCTATCCAGCTCCACCAGAAAGCAGCTGTGTGTAATATAGCTTATGTTCATAAACAGATTCCCTCTTTTCATAAGGCTATCATAATGCACACAGCGCAGCTTTGCAAGTGATTCCCCGCTATATTCAACTTGTAAACGGAATCTGCATACACTATAATAATGGAAAAGAAAGGATCTGATATTATGGAGCTTAAAGAGATACAGACAAGTCAGCTGCACAGTGATGCGTTTACGATGATCGGAAAGGAATGGATGCTGGTCAGTGCCGAAAGGGACGGTGTTGTCAATACGATGACAGCCTCCTGGGGAGGCATGGGAATTTTATGGAACAAGAAGGTTGCTTTCGTATTTCTGCGTCCGCAGCGCTATACCAAGGAATTTATTGATCAGAAAGACTGCTTTACCCTTTCCTTTTACGATGAGGAATACCGCAAAACACTTTCCTATCTTGGCACGGTCAGTGGCAGAGATGAGCAAAAGATAGAAAAAGCCGGTCTGCATACCGCATTCATAAACGATGCACCTTATTTCACAGAAGCAAACACGGTGCTTGTATGCCGCAAGCTGTATGCGCAGGAAATGCGGGAGGACTGCTTCCTGGATGCCGCCTTGATTGAAAAGAATTATCCGCAGAAGGATTATCATACCATGTATGTCGCAGAAATTGAGCACGTCTATCAAAAATAACAGTAATAAAAAGCAGAAAGTATAAAAAGAGAAACAGCCTCTTTTCCTTCCTGCTTCTTATCCGTGTTGGGAATATACGACAGCATGAAAGCTGGATTACAGGAGAGATCAAATCGGTTCTCAATTGTATGACAGCTTCTTTTTTATAGCTAATAGGCTATACATCCCCGATATGAAGGAACAGTATAGTTTACCGACTTTTTTCATCCTATCCGGATTCTTCCTTTCAACCGATTTCAGCAATATAACCACCTGCTTATAAGGGAACATCGATTGCACATTGTGTATCATTGATAACAGGTGCACAATTCGTATAAGGATGCTATATGGTAATGGAAAATCCGTAAAGCCGCAATAAAATGAAGGAGCGGATAATCTTCTTCCTCATAGAATTCACTCTTCCTTTTCGCTTGAATCCCACTGCGTGTAGGAATGTGCATAAGAAATGCTTTTTTGATCCTTTTCTTTCCATGGCATTCACCAGGAAAAGAAAAAAACGATGCCATCAAGACATCGCAAAGCTTCTTACTGGTGTTCGATAATCACAACTTCCACTTTTTTCTCAGCCGGATGATAGTCGTAGGTGATTTTGGCAAGTCTGCTGTCACCAAGATGCTTTGTCAGCACCTCTGTGATATTCTGTGTCAGATGCTTCGTATCCTCTTCGCTGTCGCAGAAGTATTCGATCTGTGTTGTAATATGTTTTCTTGCGGACACATGTTTTGAAATCTCTTCCTGTAAACGCACTGTATGTTTCATAACCTATTTCTCCTTCATATTCCTTACTATCTTACCACGTTTTCATTATTAGAAAAAGTCCTAATTTTCGATAACGATGTCCTCCATAGTAAAAGATGCCTCCACGGAATTGAATTTGATGGTTCCTCGTGTAAAGTCAAAATAGGAATCGAACAGGTATCGATTGCCCTGATAGATGTTCACCTCATACAGCTCATACAGAAAGGATTCACTGGCCTGTGCATACAGATAACGCATGAGAACGGCAAGCTGCTTTTCATCAATGGCTTCCTTTACATCTATCCTTGCCTGCAGCGTATAGTCTTCCACATACGTATCCGTAAATGTGTAGGCTACCTGCGGCTTTTCGATATCCATTTCATACACCCCGTAGATTTTATTCTCACAGGAGGACAGATTTTCATCATAAATCAGATTCTCCGTTTTTGAATGGGAAGGCAGATTCAAATATCCCACCGGTTCCCCGTTCTTTATCAAATCCGTTTTCACAAAATACGGACTGTTATTTTCCACAATGACCGTCTGGACACCTTCGGCATATTCATAATCCTTTACCATACAGGTCAGGGAAACCTTCTCTTCCACCTCATGCTTGGAAATATTTCCACTCACAAAGCTGTCACCAATGTCCTCATTGTCTGTGAATGCCGAAGGCTCATCGCGAAAGGAGGTCATAGCGACCACAGCAACCGCAACCACGATACCGATAATCAGCAGCAGGCTGAACAGCTGAACCAAACGGATATTTTTCTGCGCCCCCCCTCCCTTGATATGCTCATAATACGGATGTCCGCCCTTTTCCATGCGCAGGCGCAAATTCTTCGCATTGGGATGATTATAGCGGTGCTCCCTTACACGCTCACTGTCATCGATGCGCTCCTTCTTTTCTTCAAACACGCCACTCTCCGCTTTTTTTCGTATCAGCCGTGGTACGATACTTTGCGGCATCAT
>ENA-OQCB01000951-OQCB01000951.1-human-gut-metagenome-genome-assembly--contig:-NODE-951-length-12253-cov-2.081313_pt1 | contig 12253 bp, 10 predicted proteins | sample MGYA00242493_ERZ504568 | MGnify/ENA primary metagenome ERZ504568 (study PRJEB26092, sample SAMD00036229) | human gut metagenome | host: Homo sapiens | study: EMG produced TPA metagenomics assembly of...
AAAAACTGGTGCGCTCCACAGATGACAATGGAGAAGAAATTGAGAAATATGGAAAGTCATGGACAAATCCCTGAACAAATACGGTATAGTAAAATATGACGCCTTTGAAGACATGGGAGGAAAACTGAGTTTTGTGCTGGCCATGCTTGACAAAAATAATACCGGCTTTCTGCTCAATGCTATACACAGCAGAGAAAATTGCTTTCTCTATATTAAAGAGATCGTAAATGGGGAATCCTATGTAGTATTGAGTGAAGAAGAAGTGGAAGCTCTGAAACAGGCTGTGAATTTTCGGTATTTTTACAGGAGACAGAGTTAGATGACTGACCGCGGTCTGATAATTTGGCAGATTGAATTGTTGCCACAAATTATGTAAATAATCTTATGTAAACAAACTTGTGAAAACAAAAGGAGAACAGAGATGTTAGACATTAAATTTTTAAGAGAAAACCCGGAAATTGTAAAGCAGAATATTAAAAATAAATTTCAGGACAGCAAATTACCGCTTGTAGATGAAGTAATCGAGCTGGACAAGAGAAACCGTGACATCAAGAAGGAAGTTGAGGCATTAAGGGCTGAAAGAAACAAAATCTCCAAGATGATAGGCGGGCTTATGAAGGAAGGCAGGAAAGAGGAGGCAGAGGAGGTAAAGAAAAAAGTTACAGCCAATGCTGAGACGGTAGAACGCCTGTCTGCAGAGGAAAGAGAAGTAGAGGAAAAGATCAGAACGATCATGATGACAATACCAAACATCATTGATCCGTCAGTGCCCATCGGAAAGGACGACACGGAGAATGTAGAGGTCCAGAAGTATGGTGAACCGGTGGTTCCTGAGTTTGAGATTCCCTATCACGCAGAAATTATGGAAAGCTTCAATGGACTTGATCTGGACAGCGCCAGAAAGGTAGCCGGAAACGGATTCTATTATCTTATGGGTGATATTGCAAGACTTCACTCTGCTGTTATTTCCTACGCAAGGGATTTTATGATAAACAGAGGATTTACCTACTGTGTACCTCCTTTCATGATCCGCAGCGATGTGGTGACAGGCGTTATGAGCTTTGCTGAGATGGATGCCATGATGTACAAGATCGAGGGTGAAGACCTGTATCTCATCGGAACCAGCGAGCATTCCATGATCGGTAAATTCATTGACACGATCATCCCCGAGGAGGAGCTGCCCAAAACTCTTACAAGCTATTCCCCGTGCTTCAGGAAAGAAAAGGGAGCACACGGGCTGGAAGAGCGCGGTGTATACCGTATCCATCAGTTTGAGAAGCAGGAAATGATCGTTGTCTGCAAACCGGAGGAAAGTAAAGAGTGGTTTGACAAATTGTGGCAGAACACCGTAGATTTATTCCGCTCCCTGGATATTCCGGTGCGTACACTGGAATGCTGCTCCGGAGACCTGGCGGATTTGAAGGTGAAATCCGTGGATGTGGAAGCGTGGTCACCGAGACAGAAAAAATATTTTGAGGTGGGAAGCTGTTCAAACCTGGGTGATGCACAGGCCAGAAGATTAAAAATCCGTATAAATGGGAAAGATGGCAAGTATCTGGCGCATACCTTGAACAATACAGTTGTTGCCCCGCCGAGAATGCTGATCGCATTTCTGGAAAATAACCTGCAGGCAGATGGCTCTGTAAGGATTCCGGAGGCTTTAAGACCTTATATGGGCGGTATGACAGAAATAAAGTAAACATTATGTAAACAAAGTTATGTAAACCTTAACCAGACGGAGGTACGTATTTGCACAGTTATTTGAAATCCATTGGTTTTTCCGGTATAAACGGAAAAAAAGAGGTGGACCGGATTCTTAAAGATGTAATCTTACATTATGATGAGAAGACAGTGATTGAAGACAGAAAAAATCATATGTTCGCGGAAATCTCTAAAACCTTTTGGCTGTGATTTTGGAATAACGGTATGCGGAGAATATGATGAGAATAATGAGTTCCAGATGGAATATTATTTTCCGTATTTCCGCGGTACCGGGATTACTACCCAGGAGGACGTGGTAATCGAAAAGCATGCAGGAAAGGAATCTTACGCAGGCGCCTGTGATGACGTGAGAATTGGAGTGACCATTATATTTTATCTGCAGAATGCAGGGGAATATCTAACAGAGAGAAGCCATGGAAATTATTCCAGAGGCTCCTATGCCATAACCCTTGCGGCCCTGGCTAAGGAGGGAAAGATTCTTCTTCCTGTCACAAAGGATGAGAAACAGGAAAAAGAAGAGAAGGAAAATACCATCAACCGCAACCGTATGATCGCGGCTGCACGTAATGGCGATGAGGATGCCATGGAGAATCTGACCATGGAGGATATTGATATCTATTCCATGATTTCCGGCAGAATACCCAATGAAGATGTGTACTCTATTGTAGATACATATTTTATGCCGTACGGAATGGAATGTGACCTGTATAATGTCATGGGAGAAATACTTGACTGCTCCAGAGTCAGAAATGTCATGACAAACGAGGAAGTCTACGAACTCAGAATCTCATGCAATGACCTGGAAATTGATGTGTGTATCAACACAAATGATTTGATGGGAGAGCCTGAGGTGGGACGGCGCTTTAAAGGCGTTATCTGGCTTCAGGGGAGTATTCACTTCTGATCATATTTTTGCATATGTCGTGTTTTGTTGAGATACAGGGCAGAAAAGGGAATAAAGATTTAAGAAAAAGGTATCGGACGCTGTATTCCGGTATCTTTTTTTGTCTGTTAGATTTATTTTGGTTGAATTGCATAAAGGAGAGGCAAAAACATTGACGTTTATGTGAATTCAGCACTATAATGGATATATTGATGGTATTGTATGTGTGTTGGAGGGGCTATGGAAAAGCTATCGGTTAATAATAAAAGCAAAATATATATTATAGACAGTGATTACAGGATCGTCAGCTGCAATGATGCGCTGAAGGAGACTTTTCTCGAATTGGAGTGCGGGCAGATCTGTTATCAGATTCTGTGTAATGAGGATAAGCCCTGCGGGAGTGTCCTCTTTGCCCGGAAGGACGGGGATAATGCCATTTTCTATAATAAAAAGGTTAAGAAATGGGTGGAGGTTAATTCCGGAGCCATTGACTGGCCCGGCTCCGGTATCTGCAGCATGGTTCTGGCAAAGGAGATACATGAGGGCAATAAAAGCCTGTTCTTTAATCTTACCAACCTCACCGCATATGATGAATTGTACGAGCTGAATATTACACAAAATACATACAAAAAACTGTATCAAATGCAGGAAAAATATCCCCCTGTCCCCTCATCCGGCAGTCTTACACAGATGCTTCAGGATACAGGAGAGCGTCTGATCCATCCGGATGACAGGGAAGAGTATTTCAGGTTCTGGAACCTGGATGATATTCTGACAAGGATGGCAAAGGATACAGCGGAAAATGCCGTGAGAAGCCAGTGCAGAAAAAAGATGCAGAATGGTGATTTCTGCTGGATTCTTCAGCTTGTTGTGCCGCTTAGGCATAGCGGGGACGGAGATCAGATCCTTATGTGCTTTATCCAGGATATCAATACCCAGAAGACAAAGCAGATGAAACAGGAGCACAAAAATCAACTGCAGGACAACGCTTATGACAGTCTGACCGGGCTTTACAGGAAGAATATCTTTTTCTCAAAAGCCGATGAATTTCTGAAGGCAGGCGGGGATCAGAGATACTGTCTGATGGCTGTTGATATAGAACACTTTAAGATTTTCAATGAATGGTATGGACAGGAGGCCGGTGACAGATTTCTTAAAATAGCAGGAGGATTTTTTAAAAGGACCCAGGAAAGCAACAAGGGAATCGCCGGTTATATGGGAGATGATGATTTTGTTATCATACTGCCTGATGACAGGGAAACGATTAAAAGTATACAGGATGAGATCTTGAACTACGTAAAGCAGTACGGAGGAAATGCCGGATTCCTTCCTGTATTCGGTATGTATGAGATAACAGATAAAAGCCTGCCTGTAAGCACCATGTATGACCGGGCATCCATTGCGCTGGCATCCGTAAAGGGAAATTATGCAAAACGTGTTTCCTGGTATGATGCGGCAATGATGCAGAAAATTGAGGAAAACCACTTACTTTTATCAGAAGTGCAGAGAGCGCTGACAAACGGCGAGTTTGTATTTTATGGGCAGCCAAAATGTAATATGATGACAGGGAGGATCATAGGCCTGGAATCACTTGTCAGGTGGATTCATCCCGAGCGGGGCCTGGTTCCCCCGGATGAATTTATTCCGGTGCTGGAGAACAGCGGATTTATCGCAAAACTGGATATGTATGTCTGGGATATGGTATGCAGCAGCGTGAGAGGGTGGCTGGACAGGGGATACCGGGTGGTTCCCATATCTGTCAATGTGTCCAGAGTAGATATTTATACGGTTGATGTGGGCGGAGTGTTTCTGCGGGCTGATAAAGAAGTACAGGCTGGACCCATCGCTGATAGAGATAGAGATTACGGAGAGTGCTTACGCGGAAAATTATAATATCATCAGAGCGGCTGTGGAGAACCTGCGGAAGTCAGGGTTTACGGTTCTCATGGATGACTTCGGAAGCGGATACTCCTCCCTCAATATGTTAAAGGATGTCAATGTGGACATTCTTAAAATAGACATGAAGTTCCTGGATATGAATGAGGAGAGCGCAGACAGGGGAATGGGTATACTGGAAGCCATAACGAGTATGGCACGGCTGATGGGAATCCGCGTGATCGCAGAAGGGGTTGAGACAAAGGAACAGGTGGATTTTCTCCTGGATATGGGATGTATCTATGCACAGGGGTATTATTTTTACAAACCAATGCCGGTAGAAGCCTTTGAAAAGCTTCTTGCAGATGAAAACAAAGTGGATTTCAGGGGAATCAAGGCCAGGGAGATTGAGAGGTTCCGTATAAAGGATATGTTCAGAGATAATGTGTTCAGTGAGACCATGATGAACAATATCCTGGGCGGAATAGCATTTTATGATGTTTACCGGAACGATGTAGAGCTTATACGCGTCAATGAACAATATTACAGGATCATGGAGACAGACCCTGTAGAGCTTGAGGAAAATAAAGTAAGGATCATCCAATACGTCTATGAGGATGACAGGCGGGAAATGCTGAGCATTTTCCAGAAAGCTTATGAAAAGTCAATAACAGGAGCGGAAGGCGAAGTCAGGCGTCTGAAGGGGAACGGTAAGATCAATCTGGATGCATATCCATGTGTTTTTCCTGAAGGAACAGGATGGGCACAGATTTTATTACGGATCTGTCAGTGATGTCACCATGCAGAAGGAGAGGGAGGCCATGCTGGAATCTTCCCAGAGAGCACTTGCCGCTGTTCTCAATGTATCGGAAAACGATGCATCCTTTATGAAGCTGACAGAGGAGAACAGAAAGACAGCCGCCACTATATTTGCCCAGATGTCCCCGGGCGGCATGATCGGGGGATACTGCGAGGAGGGATTTCCTCTTTATTTTGCCAATTATGAGATGATCCGTCTGATGGGATATGAAAGTTATGAGGAACTTAACGCGGCCATTAAAGGACAGGTGATCAATACCATTCATCCGGATGACAGGGAGCGGGTGGGCCATGATATTGGCGCGTATTATCCGGGTGCGGAGTACACTACAACATACCGTATGCCGAAAAAGGATGGTTCCTGGTTCTGGACCCTGGATAAGGGGAAAATAATCAGGGCGGAAGATGGAAGAATGGCTATTGTCAGTGCGTGTACGGATATCTCTGAGACCATGATGGTACAGCAGCAGCTTGCGGAGCGCAACGCCATGCTGCTGAGCCAGAACCAGGAGCTCAAGTTTCTGAATTATGACATGCCCGGCGGATATCACAGATGCGCGGACACACCGGAGTATGATTTCCTCTATATCAGTGACAAATTCCTGGAAATGCTGGGCTATACAAGGACTGAGATACAGGAGCTGTTTCAGAACAAATTTATGCGGATGGTGCATCCGGATGACCGGCGCCTGGCTGAGGAAGGCGCTGAGTTACTGAAGCGTAATACCGTATCACATAATCTGGAATACAGGATTTTGGGAAAGCATGGGTATATATGGGTCATTGACCAGAGTAAATATATGAATTTTCACGGAACGTCATTTTTCCAGGGAGTTGTTGTGGATGTGACGGAGACCATGGAACTGAAAAATAAGATGCGGATGTTCATGGAGAATTTCTCAGATAATGTTGTACTTGTACATTATAAGGATGGGATATTCAGGTATGAGATACTGGGAGACGGACTTTTCCGGGAACTGGGATATACAAAGGAAGAGTATGAAAAACCATGGAAAACAGGACAGGAGCTGCAGTCTGTCAGGAGAGAACTGGAGGATGCCATCAAGTCAGGAAGGAACTACCAGGATACCATTGAGATCAAAATGCCGGATAACCTGAAGATATGGCTCAGTATGGACGGCAGGTTTATCAGCGGGGATGAGGAGGGCAGCGTCTATCTCTGCATTTACAGGGATGTGACCTCCATTAAGAAAAAGGAACATGAGCTGTGGCTGATGAGAAAGGAAATTGAGAGTATCCTCCGTCTGGCGGATATCAACGGATGGGAGTGGGATTTCAGAAGAAATATGCTCACGCTGTCTGATATCCAGCATCTGAAGTCAGGGAAAAAGAAGGATACCTCCCGGCTGATAGGGAATTTTCCGCTTTGTTTTCTGGAAAAAGAACGGATGCCTGAAGCGTACAGGGAATCCTTCATAGACATATTAAAGAAATTATACAAAAATAATTTTGGGGCCGGAGCGGAATGTACATTTCCACTGATAAAAGCAGATGGAAAGGGTGTGTGGATCAAGGCGGCAGGGGAGGCAATCTGTGATAAGAACGGCATTCCCGTAAAAGCAGTGGGATATTATCTGGATGTTACAGAGCAGAAAAACCAGGAACTGCGTCTCACTAAAATTGCTGAGGCGGATGCCCTGACCGGATTGTTTAACCGTCAGACAGCAATACCCCGAATCAAGAGTTATCTGGCGGATATGGAGGGCAGGGAGGAAACCGCTGCGATCATCATGCTTTGACCTGGATAACTTAAACTGGCTAATGACGTATTCGGCCATGCATATGGTGATGAGATGATCTGCAAAAATGCCGGGAAGCTGAAAGGGTTTTTCAGAAGCGATGACATACTCTGCAGAATCGGTGGAGACGAATTTCTTATATTCTGCAAGCGGATCAGGGACGCGGATGTGCACGCGAAGCTTGAAAAAGTGATGGAGAGTATGGTCACTGTCCGCAGTGACGGGGAGCATGAGATCGTCTTCTCCGTATCCGCCGGCTATGTCATGATACCTGAACAGGGTATGGAGTTCGATGTGCTTTACAGAAAGGCTGATGTTGCGCTTTTCAATGCTAAGATGAACGGAAAGGGTTCCTTCAGAAAGTATGAAAGTGATATGAAGGAAATCAGATATGAACTGGCAAAGGATAAGTAGCTGTTGGTGAATGACAGGTATCTTGATGGTACCTGTCATTTTGGGCTGTGAAAGAGAACAGAGGGGATTGGAGGATTTTCATGGGAAGAGAAAAGGGAAAGATCCTTGGAAAGGCGAGGATTTCTGTAAAACTGGCATTTCTGTATATGTCACTGCTTCTGGTATCCTGGAGTATTATTTTATTGATCTTTTATCGGGTCAGTGACAAAAATGCCACAGAGTCAGCACAGGCACTCTCAGCACAGACGCTGAACACGGTCAGTAAAAATATATCAACGCTGATAGACAATACGGCTTACTATTCCAGGATCATTTTGTCCAGCAGTGATATCACAGAGGCATTGGAGCTGAAGGATGGGAAGATGCAGAAGGAGAGTCTGCATCAGTTTACATCGCTTGTGGATACGGAGACCCATATTAACGGTATTTATATGTGGGATATGGAAAGTCATGGATGCAGTATAGATAAGAATCATGTCAGAACTCTCCGCATGGAAGATATCAGGGAGACGAACTGGTATGAGGAGGTCAGGGAACTGGCAGGTTCTTACTGTTTGAAGCTAAATGCTGACCGTGTTCTGACTCAGAGCAGCGCTGAGACTACGGTATCTCTCATCCGGGTGATCAACAACCCCACGGATTACCATCCTGTTGGAATATTGATGATAAATATGGACCTGAATGCATTTGCAGACAGTTACGGGGGATTGGACAGCAAGAGTATACCGGTAATATATGTTCTGGATGATACAGGTAAGATCGTCACTTCCCAGTCGGATATGTCCCTGCCCAGTGTAAAGGAAGCATTGAAAAGTAAGAAAAACAATGACAGTCTTCTTCTTGCGCAGCAGGATATCGAAGGCAATAACTGGAAGGTACTGGCAGGTGTAAGGATTGAAAACGGATTGAAGCAGTCAGGGATCGGCGGGATCATTTTTGCCATGGCAATGATATTTTTGGCCCTGTTCTGCGGGATCGGATATTTTATCATGAAACGGTATGTGGCTGACCCGCTGGAACAGATGGCAGGTTCTATGAACCGCATGAGCGGAAGAAAGTTTGAGAAGATCAGGATGTGGGGAAACAGGTATAACACATTCGGGGAAATGGAGATTCTGGAGACTACATATAACAAGATGGTGGATGAGATAGATGCCTTGATCGAGAGAGTATATGAAGAGGAAAAGATAAAGAGAAGGGCAGAACTGAACGCGCTGCAGGAACAGATGAAGCCGCATTTTCTATATAATACAATTGACGCGATGGGATATCTTGCACTGAGCGGAAAGAATGAGGAGGTATATGATGCTCTGGAAGCTTTCGGCAGCTATTACAGGATACTGCTGAGCAAGGGAAGGGAAATGATCTCGGTCAGGGAAGAGGCAGAGATGGTGAAGGATTATCTGGAACTGCAGAAATTACGGTATGGTGATTCCCTGCACTATGTTCTCAATGTGGACCCGGAGATACAGGGGACTTTTATCTTAAAAATGGTGCTGCAGCCTCTTGTGGAGAATTCAGTAAATCATGGAATCCGTCCAAAAGAAACACCAGGTGTGGTGTATGTGGAGGGGACAGCGGAGGATGGATATCTGAAGTTCACCATAGAGGACGACGGTGTGGGAATGGATGAGGATAAGATCAAAGAGCTGAACAGAGAGAATATAAGCAGCAATGAGAAGAGTTTCGGGCTTCGGGGAACCATAGAGAGAATGAGAATATTCTATGAGTCAGATATAGATTATACAATTCAGAGCACAAAAGGAAAAGGGACAACTATTGTACTGAGGGTGCCTGTCTGTTATGAAGGAGATGAAGGTCATGATGAAAGTATTGCTTGTGGAGGATGAAGTGGGGACCAGAAACCTTCTCAGAATTATTGTGAACTGGGAAGAGTTTCATATGAAGATCATAGGGGAAGCCCAGAACGGCAGGGAGGCACTGTTCCGTATACAGGAGGAAATACCGGATCTGGTGGTTACGGATATTAAAATGCCCATTATGGACGGCATTTCGCTGGCGGAAGAGATCATGAAGAAATATCCGCAGGTTAAGGTGATCATTGTTACTGCCTATGACGATTTTAAGTACGCGCAGAAAGCACTCCGGGCCGGGGCTGTGGATTTTATCTTAAAGCCCTTAAAGCGGCAGGAGGTAAAGGAAGCCCTTGCAAGAGTGGGCAGGCAGATTGAGACAGTGGAGGAAGGGGCAAAGGAGGTTATGGAACAGATAAGGGATTATCTGGAGGAGAATTATGCCCAGAGCAGTCTTTCCCTTTCCACAACGGCCGAGAGATTTTACCTGAACCCCAGTTATTTAAGCCGTACATTCAGAAAGAAGACAGGCATCCCATTCGTGGAATATCTCAATAAAGTGAGGATTGAACACGCATGTGATTATCTGAAATCAGGAAACTGGAAGGTGTATGAGATTGCAGAGAAAGTCGGTATTCCGAATCCTGACTACTTCGGCCGTTGTTTTCGGAAATATATGGGGATGTCAATTAATGATTATAAAAAAAGTAAAATATGTGCGGAATAGGGTAAAAATACTGGGTTCAGAGTGGCGGGGATTTTTTCTATACCTACAGTCGAAGATGATAAGGCATGAAAAGCTATAGTATGTATCAGGAGGAAAAGAGAATGAGAAGGAAAATAGCAATGCTTTTATGCGCAAGTATGGCAATCGGCCTGCTGGCAGGCTGCGGCGGCAGTTCAGAGGAGAGTAAGGCCTCAGAGAGTAAAGAGGAAAAAGGCGCGGACACATCGGATAAGGATTCAGGGGAAAAGGTAAAGCTTACATTCTGGAAATCACCGCATTCGGACCGTGAGGATGACATATGGGCCGGTATGATCGAGGATTTCAATAAGGAAAATCCGGATATTGAAGTGGAATTTCTCAATGTTGCATGGGATTCTGTTGTGGAGAAGGAGACAGCAGCTTTCTCAGCAGGCAGCGGTCCGGACATCAGTTTCCAGACAGAGCAGTTCCCGCTGTATGCCAAGAATGGATATCTTCTGTCACTTGATGACTATGCGGACGAGAAAAAGTTATCAGGTTATCCGGAGTCGGCTTTGGAATACTGTTCTCATGACGGGAAACTTATGGGAATACCATTTGTTGCACTGAATTCGGTTATGTTCTACAACAAGGATATGTTTGAGGAAGCAGGAGTTACAAAGGTGCCGGAAACATGGGAAGAACTGAGAGAAGCAGCGAAAAAAGCTTTACCCAGGATAAAGATGGTGACGGCGAGACTGACCAATGGGGCATGATGTATGAGATGGATGACTACTGGCAGCCACTGTCCTACATTATCCAGGCCGGAGCTGATATGTGGAATAAAAACCTTACCAATATTGGATTTAATAATGAACAGGGTGTAGAGGGACTGACTTTCTTTGACCAGTTGTATCATGAGGATCAGGTAGTTCTTCCACTGGAAAAATATACGAATAAGGATGAGGAGCGGTCATATTTCTATAACGGACAGGTTGCCATGTTCCCACAGCAGATTCATTATACAAATATTATTAAAGAGGCTTCAGATATTAATCTGGGAGCATTTGCCCTTCCGGCAGGACCGGCCAGTGACGAGGAACAGCCAAATGGAATTTTGCCAACATTGGTATGCTGTCCATCTCCAGCCAGACAAAATATCCTGATGAAGCGTGGAAATTCGTTGAGTATATCACCAGACCGGAAGTTGAAAAGATATATCTGTCAGAAGTGGGATTTTTCTCCCCGCAGCTGGCTACCAATGACATGATGTATGAGGGAGACGAAATAATGGCTGTTGCCGCGGAAGGAATCAAGAAGCTCCAGGTCAGCCCTGCTTCTGATTACGCCAATGCAATGCTTCAGAATCTGAAGATCATGTATGAAAATGTTGCAAGAGGTGAGAAATCACCGGCGGATTCCATCCAGGCTATGTATGATTCTATGAAAGCAATCAGCGGAGAATAAGTTTTGGGACTGAGAGGGGCTTTTACAGGCCCCTCTGCTGTTTAGGAGAATGGTGTATTTATGAATAAGAGAAGAATTAAGGAATATGCTGTGTCCTATAGTTTTTTACTGCCATTTGCAGTTTTCTTTATCACATTTACAATTATACCTATAGGATACGTTTTTTATCTCAGCCTGCATGACGGTAACTTTCTGCAGGCACAATTTGACTGGGTGGGACTGAAGAACTTTAAGGATGTGCTGCAGACACCGGATTTCCAAAACGCTTTTAAGAACACGTTCATCTATATGCTGATCGAAGTGCCGGTGAGCCAGTTCCTGGGGATCTTTTTTGCCCTTTTGATCAAGAAAAAAAGCACGGTTTTGGACATGTGTGCGAGGTCATCTATTTTCTTCCCATGCTGATCTCCATGGTTGTGGCCAGTGTTTCTGATCTCCTATATTTTATCGAACAACGGACCTTTGAATATGTTATTCCAGGTGCTGGGCATGAAGCCCATAAGCTGGCTGAACGGGAGATTCAGTGCAAAGATGGCAGTTATGATACTGGAACTCTGGAAGGGCGGAACCTTCTTTGTCTTTGTGTATATGTCGGCAATGCGTTCTCTTCCCGCAGATTGCCTGGAGTCCTCCAGAATAGACGGGGCTAATGTAGTGCAGGAGACAATCTATGTGGTGCTGGCCACTTATCAGAAATGCGATCATTCTGTGTGTGACCATGAATACGATCTGGCAGTTCCAGATATTTGAATCTGTGTATATGCTCACGGAACGGAGGGGCCTCTCGGTGCGACACAGACCGTGATATATGAGA
>ENA-OQCB01000952-OQCB01000952.1-human-gut-metagenome-genome-assembly--contig:-NODE-952-length-12244-cov-2.867129_pt1 | contig 12244 bp, 15 predicted proteins | sample MGYA00242493_ERZ504568 | MGnify/ENA primary metagenome ERZ504568 (study PRJEB26092, sample SAMD00036229) | human gut metagenome | host: Homo sapiens | study: EMG produced TPA metagenomics assembly of...
AAGACAACCGTGACCATCGGTCTGGCAGACGCCCTGAACCGCTTGAATAAGAAGGCCATGATTGCCATGAGAGAACCTTCCCTGGACCTGTTTTGGAGTTAAGGGGCGGGGCTGCCGGCGGAGGATATGCGCAGGTTGTTCCTATGGAGGATATCAACCTTCATTTACAGGCGACCTCCACGCCATCGGAGCTGCCAACAACCTGCTGGCGGCTATGCTTGACAACCATATCCACCAGGGAAACGCCCTGCGCATCGATACCAAGCGCATTACCTTCAGAAGGGCGGTGGACATGAACGACCGCCAGCTTCGGAATATTGTGGACGGATTAGGGGGAAAAGCCGGACGGTACAATCCGTCAGGATGGATTTGATATCACGGTGGCTTCTGAGGTAATGGCCGTATTCTGCCTTGCAAACGACATCATGGACTTGAAGGAACGCCTGGCCAGGATTATAGTAGCCTATGACCTGGACGGCCAGCCGGTAACCGCCGGACAGTTAAAGGCCCAGGGCGCCATGGCAGCCCTTTTAAAGGACGCCTTGAAGCCGAACCTGGTGCAGTCCTTGGAGGGAACCCCTGCCTTTGTGCACGGCGGCCCCTTTGCCAATATTGCCCACGGATGCAACAGCGTTATTGCCACAAAGATGGGCTGTAAATTAGCGGATTATATGGTGACTGAGGCAGGATTCGGAGCAGACCTGGGGGCGGAGAAATTTGTGGATATCAAGTGCCGCATGTCCGGGCTGCGTCCAAATGCAGTTGTTCTGGTGGCCACAATACGCGCTTTAAAATATAACGGCGGAGTACCTAAGGCAGAACTGAATAATGAGAATCTGGAAGCCCTGAATAAGGGAATTCCCAACCTGTTAAAGCATATTGAGAATATCACTACCGTATACCATCTGCCGGCAGTGGTCGCTATTAATAAATTCCCGTCCGACACAGCGGCCGAGTTGGAGCTGGTTGAGAACAAGTGCAGGGAGCTGGGAGTCAATGTGGCCCTGACCGATGTATGGGGCAGAGGCGAGCAGGCGGGGAAGCCTGGCAAAGGAAGTAATCCGGTTGTCTGAAGGCAGGAGCACCATGGAATTTGTGTATGACACCAATCTGCCTATCAAGGAGAAGATAGAGGCAATTGCAGCCAGGGTGTACGGTGCGGACGGGGTGGAGTTGCTCCAAAGGCATTAAAGGAAATGAAGAATCTGGAGAGCCTGGGATATGGAAATCTGCCTGTCTGTATGGCTAAGACACAGTATTCCCTTACGGATAATGCCAAGCTTCTTGGCAGGCCCCGGGGCTTTAAAATATCCATTAGGGACATCACTGCATCTGTGGGAGCCGGATTCCTGGTGGCCCTGGCAGGTGATATTATGAAAATGCCGGGACTTCCAAAGGTGCCTGCGGCTGAAAAAATCGATGTGGATGAAAATGGATCTATCTCAGGATTATTCTAAAATGGAGAATGACGATATGATGCTGGATAAGAAGGTAACGGAGTTTCTGGATGTACTGTCAAGCAATGAGCCTGTTCCGGGCGGCGGAGGGGCATCGGCCACAGTGGGGGCCATGGGGGTCGCCCTTGGAATTATGGTTGGCAACTTGACGCTGGGCAAGAGGAAGTATGCGGATGTGGAGCCGGATATAAAGGAACTGATTGAAAAGTCACAGAGTCTCATGGATGAGTTAAAGCATTTGACAGACGAGGACGCAAGGGTGTTTGAGCCTCTATCCAGGGCCTATGGATTACCCAGGGGAACAGAGGAAGAAAAAGCCGCCAGAGAGGCTGTCATGGAACATGCGCTGTTGGAAGCCAGTCTGGTTCCACTGCAGATTGTGGAAAAGGCGTATGAGTCACTGACCCTTTTAGAGGAGCTGGGAGAAAAGGGGACCCGGATTGCTTTAAGCGACGTGGGAGTAGGCGCATTGTTTGCCAGAGCTGCCCTGGAGGGGGCATCCCTGAACATTTTTATCAACACAAAGCTGATGAAGGACCGGACCCAGGCAGAGGATTTGAATGCCAGGACAGAGGAACTCATAGACAAGGGCAGGGCGCTGTCCGACAAGGTGTACGGCGCTGTGCTTAAACACATCAAGTAGCAGGGAGGATGCAATGACAAAGACGAAACATATGGTATGGATGGGTATCCTGATTGCTGTATCCATTGTATTGTCAAGATTTCTATCCTTTTCAGCATGGAATGTTAAAATTGGTTTTGCATTTATACCCATAGTTATTGGCGCGGTTCTCTTCGGACCTGTGCAGGGAGGCATAGCAGCAGCGGCTGCAGATTTTCTGGGGGCCATACTGTTTCCCATAGGAATGTATTTTCCGGGTTTTACAGTAACTGCATTTTTAACCGGACTAACCTATGGAATCCTGCTGCATAAAAACAGGTCTATGTTTCGGATTGCATGCGCCGTGCTGATTGTACAGCTGGTCTACGGGCTTCTGCTTAATACCTGCTGGATTTCACTGCTGTACGGGGCACCCTACCTGGCCCTTTTGTCCACCAGAATCGTCCAGTACGTGGTTCTGATACCGGTGCAGTTTGTAATCATTGCAAGGATGTATGTCCTGGGCAGCAAGAAATACCATATACTTCAGGAAAACTCATAAAAATGATTTCGGGAGGGGGAAAGATATTCCCCTCCTGATTCATCATATACCTGCATTGCCAGAAAGGAGATTGGATATTATGAAAGAGATAAAGGGTTCAGATGTGGCCAGACAGATGAAGGAGCAGATGACGGTCCAGATAGAGGAATTGAAAGGATATATTCCCCATCTGGCAATTATCCGGGTGGGAGAACGCCCGGACGATATCTCTTATGAGAAAGGGGCCACAAAACGTGCCCAGAGATTGGGACTGCGCTGCACATCCTTTTTGTTTCCTGCTGAAATCAGTCATGACCAGTTTGTGGAGGAGTTCCAGAAAATCAACCGGAATCCGGATGTGGACGGAATCCTCATGCTGAGGCCACTTCCAAAGCAGATTGACGAGAAGGAAATCGAGAGCCTGATTGATGTTAAAAAGGATATTGACTGCATCAGTCCCATAAATCTGGCAAAGGTTTTTGCCGGTGATTCGGATGCATATGCGCCCTGTACGGCCGAGGCAGTAATGGAGATGCTTGCATATGAGGGAATTGAGCTGAAGGGCAAGCGTGTGACTGTGGTGGGAAGAAGCCTGGTGGTGGGAAAACCCTTGGCAATGCTGATGCTGGGACAGCACGCGACCGTAACCATATGCCACACAAGGACCGCGGACTTTACAGGGACCTGCCGGAATGCGGAGATTCTGGTGGCTGCAGCGGGTAAGGCCCGCATGATTAAGGCGGAGCATGTGGCAGAGGGGGCTGTGGTCATTGATGTGGGAATTAACGTGGATGAGGACGGAAGCCTGTGCGGCGATGTGGATTTTGACCAGGTGAAGACAAAGGCAGGAGTGCTGACGCCAGTGCCGGGAGGCGTGGGAAGCGTTACCACACTGGTGCTGCTAAAACACCTGATTCGATCTGCAAAAGAAAAGATTGGATAAGCCATGGGGAACATGTAAAACATTTTTAGATGCTTTTTTGGCAGGAATCGTCATTGGTATAGGCGGGGTGGTTTACCTGGGTGTAGAGAACCGGATTGCAGGCTCCCTTCTGTTTACTGTGGGCCTTTATGCCATTGTGCTGAATCAGTTTGCTCTCTATACGGGTAAAATAGGATACGCACTGGGGCGTCCACTGGCATATATGGCTGAGATGGGAGTTGTCTGGTTTGGGAATCTGTGCGGAACCTTTACCACCGGCACCCTGGTATCCTTTACCAGGCTTAAGACAGCCCGGGCCGCCGCTGGGATATGCGCCGTGAAACTGGAGGACAGTCTGTCAGGCATATTGATACTGGCCTTTTTCTGCGGGATGCTGATGTACATTGCTGTGGACGGATACAAGTCAAAGGGGAATCCGGTTATCCTGTTTTTGGGAGTCAGCGTGTTCATACTGGCTGGATTTGAACATTGTATTGCCAATATGTTTTATTTTACCGTGGCAGGTGTGTGGTCCCTTAAAGCACTGGTCTATATTCTGGTTATGACACTGGGAAACAGCGCAGGAGGAATGTTCATACCATTTATTCGGAAAGTGGGTCAGAGGACATAAACACACGAATGGCAGACGACCTCCCCTGGTCAGGAATACGAAACCAGGGGAGGTCTTTGCTTTGTTATGTCAATTATTCAGGCATCAGCTGTCTTCTTGAGACAGGACATGATGTGTTCGCAGACCATAACCAGCTGCCCGTTCTGGTTGAAGATTTCCAAAGCCTCTGTTATAAAGCCTCTGTCAGGATGCTTTGGATTTTCGCGTTTTTCTTTTAAGGTAACTTTCACATGGATGGTATCCCCTATGAAAACCGGATGGATAAAGCGCATATGGTCATATCCATAGGAAAAAGCAGCCGGATTAATCAGGTTGGCAGTCATGCCCACTGCAATGGAGAAGGTGAGTGTGCCGTGGGCGATACGTTTTCCGAATTCAGTGGTTTTTGCAAATTCCGCATCCATATGGTGGGGAAAGAAGTCTCCTGTCTGACCGGCATGAAGGACAATGTCCGTTTCTGTAATGGTGCGTCCAATGGATTCGCGGACGCTTCCTATTTCATATTCTTCAAAATAAATAGTCTGTTCCATGTTGATTCTCCTTGTAATATATATATTGATTGTTATGCTGTCCTATAGCAGGGGCAGCTTTTGCGCTTTTATAATGTTCCCTGTCAATGGTAATTGGGCACCGGGTGGTGGCAAACTCTGTTCCGCCAGGGGTGCGGACAGTCTGAAGCATATCTAATTCCTTAAAACCGTCTGTTTTAAATAACTTATCCCAGGTATATACATCCGCGCACCATACATCGGCGGGCTCCAGCTTTGACAGCCAGTATTCTGTGGTTCGGGTTTTCAGGTGGTCAGCTAGCAGCGACTTTATCTCATCCCGCCTGGTACACCATGTTTCAGAGTCCGTGTACCCTAAGAGGGAATCACAGCTTATAAGTTTCCCCAGCACAGGCACGGGTACCATGGCAATGGCAAGGTAGCCGTCAAGGGTCTGGTATATGCCGTAAGGCGCATTGATATAGCCATTTGCGTTATTGACTGCAGAACGCTCAGGCGACTGCCCGCCGTCATTCAGATAGGTGGTAAAGACTTCAAACTGCATATCCATCACGGACTCCAGCATGCTGACATGTACATAAGAGCCTTCACCGCAGGAAGCCCGTTTTATGAGTGCGGCCAGGATGCCTTGGGCCAGGTGCTGGCCGGCGAACAAATTCCGCCACGGAAAGTCCCATGGGAGTCGGGGGCTGATTCTGGTTCCCATTGAGCCAGGCCAGGCCGGACAGGGACTGGACCAACAAATCCTGGCCAGGCATAGGGCTCCATGGACCCTTTTTTTCCATAACCTGTAATCTCACCATAAATCATGGACGGACAGTGCTGCTTTACAGAAGCGTAATCCAGTCCCAGCTTTTCCACCACTCCGGGACGGAAATTCACGACCATGACATCTGCCTTCCCAATCAATGACCATAGTATATCCCGGGAAGCTGGATTTTTTAAATCAATGGATACCCCGTACTTGTTGCGGTTGATGGAGTGGAACAGGGAACTGTCATTCTCTATTATCAGATTGGACACATACAGGGTGCGGCATATATCGCCTCCGTCAGGACGCTCTACCTTGATGACGCGGGCCCCAAAATCTGCCAGACGCAGGGTGGCGGAAGGGGCGGATAAAAACTGGCTGAAGTCCAGTATGGTGATACCTTCTAATGGTTTCATGCTTCCTCTCCCTCCTTTAAATGAAATTCTTCGATGATTTCCAGTGTATGTTCGCCCAGCAGAGGTGCATGGGTTTCATTTTTTATGGGGCCATCACCAAAGGAGATGGGACAGCGGGTGGTAAATATGTCATTGCCTCCGGGCCGCCTGATGTTGAGAAGCATATCCAGAGTATGGAACTGTTCTGACTGGAGCAGCTGGTCCCAGGAGTATACATCGGAGCACCAGTACCCGCCGGCATTAAGGGCTTTAAGCCAGCTGGCCGTGGTCCTGTGTAAGAGGTGGGAGCCAATGAGCTGTTTAATCTCATCCCGCTTTGTGAACCATTCTTCCTGATTGTCGTAAGAACTGAGGGCAGGGCATTCAATAAGCCGGCCCAACTCGGGTATGCTTCCCATGGCCAGGGCTATATAACCGTCTTCTGTCCGGTAGATTCCGTAAGGGGCTCCCAGATATGCATGGGCATTGTGGAAGGCGCTGCGCTTGGGAGGCTTATGTCCATCATTTAAAAAGGTGGTTATGACTTCAAACTGCATATCCAGAATGGATTCTAAAAGGCTGACCTCCACCAAACCTCCCAGGCCCGTGCTGAAACGGCGGAACAGGCAGGCCATAATGCCTTCCGCCAGATGGATGCCGGTGTAGGAATCTGCCAGGGAGAGGGCAAACGGCATGGGCGGCTGTCCGTCATCACCGTTGAGCCATGCCAGCCCGGAAATGGATTGAACCAGAAGGTCCTGTCCCGGTTTTTTGTTCCATGGGCCGGTGGCTCCATAACCGGTAACGGTTCCGTACACCATGCGGGGGTTGATGGATTTGACTGTCTCATAGTCCAGTCCTATTTTTTTCATGACGCCGGGACGGAAATTTTCAATCATTACATCAGAACGCCGGATTAGTTTTTTTACCATATTCATGTCCTCCGGCGATTTTAAATCAGCACAGAAACTTTGTTTATTCCGGTTTATGGTCTGGAACAGGACGCTGTCCCCCATGCTGTCCAGATTGTGCAGCTTCATCTGTCTGGAGCCGTCTCCGCTCCCCGGTCGTTCAATTTTGATGACACGGGCCCCCATATCGGCAAGCCTGAGGGCTGCGGAGGGGCCGGCCAGATACTGGCTAAAGTCCAGGACAATCATATTTTCCAAAGGTTTCATTTGGATTCCTCCCTGGATTTTCTGTAGAGCTGGTTCAGCTGGTCAAGCACATGGGCCGGACTGCCTCCGTTCATAATGTAATCCTGTATATAGTCTCCGGCATGGTCCTGGAAATACAGGTAACCGTTGTAACGGGGACGGAGATAGGAATGGTCCAGAGTATTCAGGGTATCTTTAAAGAAATTCATGGTCATATTGTTGTTGATTTCGTCTAGCCATGCCTTGCGGTGGCCGGGCTGCCCGCCGTTTTCTGTATACAGGGTGGTCTGAATCAGGGGAGAGGCAGCATATTCCGCAAAGCGCAGTGCCGTTTCCCTATTTTCGCATAGGCTGGACACAGCCAGTCCGGTACCCCCTAAGACACTGCGAAGCATCCTGCCGCGGTAGGTAACCAAATCCATGGCCTTTAGAGGATGGCTGCAGTAGCCTCTTCGGGAATAATTGGTGTAGCCATAGGCGTAAGGGCAGTAATACAAATCATTATCCTCAGCCAGTGCTTCATGTACCTGGATTGGGTCCCACTGGAAAATAGATTTGCTGCAGTAGGAAGCCAGCTGACGCATGTCCTCCAGGATACTTACTCCCAGGCTTGTCTCCACGATTTTGTCAGGATCGTCAAAGAAATGCTCGGTGGATGTGGCACAGTACATATAGAAATCCATCAACAGGTTTAATGGGATGCCGGCAAACGCCACATGCCCCTTTCTGGCAAGGTCCATTACATCCTTAAAATCTGCGGGAAGAGGATGTTCTCCGTTTCTAAAATAATCAGGACGGCAGACCGCAACAGGGGTGGCGGCATCAATGGCCAGTGCGCTTTGGAAACCATTGAAATTATAACTCAGGTGAGACGCGCCCACAGAGTTGGCAAGCTGGTCATCCAGATATTCCTTAGACAGATATTTTTCTAAAGGAAGCAGTATTCCTGTAGTGGCCGCGAAACCGGCCCAGGGATGGTCAATCACAAGCAGGTCGTAAGACTTTGCCAGATTTTCAATAGGTGCGTCGGCAAATTCCTGTAAAGAACGTTTTTCCCAGTGAATGGATACATCCGGGTGCAGTTCGCAAAAACGCTGTGACACCGCTGTGATGGAAGTGTAACCACGGCTGTGGGACCAGGTGATTCCATTTAATTGAATGCTCATAAGATATGTACCTCCGGTTTGTTGTGTTGTGGATATTTGTCTCTGTAGTTTGATATGTATACTGTTGATGCGGTACTACCAATAAACAATAAATGAATTAAAAACTAAATTGTTGGTACTACCATAAATGAATTATAGATAGGATAAAATGTTTGACAATGTTAATAGTGCACAAAAAATTACAGAAATTAACTGTTGAATATATGCATTGACATTACATATAACTTATTTTATGATAATCACGAACGGTTCACTGGTAGTACCAATAAATTTATCGATAAAAATCAAGGAAAAGTATAGAACGAAATATTTGGGAGGTATTAAAATGGCTTCAGCATTTTTTGTACTGTTTTTGGCATGTATTTTTCAGGGGAGCTTTGGAATCTGCTTTAAGAAGTATCAACCGTTTTCCTGGGAAGCGTTTTGGGTTCTGTTTTCTTTTATCGGAGTATTGTGTATCCCACATATTTGGTGTATGGTGGAGGTTCCTCATTATTTAAGCTATATAACAGCCACCCCTGTTCCCACGCTGATTGTGGGCGCCTTATCCGGTTTTTTCTGGGGAATCAGTTCTATATGGTACAGCAAAGCGATTGATATGATTGGCGTGTCTCTTGTAACAGGCATTAACCTGGGATTATCAAACCTTTTAGGGAGCTTTGTTCCCATGATTATACTGGGAACCTATCCGCCGGCCCGTGTTCTTGTGGTCCTTCTGTTAGGGCAGCTTATACTTTTGGGCGGTGTGATTGTCCTGTCAAAGGCGGGCTTTATGAAAAATGGAAATAATGAGGGTACTAAAACAGCAAAAGAAAAAGGAACGTCGTCCTTATTTATTACCGGGCTTATCATGGCGCTTGCCTCCGGCGCCGGTTCAGCAGCCATTAATATCGGCGCCACAGCAGCCAATTATCCGGTTGCCCTGGCTGTGAAAGAGGGGGTAAACCCAACCAGCGCAAGCCTTCTGTCCTGGGTAGTGGTATTTGCGGGAGGATTCCTGGCAAACTTTGTTTATGCCATATCAAAACTGATTAAGAACAAGACTTATACGGATTATACAAAACCCGGCTGCGCAAAAGCATACTTTAAGGTTGTGCTGACGTCAATTGTATGGTTCAGTGCGCTGGCTATCTATGGTAAGGCGACAGCCCTATTAGGTACCCTTGGTCCGGTGGTGGGCTGGGTTGCGTTCAATGGACTGGCTCTCATCATTGCCAATGCATGGGGGTTCCTGGATGGAGAATGGAAAGGATTTGAAAAGGCCAAACGTGTGGCCATATATGGAAATGCAGTTATCATAGCCGCTTTGGTGGTGGTTGGCATATCCAATGGTTTATAAAAGGAATAAGCAGTAAATACTTAAAATCAAGAAAACCATCCGCCTGTCCGGGAGTACTTCTAAAGGAAAGGGAGGCGTGGTACAATAAAATCTGAGTATGATTTGAGGAGGTATTTTAACTATGGCGAACAGGATTGAAGAATTAAATTATGTACCGGAGATGCCTGAAAAGGCAAGGAATATCGTGATTGTCGGGGCAGGAGGAATTGTATCCGGTTCACATCTCCCTGCTTATAAGATGGCCGGGTATCCAGTAGTGGGTATTTATGACCTGGACCATGAGAAGGCTGAAAAGGCGGCAAAGGAATTTGGGATTCCCAATGCAGTGCCGGAGCTGGAACAGTTAATCGAACTGGGAGTAAGGGAAGACGCAGTCTTTGATATAGCGGTACCTGCCTCCAAGACTGCCAGTATCTTAAGGCTGCTGCCCGACAATGCTGCTGTGCTTATGCAGAAACCCATGGGTGAGAGTATAGAGCAGGCCAAAGAAATCCTGGATATCTGCCATGCCAAGAATCTGACTGCAGGTGTGAATTTCCAGCTGCGTCAGGCGCCGTATATGATTGCCGCAAGGAAACTCATCCAGGATGGCGTGATTGGAGATATTGTGGACATTGACTGGAGGGTTGTGGAACTTCATCCATGGCACTTGTGGAGTTTCCTGTTTGGCCTGGAGCGTATGGAAATTAACTATCACAGCATTCACTACATTGACTGTATCCGCAGCTTCGTGGGAAATCCAAAAGGCGTGTATTGCAAAACTATGCAGCATCCCAAGATGCAGGCTCTTTCACAGACAAGGACTGCCATTATCATGGATTACGGCGATACGCTGCGTGTGAATCTTCATATTAACCATAATCACGACTATGCGCCGGATTATCAGGAAAGTACAATGAAGATAGAAGGTATTAAGGGCGCAATCCGCATACAGCTGGGGCTTATATTGGACTATCCGACAGGCCGTCCTGATAAGGTGGAGTATATTACGGAAGACGGCAAGGGCTGGAGGGAACTGGAGGTAAAGGGAAGCTGGTTCAACGAGGCATTTATTGGGACTATGGGCGGCCTGATGAAAAAACTGGAGGATCCCTCTTATCACTATATGAACAGTGTAGAGGATGCCTACCATACCATGTGCGTGGTGGAGGCCTGCTATAAATCCAGCGAAGCCGGAGGGCTGAACGTGGATTATGCGCAGTAGGCGTATAGATTGACATTATAAGCAAGGAGGAGCACCATGAGAATCATTGATACCCATCTGCATATTTGGAATAAGGAAGAATTTTCGCTCCCGTGGCTGGATGGAGAAGGGGAAGTTCTGAACCGTACATATTCGCTGGAAGACTATAAAAACGCACTGGAGCCGGACAAGGGCTATGAGGTTGAGGCGGCTGTATATGTTGAGGTGGACTGCGCAAGAAGGGATAAGGAGAAGGAAAATCTCTTTATTGCCGGATGCTGCGCCAATCCGGGCCAGCTGTTTGCCGGCGCATGTATATCCGGTTATCTCAACGAGGAGGGGTTTAAGGGGTATATTGATAAATATGCATCCGAATATGTAAAGGGAGTAAGACAGGTGCTCCATGTCCCTGAAGCCTTGCCGGGAACATGCCTGGGACAGCTTTTTGTTGAAAATGTTCGTTATCTGGGAAAGAAGGGACTGGTGTTTGAAGGCTGTGTACGGAATGCAGAGCTGGGCGATTTATATGAAACGGCAAAAGCCTGCCCGGATACAACCATTGTCCTGAACCATATGGGAATTGTGGACCCGGATATTATTTCCGTTCAGACGCCTTCAGAGGAAGAACAGCAGTATAAGGAACGCTGGATACTGAATATCAGAAAGCTGGCATCCCTCTCCAATGTGGTATGCAAGATTTCCGGACTGAATCCGAAAGGGGAGTGGTCTGCGGAAACATTGAAGCCAGCAGTTGACATTGCCCTGGATTATTTTGGAGAAGACAGAGTCATGTTTGCCAGCAATTATCCTGTGTGCAACATTGCAACCGGCCTGTCCCCTTGGATTGAAGCATTGATGAAAATTACAGAGGGAAGAGGCAGTGAATTCCAGAATAAACTGTTCCGTGAAAACGCTAAACGGATATACGGTTTGTAAAGAAAAGGAGAGATACATATGTCAGATGTAAAACGTTATGGAAGTATTTCAAGATTAACACCTGAAAAGGCCGATTACTATAAGAAACTTCATGCAGCGCCGTGGAAACAGATTAATGACATGATAAAGGAGTGCAATATCCGGAATTACTCTATATATTGCCATGGAGAGTACCTATTTTCTTATTATGAGTATACTGGAGATAATTATGAGGCGGACATGGCCAAGATGGCAGCGGATTCCGAGACACAGCGGTGGTGGGGAGAGTGCGTGCCGTGTATGAACCCGCTATCGGCAGACGGTCCATGGATGGATATGCAGGAAATTTATCATTTAGATTAGAGGTCAGACAAATATGAAAAAATTATATGTGGCATCCATCACACCTTTTGATGGAAATAATCAGATAAATGATTCTGCCATGAGACAGTTATGGGATAGGAATCTTGCAGAGGGGGCCGATGGATTTTTTATTGGAGGAAGCTCCGGGGAATGCTTCCTGCTGTCAAGGGAAGAGCGGGTACATACCTTTGAACTGGCTGGCGAATATACGGATAGGACAGAGATGTTCGCCCATGTGGGAGCTATCAGCACGGAAGAGGCCATATTCTATGCCAGAAAGCAAAGAAATGGGAATACAGAACATCGCAGCAACT
>ENA-OQCB01000954-OQCB01000954.1-human-gut-metagenome-genome-assembly--contig:-NODE-954-length-12225-cov-3.211027_pt1 | contig 12225 bp, 9 predicted proteins | sample MGYA00242493_ERZ504568 | MGnify/ENA primary metagenome ERZ504568 (study PRJEB26092, sample SAMD00036229) | human gut metagenome | host: Homo sapiens | study: EMG produced TPA metagenomics assembly of...
TTGTATCGATGATAGCAAATTTAACGTCCGGATAGCTGTCTTTATATTTCTCAAGATATTCCTGGAAATTAGAGTTAGAGCAGATGACCAAATCATATCCGCCCTCGCAGCATGCCAGAAGGTTGGCTTCCCACTCGTCTGCGGTAGTGCCTTCCAGGTTCTTTACCTCCACGCCAAAATCCTTGGCTGCCTGCTGTGCACCTGCATTACAGGAATCATTGTAGGATTTGTCTCCCAGATTACCAGAGTAAACAACAGCTACCTTATGGGACTTTTGCCCTCAGAATCTGCCGCCTCGCCGGAGCCCTCCGCTTGCAGTCTGCCCGCTGTCCGCTTTGCTCTCTGCCTTAGCTCCTGTGCTGCTGGAACCACACCCACCAGACTTAATCCTAATACTGCCGCCATCGTCATTGCCAAAAAACGTTTCTTCATAATAAAACTACTCCTTCCTTCACCTAAAATATAATTGTTTCCTTTTACCAGGAAAAAGCTTTTAGTAAAGCGTTTTTCCAAATTTATTTCGTGATTTAATCTTATTACTATTTTTTAATTTTGTCAATACATAAATATTGCACTATATTAATAGCCTATTTTTATGCATTATTTACAGTTTTTACACGTACCACCCCCTTGTGTCCTGATTGATATTTTCTTTAATGGTAAAAGGCTTTATCTTCCTCGACGCTGTAAATTCCAATCAGATATCACAGTTTTTTCAACGCCTCACACAACAGACAGTTGGTTCTGAGTGCCAAATAAGAAAATAGCAGGAGATGGGGCGCTTCCCGCACCGCTATATCTCCTGCCATATCCGCTCTATATTTTTTTCCCTTCCCCATACAAATTCCTATACTGCCCCGGCGTCATATTCTCTGAACTCTTAAACCTCCTTGTAAAATTGGACAGATCGGCATATCCCGCCTCCTGGGCTATCTGGGCTATCTGCTTATCTGTATGAATCAGACAATTCTTGGTGTAATCCAGACGTTTTTTGGATATCAGTTCGGAGAAACTGGTATTCAGGTTCTGGGTTATGAATTTACTCATATAGCTGGATGAATAGCCAAAGTGTTCCGCCATTCCCACCAGGCAGAGACTGCTGTCCCTGTAATTATCTTCTATGTATACAAGCACCTGCTTAACTAAATCATTGCGGGTGTCCTGCCTGGAGGCCGCAAGGACACCATTGATTCTCATAAGAGCATCTCCCAGCTTTTCACCGAATTCTTCCACAGTCCTGAACGCGGTCAGCTGGTACAGTTCCTTCTCCGTCAGCCGGATGTCATTTTTCTTCACTTCCTTCAGGAGATGGCTTACGATATCATAACAGCACATCAGCGCCATCTGTCCCGGAAGCTCCTCCAGGCTCAGCACCACTTCCTGCACAGAGCCCTCCACCCCCTCCGGCGAACCGCTTTCCAGACACCGGCTGATACACAAGAGACATTCTGTCTGATAGCGGCTGATGGTAGCGCTGTACTCCTCACCCTTTCCCTGCTCCATGTTCTCAAAATCCAGCTCTTTGTGGGGATTTAACAGACGGAACTTCATGTTGGTAAGGGCCTCCAGATAGGACAGATGCACACCTGACGCATCCTCATGAATATTTCCTGCGGAAATGACGCACTCGCAACTGCTGAATACCTCCTTCAAACGCTCCCTGGCCCCAATCCTGTGTTCCTCAGTCAGGACCTTGCGGCTGAGAATGACGGCAATTGCGCCGAAATAGTACAGGAAACTTGTATACACGCCGTAATCCGTCTGAAATCTCTCTTTTATGGGACCTTCCTTTTCTTTGTACAAAGCGGATAACTCCCTGGAAGACATGTTTCCTCCGGCCGCCAGAATCACCATATGATTCCGCCCCTTCATCTGCTCCGTTAGAATGCCGTTCACCATGTCGTCCTCCCGGGTACCGTCCTCCCGGGTGTCGTCCTCCCCATAGAGCAGCTTTGTCACAAGCCGTTCCTCCACCAGGGGCCACTGCTTTTCAATCTCCTTTGCAAGGGAATCCCTGACAGAATTCAGGCTGTCATACTGATGCTTTATAAATACCAGCTCGTCCCTGCTCCTGTCCTCACTGTTTTCATTGTCCTGTTTCATATATTGAGCCAGCTGGTGTATGGGCTTGTAATAATGGTAGGCCATGTAGATTGCCATAAAGCATCCCAGGATTAAAAAGAGTAAAACTCCGGTGACCAGCAGGCTGTTATTCTGTACCACATCTGCCAGCAGGTCGGGCATGGTTATCTTACTCAATATGATAAGAGAGGGATGGTCCATAGGATATACGATATAACGGCCCTGTCCCGCTCTCTCCTGAAAGGTGGTACAGCTTCCCGGCTCTGCCTCCAGGACCCGTCCCATCACCTCATCCAGCCCCAGATCCTCCCCTTCTGTTGCCAGTATCTTTCCCTCTCCGTTCAGCACAGCGATTCCATGGCTGTAGCTGCCCGGGGACGTGGTCATACTCCGGCTGATTTTGGAGGGCTGCAGTTCCAGCACCACCCAGGATTCAACCTTAAAGGAATAATTATATACCGGATAAATGAATACCATCTGCGGTCTTGTTATGATTCCGTCCTTCATGTGGTACTCCTTGTTGATAACATCGTACCCGGGATGGTCCATATTATACAGTTTTTCCAGGAATGGCTGCCTTTCTTCCTCCGGCAGCCTCAGCTGGCCCGCCAGAAGAATATCCTTGGCATACCGCCCTTGGGAAGAAAAACTCATATCTCCATTTTCGTAGAGGATATACGCCTTTGTTATGTAAGGATTGGCTGCATTCTCCTCGCGCAGCATGTCCACCATCTGAATCTGGTTTTGGGCATCCCGGCTTCTGGATACCACAGGGCCGCTGAAGCTGATTCGGTTCCCAGCCTCCATAAGGCGGCCGTTCATGGTTACCAAATCATCTCCCAGACGCTCCAGAATATTTTCATTGTACCCAAGAATCTCCCTGGACAGATTACGGTACATAATAATTTGTAAACAAATAGAAAGTACCACCATAGGCACCAGAAAAAAAGATGTAAAACCCAACAAATATTTATGAAAAATGCCTCTGCGCAAATCTGTACCTCCCCGTCGTATATGGTTGTGCACATGCCATTTTTACATTATATATTATTTTGAGGTGATTGGAAAGAAGTTAAATGGGAAGAGCATATGTTCCATTAAATGGAAGCGCATATCTGCCGGACAGGAAGGAACACGCCTGCCGCATTATATTTATCAGCAAAACAGCAGGAAAACGCGTTCAGATGCTTACCCGCGTTTTCCTGCCGTTATCCATACCTATATGATTCCATAATCCCGCCGCCCCGAACCCCATCCTGTACCTGTTCCGGAAACAGCCTTACACCGAAACGCAAAACCTGTCTTATATCCGCGCCATAACTTCATTTAAATCCAATGTTCCGGTACCGTCCTCCAGTTCAAAGTACGGTATGCCGATACCTCCTGCCCGGCGCACAGATTCATACATCTCATTCTGTTCCCGGACCGCCAGATACTGCTTCAAATCCGGAAGGCTGGCAGACAGGTTCTTAAAATCAATGTCCGCCTGCTTCTCTGTCAGTTTACATAATGCATACAGTGTGTCAGGACATAAATGACTTCCTATTACAGTTACTTTCATGCTATAAATCTCCTTTTCTATCATATGATTCTATTTGGTTTCTGCTATAGCGGCTTGTGCCGCGGCAGTATTTCCCATGGAATTTTCTTTGTAAATCCGTTTTTCCAGCCAGCCTTTTCCTTCCACCAGCCTGGTCACCATCATGGAAGCAATGGTATCGCCGCTGGCATTGAGGCAGGTTGCGGCCGGGTCCACCAAAAATCCTATGGTGGCAATCAGCGGGAATGCTTCTGCCGGAAAGCCGAAGAGACTGACAATGAGCATTTCTCCCACCAGGCCGCCCGGCGGCAGCACGGACAGCACAAAGGCGCTCAGGATGGCAACCGCCATGGCCATGGCATAGGTACCGATTCCGGTAAAGGACTGGCCGAATATACCAAACAGAAAGCTTATCTTCACGATGGATGAGAGCACGGAACCATCCATATGCATGGTCGCCCCCATAGGAAGCACAATATCCCGGATGTCCCTTGGCACCCCTATCTTGTCACACGCCTCGCAGTTTACAGGCAGGGCGGCAATGGAGCTCTGAGTGGCAAATGCAGTGACCGCAGGATTCAGTATATGTTTGAACATACGCCTCACTCCCTCTCTTCCTCCTGCGAAATAAGAATATGCCGGAAATGCTGCCATGAAATAAACAATGCACATGGGATAATATACCAGCATGGCATGTCCGTAGTCTCCGATCAGTCCCGGGCCGAACTCTCCCACCAGGGATGCAAAATACGCTCCCAGTCCAATCGGCGCGTACAGCATGATAATACTCACGATTTTCATGATAATTGAATTCAGGTTATTGAGCATCCTTCCCACAGGACTGTCCTCACCTCCGCAGGCGCTGACGCAGAAACCGGACAAAATGGCGAATACAATGATGGGCAGCATGTTCTTCCTGCTCATAGCCCTGAAAAATCGTCAACCGTCAGTGTGCCTACCACCATTTCCCCGATTCCGCTCATTTCCTCCATCTCAGCGCTGGCAAAATGGATGCTGGTGCCTGCCGCCGGCGGAAATACATTTACTACCACCAGCACCAGGACACCTGCGATGGCACCGGTAATCACAAATACCATCACCAGACTGCTCAGTATCTTCCCCAGCCGTTTCATGTTCACCATGTTCCCCACTGCGCTGGATATGGAAACAAAAACCATTGGAACCACAATCGTAAACATCAGGTTCAGAAAAATATCTCCCAGGGGAGCCAGAACCTTTGCCTTTTCGCCAAATATCACCCCGATGACGGCGCCAATCATGATGCCTGATAATAAAATGATTGGAAAACGGTAATTCTTCCATATTTCTGATTTGTTCATCCCTTACTTCCTCCTTCTCCTTTGGCGCAGCCCGGTCTACAGACGATCCACTGCGTTCTTTAACTGTCCCAGGGCCCTTTCCAGTACACTCCTTGGGCAGGCGGCATTCAGCCTCATGTAACCGGACAGGCTCCGTCCGAAGGTATACCCCTCATTCAGTCCCAAACCGGCTTTCTCGATCATAAAGGTACGCAGGGTCTCATTATCCATATTCAGTTCACGGCAGTCCAGCCACACAAGATAAGTGGCATCCGGCACCGTGGGCCTGATTTTGGGTATATTGGCGCTGCAGTATTCCCTTATGAAGGTAAAGTTCCCATCCAGATACGCAAGCAGCTGTTCCAGCCACTCTTCCCCCTCATTAAACGCTGCCTCCATTGCCACGGAACTGAACGCGTTATTTCTGTGGATATCCATAGCCATCCAGAAGTCATCAAATTTCTTCTTCATCTCCAGATTGGGAAAAATTGTGGTAGATGCCTGAAGCCCCGCCAGGTTGAAGGTCTTTGTACCGGAAATACAGCTGATTACCCTTCCGGCCGTCTCCGCGGACAATGTGGCGGTTGGAATATGTTTTTTTCCATGGAATACCAGGTCAGAATGTATCTCGTCGGAAACCAGCAGAGTGTTGTTGGCCATACAGATATCTGCCATTCTGGTCAGCTCCTCCCTGCTCCATACAATTCCCAGTGGATTGTGGGGGCTGCACAAAAGGAATATCCTGGCTTCCTTAGCCTTGGCTTCAAAATCCTCGAAGTCAATTCCCCATGCACCGTCCTTTTCCACCAGTCGGTTTTCCAGCACATTCCGTCCCCACGCCTCTGTTACATCGTAGAATTCCGAGTACACAGGCGTCTGAATCATGATGCTGTCACCCGGTTCTGAAAACAGCTTTACAATGGATGACAGGGCCGGCACCACTCCCAGGCTCCAGCTCATCATCTCCTTTTTTATATCCCATCCGTTGCGCCGCTTCTGCCAGCCCCGGATCGCCTCAAAGTAGGAATCCGGCCTGGAGGTATATCCCCAGATCCCCTCTTCGGCCCTCTCCTTAAGGGCGTCTATGATGGGCTCAGCTGTCCTGAAATCCATATCGGCCACCCATAAGGGAATCACATCCTCCCTGCCGAATTTCTTCATCCTCTCATCATACTTGGCTGCCCTGTTGTGGCTCCTGTCAATGACTTCGTCAAAATTATACTTCATGTCATATACCGCCTTTCTTTCATTGTTTATGCTGGCTGTGCTTTTCCGCAGCTGCTTGTGCTTTCCGCATCTGGCTGTGCTTTTCCGCATCTGCCTGTGCTTTTCCGCATCTGGCTGTGCTTTTCCGCATCTGCCTGTGCTTTTCCGCATCTGGCTGTGCTTTTCCGCATCTGCCTATTTAATAAGCAAGCATCATGCCAACTTTTACAATCATATTGAAATCAACGCAAAAAAAAGGACTTGATTCCTTATTAAATCAAATCCTTTTCCGCTGTATTTAAATTATTCCCCAAACCAAATCAAATGGTTATATTGGCCGCTAATTGGTTGTGTTTTTTATTTTGGTTGATAATATGGTTTATTTGGTTAAATTCATATCCTTCCCATATCTTCCTGCCCAGGGATGTTATACGGCTTCCGCCTCTTCCCCGTCCAACCCTGGCCAGGCCATATTCCCTGAATATTCCCAGGATAGACCTGACGGCCGGCTGGGAGAGAAGGAGCTTTTCTTTTCTGGCAGCTTCCAGAATCCGCTCCCGTCCCACTGTCTCTCCATTTTCAGAGGAACAGTATAACATTTTTAGTACAAACCAGTATTCCTCCGGTTCCAGCCCCTGTTCCCGCATTGCCTGTTTCCACGGTGCGGTATCAGGCTGCAAAACCGGTTCCGGATATTCCGCCTTTTTGGACGCGCAGTACGATAATCCTGTCCCAATCCCATCATACTGAAATGTGGGGGGCAAATCCTTTACAGTGATGACCTGGCTGCCTGTAAAGCAAAAGTACTCCGCCAGGTTGCGCAGTTCCCGGATATTCCCCGGCCAGCTGTACGTGCGGAAAATCTTCTTTACCTCCTCTGAGAGCACAAACTCTCCCTTCAGCTCCCGGCAGAACCGTTCCATGAGAAGGAATACATCCTCCCCCCTCCGGCACAGGGGAGGAATGAGGACCGGCAGTGTGTTCAGACGGTAATACAGGTCCCGCCGGAAGCTGCCGTCACGCACCTTTTCTTCCAGGGATTCATTGGTGGCTGCCACGATACGTACATCCACGCTGATAATCTTATTGCCGCCCACCCGCATGATCTCATGCTCCTGAAGCACCCGAAGCAATTTTACCTGGAGGGCCGGACTCATGCCCTCCACCTCATCCAGAAACAAGGTGCCGTGATGGGCGAATTCAAACAGCCCTGGTCTTCCGCCTTTTTTGGCCCCGGTAAACGCGCCCTCCTCATACCCGAAAAGCTCGCTTTCCAGCAGATTTTCCGGCATAGCCCCGCAGTTTATGGCCACAAACGGCCCCTTTTCCCTCCTGGAAGCCAGATGCACTGCGTTGGCAAACAACTCCTTGCCAGTGCCTGTCTCACCAATTAAGAGTACCGGTGATTCCGTGTAGGCCATGCGCCTTAAAATGGCCTTTGTCCTCAATATCTCCCCGGACACCCCAATCACATCCTCAAAGGTGTACTTGGCCCGGTACCCCTTGTGCATCAGCTGGTTGCGCAGCTCATGCTGGCGGTTCTCAGCATCATTAAAGGGCTGCAGGATGGCAAACGCGCCGATGCAGTCCTCCCTGCGCAGCACCGGAACCACTGTGACGCCTACATTCACATTGTTGATGCGGATTACCCTGGGCTCTATCTTCTCTTTTGTCTTAAGGCACTCAATAAACGGCAAATAGGCCAGGGAGGCAGATGCCTGCTTATGCATCACCAGCGTGCGGCTCAGCCCCGTAATCGTTTCCGCCTTCCTGTTCATGGCAAATATCTCGGCCCGCTCATTGATACCGATGATTCCCTCGTCCAATATCTCCATCAGTATGTCAAACTGGCTTTCCAGCCTTCTGGACCTGGCGAACATCATGTCAAAATTGTAGGTGCTGGTGACCACACTTGAAAAATATGCCTGGAACTTAGGCGTCTCCAACAGTTCCTCCAGGCCCAGTTTTAACGCTGCCTCAATCATGGTCTCCGAAGTCAGACAGCGCTGTCCTATGTTGACCACCTGCTTCACGCTGTCCGGGACATACCGTTCTTCATCCGGTGTGACAGCCAGGCCAATGCCCTCCACCGGCTCCGCTCCCGGATAAAAGGGTATAAATTCAATGTGGTTCACCCCCAGCTGGTTCAAACCCGATGTGGCTTCCCGGACCATTTTCTCCGTCATATTCACAAACAGTGCCCTGGTTCCGGCAGGAATGGTCCGCAGCAGCCGTATGGTTTCCCATAGATAGGTCACGTGAATCTCGCTGATCTGCGCTTCAATGGGGATGTACTGGGGCACATCCTCCCGGTTGTCAAATGCGTCTGTTGACATGAGATACAGATCCGCCCGCTCCATATTGGAAATCGTTCCTTCTCTCACACTGTATGAATTCACCCTCACGTATTCCCCCGAACAGCTCCTGCACCTGTTTTCCGTAAAATGCGCTGGCTCTTGGGTCCAGGGCAATGACCGCTACCTTTTTAACCATTTTATTCCTCCATTTCAACCATTAAAACCATTATAAGACCAAAACCCGCCTTTCCGCAAGCTGAATTTTCAGGCATGAATCTTGCTTATAATGAGAGATAGATAGGATTTGCGCTGAACGCCCTGTCATTCGTCAGGGCTGCATGGTGCGGGAATTGCAAAGGAGGAACATCATGAATAAAGAAGAATTGATTGCATTGTTAAAGCAGGAGGTAGTGCCTGCCCTGGGCTGTACTGAGCCAGTGTGTGTGGCCCTGGCCGCGGCAGATGCCGCAAAGGCTGCCGGAGGAACCATTCTGTCCGTCAGGGTAGAAATGAATCCAGGCATCTATAAGAACGGTATGAATGTAGGTATTCCCGGTTTTGACCGGGTGGGACTCAAATATGCCGCTGCCCTGGGCGCCTGCCTGGCCAATCCTCAGAAAGGACTTAAACTCCTGGAGGACCTTTCCCCTGCTGTCAGCAGCCAGGCCATAAACCTGGTGGAATCCGGAATGGTCACACTTAAGCTCAAGGAGGACGAGCCCCTGCTCTATGCCCATGCAGAAGCAGTGTCCTCTGCCGGTACAGGAGCCAGCACAATAAGAAATACCCATTCCAATATTGTCTGTACTGCCCGGACAGTAAACGGAGTTCTCACGCCTTTCTTTCAGAAGGAATACTCCCTTACCGGCAGGACGGCTCTCCATGAAAAGCTGGCCTCCATGACCATTTCGCAGATTGTATCGCTGGTCGAAAGCTGTTCCCCGAAGGAACTGGCCTTCATGGAAGACGGAGCCCGGATGAACTCTGCCCTGGCCGATTACGGCATGCAGCACAAACTTGGCATCGGAGCCGCCTCCTCTCTGGCAAAATACTGCCGGACCGATATTGTGGGAAACTCCCTTATGAGCCGTATTATGACCCTTATGGCCAGCAGCGCGGAAGGCCGCATGTGTGGCTGTCCCTATGCAGTCATGAGCAGCGCAGGCAGCGGCAACCACGGCCTTACCACCATTCTGCCTGTAGTGGAAACAGCCCGGTATCTTGGCTCTGACAAAGAACATCTGGTAAAGGCGCTGGCCATATCCCATTCCATCAATGTGTACATCAAGGAATTCACCGGCAAGCTGTCCGCCACCTGCGGATGCGGTGTCTCCGCTGCTTCTGCCGCCTCTGCTTCCATGGTCTGGCTCATGGGCGGCAGCCATGAACAGATGGGATATGCCATCATCAATATGAGCGGCAACCTGACCGGCATGATATGTGACGGCGGAAAAATCGGATGTGCCTTAAAACTGGCTACAGCCAGCGGGGCAGCCCTTATGAGCGCCTGTCTGGCCGTGGACAAAACTGTGCTGGATCCAAAGGACGGCATATGCCACGCCACACCGGAGGGCGCCATCCGCAATATGGGACGAATCAGCAATCCCGGCATGGCACAGACAGACCGCACCATTCTGGAAATCATGATGGAGAAAGATTAATCCGCCCTTTAGTCCACCAGCTTATCCAGTTCCTTCACATGTTCTGTCTCATTGGAGGTTTTATGCTTTGCCTTGGATGCGTACAGGTTCACGGATGCCTGGGACTTCTTAATAGGCTGCATGGTTCCTGCTCCGGCCACACATCCGCCCGGACACGCCATTCCCTCCAGAAGGTAGCCATTGTATTTCCCGGCCTTTGCCATGGTCAGCAGTTTTCTGCATTCCTTAAGGCCCTCTGCATTGGCTACCTTGATTTCCTTATCCGGATAACGCTCATGAATCACATCCACTACGGACTTGGCCACCCCGCCTGCCACCGCAAAGTTACGGCCGTCCATGGAAGCGTCATTGACGCCTTCCGGATCTTCTTCTATCTTCTCCACGTCCACATGCCGGGCGTCAAAGATGCCGTCCATTTCTTCAAAGGTAAGGACGAAATCCACATCGCTTCGTATGTCCGTACGCATGGCCTCCAGCTTCTTGGCTGCGCAGGGACCGATGAATACAACCTTTGCATTAGAATGGTGCCGCTTAATCAGCCTTGCCGTCAATGTCATGGGGGTCAATGCCATAGAAATACAGTCCGCATGCTCCGGGAACAGCTTCTTAGCCATCATGGACCAGGCCGGGCAGCAGGATGTAGCCATAAAGGGAAGCTTTTCCGGCACTTCCTGGATAAAGTCAATTGCCTCCTGGGTAGCGCACAGGTCGGCTCCCACCGCCACCTCAAAAACGTCCGCAAACCCCAGCGCCTTCATGGCTGCACGCAGCTTGCCGGGCGTCACCTTTGGTCCGAACTGCCCCACAAAAGCCGGGGCAACCGCCGCATAAACTCTTTCCCCTGACTGGATGGCCCGTATAGCCTGGAATATCTGCGATTTATCCGCTATGGCTCCAAAGGGGCAGTTCACCAGACACATTCCGCAGGATACGCATTTATCGTAATCAATATCCGCCTTTCCATTCTCATCCGTGGAAATGGCGTCCATACCGCAGGCAGCGGCGCAGGGTCTTTCCTGGATAATGATGGCCTTATAGGAACAAACATCCGCGCACCTTCCGCATTTGATGCATTTGTCGTCATTGATGTGGGAGCGGCCATTGGTCCTGTCCAGCTTGATGGCATCCTTAGGGCACACCTCCTCACATGGATGGGCCAGACAGCCCTGGCAGCCGTCTGTTACAAATACACGCTTTTCATGACAGGCATTGCAGGCAAATTTAATCACATTAATCAGGGGAGGCGTATAATAAGTCTCCGGTCTGTCCGCAGCCTCTATGTTATCCGAAACCGGCGCATGTTCCGCCGCGCTGCGGTACGGAAGCCCCATGGCCAATCTGAGCCGTTCCCCGACAATGGCCCGTTCCAAAAAAACGTCATTGCGGAAATTCCCCACTTCTCCCGGTATGATTTTATACGGAAGCTCTTCAATACGTTTATCCACCGGCCATTCCGTATGATAGGCCATCCTTGCCACTTCCCTGAATATCCTGTGTCTGATTTCCTGTATACGTGTCTCCACTCCTCGCATATTCCTGCCTCCTTGTTATGAGCACTTAGAGACCGTCCTTTGGTCTCTTACGTGCGATACATTCCGCTGGCACTTGGCGGGCGTCCTTTGACCGCTTAGTGCAGCGGTTCGTTATGAGCACTTAGTGACCCGTCCTTTGGTCTCTTACGTGCGATACATTCCGCTTTTAACAGTACCGATTATATACCAGCCCATGAAAAATGCAAATGCCTAAATGTGTTTTTCCTCCTTTGTTCTTAAAATAAAGCACGGACCGCAGACAAAAAACAGGTCGCCGGCCGTTTTTTTCCCGGCCGCGCGCCTGTTCATACGTTACCATTTTACCCGTCTCAGCACCTCTTCCGCCAATACAGACTATACAAGCCTTGACCGCAGCATACCTTATCCGCCTTTTTCCATGTAATATCACAGGTCTACACAAAATGCGGAACCGGACTGGCCGTCCCACACGGGGACCGTGTTTTCCCCGTCCTGCACCGCGCCCATTTTCCTGTAAAATCCCACGGCCTGGGGGCTGGTGACAAATTGGATACGGCCTATTCCCTGTTTTCCGCACCAGCCGATCATATGCTCCCACATCTGTTTTCC
>ENA-OQCB01000955-OQCB01000955.1-human-gut-metagenome-genome-assembly--contig:-NODE-955-length-12181-cov-2.777667_pt1 | contig 12181 bp, 11 predicted proteins | sample MGYA00242493_ERZ504568 | MGnify/ENA primary metagenome ERZ504568 (study PRJEB26092, sample SAMD00036229) | human gut metagenome | host: Homo sapiens | study: EMG produced TPA metagenomics assembly of...
TGCAGCCGACCAGATGAACCGATTGTTCGCCGAAATCGCTGCCGCTCCGGCTGCCATCGAAACAAGCCGAAACAAGGCGCTGATAGATGAAATCAAACCGTGGCTGATGCAGTTCCACTTGTTAGGAAAAGCCGGACAAGCTGCTATCCGGACAGCTGAAGCCGGACAAGGACAGGATCGTGCCGCCACCTGGCAATCGTATCTGTCGCTCACCTCGTTGCTCGACAGTATGCGCACGATCGACCGGACTTACAATCAAAATCCGTACCAGAAAGGGGTGAAAGTCGGTTCACGCGTCCTGACTCCGTTCGTACAGGAGATACATTCAGGGATCGGAAGCAACCTGCTGTTCTCAGACCAGTCAGATGCCACCACCACCCGGATGAGCAAGGCTTCTATCCTGACGGATATCGAACAATTGAAATATCAACCGTTGAAGGAAGGTAAAGACCAGATCGGATATAACCGCCTGAACGAGGTACTGCGTATCGAACCGGGACAATCCTTCGGCCTCACTTGGGAACTGCAAAAGGAGGCTACCTCTTTCAATTTCAGCCTGCCGAAGAGCGAAAACAGCGGACGGGTATTCGAATGGTCCGCCGACGGTAAACAATGGACGGCTATTGCTGACATCCCCGCCGACCAAGCCCACTTCAAACTGGAAAAGATCGCCCCTGAAGCACGTTATATTCGTATGCGGAACGCTACGGACAAGCAGATGCAAATCTACCTGTACGAATTTGCCATAACAACGAAAGAAAATACCTCTATCGATCCTGTCCGCCTGATGTATGACAAGAACCTGGAATCTGTCAATACATTGACCGCAGGTTCACGTATTACGGTTGATAAAAGAAAGGGCAATTCACTCGAACTATTTCTATCCGGCTCTCCTTGCAGCCAAGTTGTGGTGGAAGGTATGCCATTAAAAGGGAAAGCAAAACAAGTGCTCTATTCCGGCCCGGCAAATTACATCAAACTAAAAAAGGAAGTATTAGAAAACATAAAGACCCTGGAACTGTATAACGCAGGACAAACAGAAATCCGCATCCACGAGGTCAACTAACAACTAATAATGGACAATTGACAATTAGCTCTCAAAACATTTAATTGTCAATTGTCCATTCTCATTTAGTCCATCGGATACCGCACGCCCCATTCTTCCCGGAGATCATCCAACATCTGCATGATATGCAAAGTTTCCGTATGTGGCATATAAGGCGTCTCAATCTTTCCCTCGCGAATCGCATCGATGGAAGCCTGCACCTGATACTCAAAGCCCGTTATCTGCGGCGGACAGGTATAGCGAGCCACTTCTTCATGATTAATCGAATAAACGATTGCCTGCTGTGGATTGTTGATATTGTCAACGATGATGTATCCTTTATCTCCCGAAATAACTCCTTGCCTGTCGTTCGCACAAAAAGCAGTCATTTGTAAAACAGCCATCCGATGGTCCCGATACACAAAAGTAATGCTGCTCTGCAAATCCACTCCCGTCTCCCCTTTCACGCAGGCTGAAGTAATACCTGTAATCTCCGAGCCGAAAAGCATCCTCGCAAAATTGATCGGATAAACTCCGATATCCAGCAAAGCACCGCCACAAAGTTCCGGCCGGGCGATGCGCTCCTTCTCGGCAATCGGATAGCCGATATTGGCAGTCAGCATCATCACGCGTCCGATCGTCCCTCCGTTGACCAATTCGCGGAGCGTCTCGGAGAAAGGCATATAACGTGTCCAAATCGCCTCGGTCAGGAAAACCTGTTTCTCTTTTGACAAACGTATCAACGCTTCCGCCTGCCCGGCATTGGCAGTGAATGCTTTTTCACATAAGACCGGCTTCCCCTTTTCGAGACACATCTGCGCCTGCTCAAAATGGTGGGAATGCGGGGTGGCGATATAAATCAGCTGCACTTCGGGATCACCCACCAATTCCTCATAGGACCCGTAAGCCCGTGTAAAACCCCATTCAAGGGCAAACCCTTCGGCATTTTCCAAGTTACGGGAGGCGACTGCATACGATTCGACTCCTTCCATATCGCGCAATGTATGCGCCATTTTACGGGCGATATGCCCGGCTCCTATAATTCCGACTTTAAAACGTTCCATTAGCTGTCATTTTTTATCGGGTAAATATACAATAAAAATTCCATGCCCATGAAACTTTTACCTCACAAGCATGGAATTCAAAAGCGATCGGCAGCCCTTTCCTACTCCATAATCACCACCACCGGATTATCCTCCTCACTGACTTTCTTCAAGGCGGCCACTTCGGCCGGAATACCGGTTTTACCGGTATGTTCTTCAAACCAGGCAACCACCTCATCCGCCGGAAGTATGTCCGCATACTCCCCTTCGGGTGAAACAAACAACGGTTGCAACGGCAGGAAGCCGTTCCGGTCATCTATGATTTTTTTCTTTGAAAGGAGAAACCTTAACTATCCCGTCCGCTTTCCGGTAAAGTGCGTTATAGGTCAGGTGCTTTTCCTCGTCATATACATTCGTTATGAAACGGAATAAGATGATATCTTTACTTTCTAAAAAAGGAAGCCGGATAAATCGCATCCTTCTTTTCTTCAAAACGCTCATCGAAGGGCCATTCATAAGCACCCAAATCCAACAAACGTACAGGTTGTAGCTCCATCTTGGGAGATACCCGATAAATCGTATCGTTATACGGCTGTTTGAAATACAATTCCTTGCCTCCATGCCAGAAATTGATGTTCCCGTAAGGCATAAGCGAGCATTTGCCGTTCTTCCGTTTAAGGACCATGACATTGCAAGTACCTCCTTTCCGGATCGAAAGCAATGCGATTTCATCCGCCTCGACTTCCTTATTCCCCATACCCAAAGGCAAGACCTGTTCATAGATCGGTTCATCTCCCTTGAAAGCGATCAAACGGGCAGGCTGTTTGTCTGTCTCCGAATAATAGCTGACATTGACTTCCGCATCCAAATAATCGTATGCCGCAAAAGTCGGAAACTCTCCCGGTCGGATCGAGGGCCGCCACGTATGGTTCAAGCGACCATCCGCCTGGTAGACATGCCAATCTTTTTTCCAACCGGGGAAATAGAAGAGTTTGTTGTGAGGATTCTGCCATCCTCCACGCAAAGACTGGCATTCGCCGGGACCTTGTCCCACACGCCCGACCGAACGGATAAAACGGCCCGTCTGCTTATCAAATAAATGACACAGGTTCATTTCGGAGATCACCACGATATAGTCACCTAAAATCTGAGCCAAGGCCCCTCGTCCTACCAAACAGTTGTTTGTAGTCTCCAACGGCACGTAGCGTACTTTCTTAAAACAATCGGAAACTTTCAAACCTTTCTGCTTCTCTAAAGCAGCTTCCAAAGGGATCACTTCCAGATCCCCCTTTTTTCTCACTCCGCTTCCGCAAAGAGTAAGAAGCAGGCATAACGAAGCCGCCCAAAGATAAATTTGTGTTTTCATCACCATTTTCAATATCATTCACATTATACTCCTACTCCATGATAGCCACTACCGGATTATCCTCCTCGCCGACCTTCTTCAAGGCGGCCACCCCAGACGGGATATCCGTTTTACCGGCGTTATCTTCGAACCAGGATACGACTTCTTCCGAAGGGAGAATGGCGGCAAATTCGCCGGAGGAAGAGACAGATATAGGTTGTAAAGGAAGAAAGCCGTTCATATCATCGGTTATCCGTTCATCGAAAAGACAGACTTTGACAGTTCCGTCCGCCTTCCGGTAGAGGGCATTATACGTCTTCTGCTTGTCGTTATAAACATTTGTCATAAAGCGGAAAAAGATAACATCTTTGTTTTCCATGAACTTTGTCGGGTAGATAGCGTCTTTCTTATCCTCGAAACGCTCGTTGTAGGCCCAACCATAGGCACCTAAATCCAGTACACGCACAGGCTGTAGTCCCTTCACTGCTGATATCTGATAAATCGTATCATTGTAAGAATGGTGGAAATAGAGTTCCTTATCTATATTCCAAAAATAAGTATTTCCAAGCGAATAAATAGCCGATCGGCCATCTTTGCCTTTTATCAGAACAACACCCGATCCCCCATCTTTCAATACCGATATCATGGCAATATCATTAACACCTGCTACCCCGTTTTCCTCTGATTGCCCCATCAGCAACGAGTCCACACGGATGATCTCATTCCCCCGGAACAAAGCAACCCGCGCCGGTAAACTATCGGATGCCGAATAATAGCCAGCTATGACCTCCGCATCCAAATAAGTGAATGCCGATATATTCGGGAATGCTCCACTTACGATCGGCGGTGTCCAAGTCCGATCAAATCTACCATCTGCACCATACATGACAAAACTACCCTTCCATCCGGCAAAGCTCAACTTGCCGGTATACGGATTCTGCCATCCCCCATGAACTGTCGAACATCCCTCAGGATCTTCACCCACATGCCCGACCGTACGGACGAAACGTCCTGTCTCTTTGTCGAACAACTGGCAATTACGTCCCGATACCACCACAAGCCAATCATTTAAGATCGTCACCGAGGCACCTTTATCCACCAGACAACTATCCGTCGTTTCCAATGCGACATAACGTATTTTCTTAAAACAATCGGAAGTCTTCAACTCCGTCTGATTGTCGAAAGCAGCTCCCAGAGGGATCACTTCAAGTTTTGCCACCTTCGTTCCACCTCCACTGCAAGCGGCAAGAAAAAGACATGCCGACATTGCAAACTGATACACACAATTCTTCATTTCCTTCTTATTTTATTTGGACACTCGCTTTGTCGTGATCAGGATCACACTCCAGCCGCCTTGCTTCCATATATCTCTTCGGCTCTCTCGTCTTTCAGGATACTCATCGATTCGATTTTGTTGGCATCAATTTTATCCAGAGTCCCCGTATATTCGACACCGTCAAGTATAACAAGCGGGTCCGGTTTGGCATATTCGACACCTTTGGCAGGGCGCATGTTCGATTTAAGTTCCAAAGGACGCAAGAGAGGCTTATCTTTTTTTAGTATGTCAAAGACCTTTCCATCCTGCTGTTTCATCGATCCGTAGCCGATAACGACTACCTCCTCGCGAGGCTCCCGGTTGACCGCCATCTCGATTTCGGGCTTATCTTTGCGCATCTGCTTTTTATCTTCGAGAACTTCGTTACGGGCTTCGACAACGTCCCGACGGACTTGCTGGGTATCTTCTCTGGCTTCGACAGCATCCGCTTTCATATCAACGACACTTTGCTTAGCCTTTTCTTTCATTGCTTTTGTCTTTTGCTTCATCTCCTTGGAACCCTGTTTCATTTGTACAGATTCCTGTTCCGTCGGTTCGGCGTCCTGTTTCAGCTTTTCGACAGCTTTTTGTTTCTCTGCCTGCGATACTTTTTTGTTCTGTTGTGATGTGAGGACTTCAACAAACTCCACATCGGAAACCTTTTCCAACCGCCGGGATATTTCAGGATGGGCGAATGCGGCAACGGTAACGGCCGCAAGCGGAAGCACATAAAGAAACTTCAAGCGAGCCCAAGGATTCGATTTTTGTTTTAACATCATAGTAATCCGTTTTTTAAGTTTACTGTGGTTGAAGCTGTTGGCCATAGAGGTAAAACGCTGTGCTCCGACCGCCTTCTTTATTAATAATAACTGATAATGCTTTGCATCCACACCATGTGCGATCACACTCTCGTCCGCCTCATATTCATGCACGTTCTGCAATTCCTGTTTCAGCAGCCAGGCAGCGGGATTGAACCAATGCAGGACGGCACAACATCCGGCAAGCCACATATCCAATGAATGGCAAGCTCTGATATGCGCCTGTTCATGCGCCAGGATTTCAGCTCCGCTCTCTTCCATATCGATACGGGAGATAACAATATATTTCATCCAGCTAAAAGGAGGAATCGTCCGGTCGGTGACGACAAGCCTCGTCCCGTCCTCCAATACGGCCCACTCGCCCGAACGGATCAGACGCACGATCTGGCAGAGGGAATAGAGGAACCGCCCTGCAAAAAAAGAGACATCCGCCGGCATAGACGACAAACAAGGCCGCCAACCAAAACGGGAAGCTACCCTCTTCCTCCACAGGAGCTCCGGCCATTTGCAATAACCGTTCGAAATCCGATACCGTACCTTGTACAGTGGCCGGTTCATCGGTAACCAGTCGTATAAAAGGAATTGCGATCGAAAAGACGATCACGCTGAGAAGCGCCATCCGGTTGAAACGGTGGAATGTATCCCGGCTCAAAAGCAGGCGATAAAACAGATAGAACACCGCCAGACAGCAGGTAGATTTCATTATGAAGACTAAAAATGTTCCCACGTTGAATATAAAATTAAAAATGAAAAAATTCGCCCTTAATTGTCAATTGTCAATTTTCCATTGTCAATCGATTCAATCAGTTCTTTCAGTTCCTCTACCGAAATCTCCTCCTCCTTCACCAGTGAAGAGATAACACCGAGGTAGGAATTGTTGAAATACTTGGCAATGACGTTTTTCAACGTTCCCCGGCTATAGTCGGCTTCCGTCACCGCGGCATAATATTGGTAGGTATTGCCAAACGTATGATGTGCCAAAAAACCTTTATCCTCCAATCCGCGTACGATCGTAGAAAGGGTATTGAAATGTGGCCTCGGCTCGTCGTAAAATTCGAGCAGTTGCTTAACGAACAAAGGGCCTTTCGTCCAGAAATACCCCATGATTTCTTCTTCTCTTGCAGTCAGTCGTTTCATGATATTTTGTTTGTTCGGGACAAATGTAACTAAAAAAATAGTTTTCCAACTATTCTAATTAGTTTATAAACTATTTTTTTTAGTGAGACGGGAGATGTAAAAAGTAAAAACCCCATCCGAACTTCGAACGGAACTTCAAGAACTCTAAAAACACCGCCCGAACCCCGGATCACATTTCAAAAACTCCAAAAAGTCCGATCCGGACTTCTGAAAAAGTTCCGAAAGTCTTTGAGACGTCGGACAAGGCTACACTTTTCATCACGCAACTCAACCAGCTGATCGATGAAACACGCACCGCCTACAACCAGCGCAAAAGTATCGCCGCATCCAATAAGGACAAAGGACAGAGCGGCAATGACGAACGCCCGGGTGAACTTTAAATCCCTCACCTCCCTTCCTCCCCAGATAATCCATACAAGCACGGATCGACACAGCTTACAACCATCCACCTATGTCGATCCGTGCTTATTTTCACCCTCTCTACAAGTCTCCGAAGAAACATTTCATGATAAGAATTATTAAAATATTTATTGATAACATTTTTTAATAGGCCCTGAACATTCCTCTTTTTCCAATCTGTCTACCCCCATTCCCATCTCATCACCCATCCTCGGAATAACATCAGAGAGCATTCCCATCTCATCCTATTACAAATCTAAAGGATCGAAAAACAAAATCGTAATTCTCTATAATAATCAAGCAAAACTTTTACAAAGAAAAACATCTTGCCTCCACCACGCTCCCTTTCCCTTCTGTCGCAATCGCCACCACACACCTCCCCTCATTCGTGGAGCTTTTTAAGTTAAGAAACGGACTGTTTCGCATTTCCTTCCGGCTCCCGGAGTCGTAAACAAACTAAAACGATTCTTGGTTATTGAATGCAAAATCGTATCTTTCAGTCACAAATCCCGAACATCTCGTTGAAAAAGTGGTCAGGTATGGAGGTAAAACCAATTCATCAGAGTAGGAATCTAGACATTATTATTGCTATAGGGAATTGGAAATTTACAAATTCACGCCCTTATTAAATTCTCAAAACCTGTGAAGAAATAGGAGCTTTTTTAATGAAATGAATCGGGTTTTCATAGATGTTTCCTATCTTTGTCGTGATAATTGAACCTTGAAGCGTCAAGGAAACATTATTTTATGATTTATATAAAAAGCGTTTTGGTTTATCCTTAAGTAGAAATCTAGACAATTTCAAGCCATAGAAGGGTTATAAACAAAAATGCTCATGTTTCGATTATATACCCAATGTATATAGCATAAGGGCGTGAGCAAACTGTTGTATAGTACTGCATGGCGGGTTGTCTAGAACCTCTACTTAAGTCCGAACAACAGTCCTCACGCTTTTTTATTTTATAATACGCCCGATTTCGGAGGACAACCGGACAATTTAACAAAAATGCCTATGAATTAATAAGACAATATTTTTTTCCACAATAAGCGATTTTAGTATTATCCCTAAGTAGAAACTCTAGACAATTTCAAGCCATCCGGGAGAAGTAGCTAAACAATCAGTTCCTTACGTTTTATCGTATCTGTAAAGCGTGGGCTATGTTTATACTCATCAGGATTAGCGATAGTATTAAAGACAATCAGTCCCGCGCTTTTTTCATCTTAGACAAAATCCGCCCGGGGACAGGGTACGGAAAGAAAAACATACGATAAAACAAACTATTATATGACTACAAAAAGAGCTCGTAATCAAGGAATTGGCACAACGGATGGAATGTACGGACGTTGCCGCGAAGAAAATTTCTGAATTCATACATCGAACTAATAACCGAAAAACTTTCAGAAGGTGAAGGGGTGAGCATTCATTAATTTTGGGCAAACTGGTTCCCCATTACCAGACAGAGCGTCCGGGACGTAACCTCCGTACAGGCGAAGAATGTAAGATACGCGCCCGCACATCAGTAAAATTCAAGGCCAGTGAAATCCTGATTCAAAAGTTGAATACCGGGAAGTAAAATATATAAAGGGGCTGCTTCGACACAGCCCCTTTTCGTATCATCGTTTCGGGATATCCACCGATGTTTCCTGTTCACCCAGCAAGTTGCGGGAGAAATAGTCGACCATACGCCAATAGAAATATTCGTCCATGTCACCGAAGCCATGGCGTTGTTGCGGCAAAAGCAGCATATCGAAGCGTTTTCCGGCCCGGATCAGGGCGTCTGCCACACGCAACGTATTACCCGGATGGACATTGTTGTCGATGTCACCGTGTACGAGCATCAAGTGACCTTTCAGCCTTCCTGCGATCTCTTCGTTCGTCTTAATGTTGTAGACGAAAGTCGTATCCCCCTTTTCGCTAACCACTTCCTTCACACCATGATGCGTCTCGCTCCACCAACGGTTATAGATGCGGTTATCATGGTTTCCGGCACACGAGACGGCAGCCTTGAAGAAATCAGGATATTGCAGAATGGCAGCCGTAGACATGAAGCCGCCACCTGAATGACCATGAATACCGACACGGTTGATGTCGATGAACGGATAGCGGTTGGCCAATTGCTCGATAGCCGCCTTCTGGTCCGCCAACCCGTAATCGCGCAAGTTACCATAGCCGAAGTTATGATACCATTTCGAACGGCTCGGATGTCCGCCCCGGTTCCCGACCGTGATCACGACAAAACCGGCTTGTGCCAGACGATCCGTGCGCACACTCATACGGCTGAACGGATAAACGGTAGCTTCGACCTGGGGCCCCGGATATACATAATCGATGATCGGATACAGGGCTGTTGAATCGAAATTGAACGGTTTATACATCACACCATAGAGATCGGTCACACCATCCGCTGCTTTCACCTTGAAAGGTTCGGGGAACTGGTAACCGGCAGCCAGCAACCCAGAGAAGTCACTCTCTTCGAGCGTCATCAGCTTCCGGCCGTTACTATCCATCAAATCCGTACGCGGGATAGTATTCACACGCGAATAATTATTAACTACAAAGGCTGCATTGTCATCCATGCTGACCGTGTGGAAATAGTCGCCCGGAGTGACCTGTTGCAAGCCGCTTCCATCGAGGCCCACACGATACAGGTGTTCGTAGTAGGGATTCTCATCCTTATCTTTCCCATTAGCCAGGAAGTAAACGACACGTTTGGCTTCGTCCACTTTCACGATCTGGTCTACATGCCAGGGGCCGCGGGTGATGCGGTTCTTCAGGTTACCTTCGTCGTCATAGAGGTATAGGTGCGCCCAACCGTCTCGTTCGCTCCACTGGATCAGTTCCTTGCCATTACCTATGGTTGCCAATGGGCGGACTTCCTGGTATGTATTCATACGTTCTTCGATAATCGGACGAATCGAATCTTGTCCGATCGTATACGAACAGATGTCAATACGATGCAGGTCACGACTCGAACGGGTGACAAGAAACGGTTATTGTCGCCCAACCAGACACTTGCCACCTCTTTCCGGTCACGATCTTTCTGTCTCCACGGCTTACGTGCCAGGCGCAACGTCTGGTCTTTGAATGCGGACGTGCGGATTTCTTTATAGCTATTGTCGTTCATGTCGAACAGGAACAGGTGTTCGACGGGTGCTTCTTTCTCACCGGGCATCTGGTATTTATAGGTTTCCCAGCGTCGGACGGGGCGAAGCCATAGAGTTGATAACCCAGAGATCTTTCACGGCACGCTCGTCCGTGGCCGTTACGGCAAAATAACGGGAATCGGGTGACCAGACGATCCCCCAGACAGCTTTCCGCTTGCCGTTGCAAAGCGTGTCAGTATTCAGCAAGCTATAGGGCTGACCGAAACCGAAGTCTTTCACACCGAAAGTAGTGAGTTGTATGTCCGTAACCGTACTATCCTTGTCGTCTTTTTTCAGCTTCTCATAATCCTCGCGGGACATCCGGTAGAGGTTCAGGTCTTTTGCATACACGACCGTTTTTCCGTCGGGCGAGAAAGAGGCCCAATCCGGATATTCCGTCTCTTTCTTTTTATCCTGAAGCCAGGTCAGTTTACGCGTGGGATAGTCGTAGGAGAAAAAGAATATCTCTTTCTTCGGACCTTTATCCTTATCGGTACTGTCTTTTTTAGCATCTTGCGAAGAGGTGATCTGGAAAGTAAAAGTGCGTCCGTCCTCTCCTGCTTCGAGCTTCTGGATGGGTAATTGCTGAGCGGTGAACGGGTCTTTGACGATCTCGGTTATCTGTGCGGCAATATCGTCGAGGTCGAAAAGCGAACGTTTCGTCTTCGCCACCGGATCGACGACATACCAGGCTTTACCGTTGCTGGTCTTATATTCGTACCAAAAATTATTGCCCTTCTGGAACCAATGCGGATCAACGGATGTAGAGAAAAGCATCGTGTTCAGTTTCTCCTTCGTGAAACGTTCGGCTTGGACGTATCCAGATAGCCGCTCCGTCTCCTGTCCCTGAGCCTCCGTACCGCAGAACATCCCGGCACAGAGCATCACCAAGAGTAGTTGTTTTTTCATTTGACGTTGATTTTTTATATAAGTTAGTATTCGTAGTAGATAAATGCTTATTTATCGATGTGTAATAAAATAATGGTATCCCGTAGGGGCGGGGTTCTACTCCGCCCAATGAGAATAACGTCCTTTTTTGCCTGAATCCAATGGGCAGAGCAAAGCCCTGCCCCTACAAACGACAATTATTTTGTATAACCATACCATTCATGTTTCACACCGGTAAATCACAATTTAACATTGAAGATCAAACAAATAAAAAGGCTGCATATAAAGTATAGACATTATATACAGCCTCCTTCGTTTGTTTTTATTCGATTATACCGGAAGAGTTCCACCGATCAGGATAACAACCAGCAAAGCCAAGATTGCATACAATTCGGGGAATACGGCCATCACCATAGTAGCACCGAACACATTGTGACCGGCTCCAACACCTGCGATACCATTTGCACAAACTTCTGCCTGACGGATAGCGGAAAACAGACCGGCAAATCCTAATACCAAGCCGGCACCGAATACAGCCGTCGCATTCAACATCGTGATGCTATCCACTAAAAATTTCTGCATCATGAAGTAACCTACGAATCCATACAATCCCTGAGAAGAAGGCAACGCACTCAACGCGATGTAAGTACCCAATGCATCGGGATTTTTCTTCATCGCTCCAACAACAGCGTTACCGCAGATTGTTACACCATAACTACTGCCGATAAAGGTTAGACCTGTCATCAACGCAATACCCAGATAAGCTAATAAAATTGGTTCCATAATGAAAATTGTTTTTAATTTATTCTTTTGTTATTATTTAATTTTTCTTTGAAGGGAAACGCTTCCCCTTTTGTTTTTTTATGCTTTTTTGAACGGCTTGTATTCTTTTCCGCCGCCTTCGAACTCTGCATTCTTATAATATTCCACGAAAATAAGACGCAACGGATGAACCAGCGAACTGATCGTACAGAGACCGATATTGATTGCATGACCGACCAGTAGGATCAGCAACATACAAACCGCACGCAGGACGACATTCATCCC
>ENA-OQCB01000956-OQCB01000956.1-human-gut-metagenome-genome-assembly--contig:-NODE-956-length-12174-cov-1.796215_pt1 | contig 12174 bp, 17 predicted proteins | sample MGYA00242493_ERZ504568 | MGnify/ENA primary metagenome ERZ504568 (study PRJEB26092, sample SAMD00036229) | human gut metagenome | host: Homo sapiens | study: EMG produced TPA metagenomics assembly of...
GGTTCTCCCGCTCCAGCACAAACCGGATCTCCCTCTGCACGCTGCCGGCGTAACCGCAGGTATCACGCTTCCACGGCCGCCTTAAAATCCTCAAGCCTGCTTGCCGTGTTGTGGAAATTTACGATCGTCTCGTGCAGGGTCTCTGCCGGATAATCCGACAGCATTCCCTGGAAATGCCCGAAAGCAACTGCACTCTGGTAGAAATCTTCTTTGTTCTCCACCTGTCATAACAACTTGCGCCCTCGATGAACAGATACGCTCTCCAGTAATCACCGGCACGGTCCAGAAAATAAGGCCTTCCGTCCCTGGCATGGATAATGTTCAGGGTCTCCCTGTCGGCATCTCCGCCATTTGCCAGAATCTTCTTCCTGAGCCAGGATGTGACACCCACAATATTCTCCATCAGCTCCACAGGTTTGTGGAAAATACTCTTATTCATCCTCTGGAGGATATATCTCCTCCTGCTCTGCTCCGTCTCAAATACCAGACGGAAGGTATCATTTATATGTCCGCTGCCGTATGGAATCTCCTCCACCAGCTTTCCCGGAAATGCAAAGTTCTCAATTACCTCTCTGCGTATCAGTTCCTCGCCGCTCACTTGTTATTCCTCCCAAAGTTTCTCCGGATAGAGGCCGCTTTCTTTTAATGTTCTGATGGCAGCAACTACCACCGGCTTATCCTCTTTATATGTAACACCGTACCATTTATCCATGGATTTGAGGACTTCCACTGTAGCCTTGTCTTCTGCCAGCAGCTCACCCACCACTGAGGGCAGGAAATACTCACACTTCATGGGATTGCTCTGCAGGTTTTTCTCAAGGAACAGGGGGAATCTGTCTCTCAGCTCTTTCAGTATGCTGGCTGTAAAGCCCCACATATTCATGGAAACCGTGCTTCCCTTTGGAATCTCTGTCCATGTTCTGCCTTCATCCTCTGTGTAAGCCGCTCCATCCGGCCGCTTCTCAATATGGGTCCTCTCATGGATTCCCACAAGATAATGGTTTTCGTCTGTCTCGCAGACGCCTCTTGCCACGTGTCCGTTCTCCGTGAGAGTATTCTCCAGCACATAGCCAACCATGGTATAACGGTATTTGTCATTGTCCTCATGTGTGGTCAGGTAATCATAGATCATCCGAAAGGCATGGGCACCGTAGTAATCATCTGCGTTGATGACTGCAAAAGGCGCATCCACCACGTCCATACAGCTAAGTACCGCGTGTCCGGTTCCCCAGGGTTTTACCCTGCCCTCGGGCACTGAAAATCCCTCCGGAATATTCTCCAGCTCCTGGAATACATATTCCACCTGGATATGTCTGCTCAGACGGTCACCGATCGCCTCACGGAAATCCTTCTCATTGGCTCTCTTTATTATAAATACTACCTTTTTAAATCCTGCCTTCACTGCGTCATAGATGGAAAAATCCATAATGATATGCCCCTGTTCGTCAATGGGGTCAATCTGTTTCAAGCCGCCGTAACGGCTTCCCATCCCTGCTGCCATAACTACTCAATACCGGTTCTTTCATCTTCATTGCTCCTCCTTACGAATGCATTTTCCGGATGCAGGTTATCTCTTTGTTCCTGCCTGTTACCCATTATACTACACATCCTTTTTTTTCACCACATGTAAAAGCAATGGAAAGATACACTTTTTCAGTATACCATATTTGTACGATTGTTCTTTACACAATTTGATATGTTATTTACTCAAACTTCCCACATCAAAAATATGCGTAGATGCTTGAAAATCAAGCAAAATCCGGCATTTATTTGATGTATTGACAACAAAATAGCACCTAAATCTGGTATAATATGAATAGCGACATCCAACAAAATACCAGAAAGAGGTGCTATCCATATGATAACAGAAAATGAGCGGCCTGTGAATACTGAAAATGCAGTCGAATGCGAATTCGGGAACGCCATAAGGGAACTCGGCGTCAGCAGCTTACTGAAAAAGTCGAACATCCGCAAAAAGAAAGGCGGAAGCGTGTTTGATATTTTCCAGTTCCTGTTACTTCTCGTGTTCCAAAACTGCAACCTTTACCATTTCCTGAATTCCAAGAAACAGGACACTGCATTTTCAAAAAATACTTACTACCGGTTTTTGAACGAATCCGGATATAACTGGAAACGTTTTCTGACACTGCTCGCTATCAGGGTCACAAACTATTTTAACAGCCTCACAAAGCCGGATCGTGTCATCTCACTGGTACTGGATGATTCCGTAATCCCAAGGGAGCGAAGCAAAAAAGTGGAACTCCTCTCCCGTGTCTATGACCATGTCAAAGGCAGAACGGTCAAAGGATTTAACATGCTTACCCTTGGCTGGACAGACAACTACAGCTTTGTACCCGTTGCGTTTAATATGATGGCATCTGCTGACGAAAAGAACCGTCTGGTTCCTGCGTCCGCATCCGTTGACAAACGTAAAAGCGGCTATAAGAACAGGCGGGATGCCGTTCAGCGGAAACCGGAAGCGGCTGTTAAAATGATCCATGATGCCCTTGCTGCCGGGATTCAGGCTGCTTATGTCCTAATGGATACATGGTTCACAAACGAGCCTTTTATCAAAAAAGTACTTGATGAAGGCATTGACGTCATTGGTATGCTGAAAGACAACAAGCAGCGTTATTATTACAAGGGCAGGCTTTATAACCTGAAACAGCTTGCGACACTCATGGACTTTGACAGACCGTGCAGTGTTTTCGGTTCTGTATGCGTGAAGACCATGAAATACGGGATTCCTATCAAACTTGTTTATGTCAGGAACCGCAACAAAAAGAGTGAGTACATCGTTATCCTCACAACGGACTGTTCGCTGTCCGACAGTGAAATCATCCGCACATATGGGAGCCGCTGGTCGATCGAGGTATTTTTCCGAGCCGCCAAATCCCTGTTGGACCTCGGGGATGAATTCCAAGGTCTCAGCTATGACATGACAGTGAGCAGCACGACGGTGGTGTTTACCAGATACATCATTCTGGAGTGGCTGCGCCGCAAGAGCAACGACCAGAAAACCATCTGCGAACTGTTTTATGTCTTCTGTGACGATATACAGGATATCGAATTGAGTACAGCTTTAAAACAACTGCTTAAAATCCTGTGTGACGGCATCAAAAACCGTGCCATTACTATCACAAATGAAATCAAAGTGCAACTCATCAACTGGTTTGTATCTCAGCCCACATTTATCAAGGCTTTATACCCAGATTTGATGTTGGGAAGTTTGTAGTTATTTATCTTAATAAATTCTTAAATTATATTTTTCTGCAGAAATCTACAATTTTTTGACGATTTTTTTATGCATATAACACTATAAATAGAGTAAGCGCATCTAAATTTGACAAGTTATATCCTACAGGCAGACATAATATTTTTACTGGAAATGCAATCTGATTGTACAAATGCGGTTTTTGTTTTGACCTGGTGATATTTCTGATTACAGACAGCATCCCCCTGCATTTCTTGCTGTTTTTTTTCCGTAATAGTCCAACTGACGAAACTGTATGGTTTTTCTGAAAAAGTTGTTTTATAATGTATTCATGCTATGGAGGTGTCTTATGCCGTTTGAAAGTCTTGAATTAAGAGAAGATATCAGTATCTCCAAAGTTGTCACCATACACTATTTTGAATATATGAGTGACTTTAGCTTTCCCGGTGAATCCCATAATTTCTGGGAATTTCTCTGCGTTGACAAGGGAGAGGTAGATATCATGGCAGGTGACCGGCCCCACACACTGAAAAGGGGACAGATCGCTTTCCACAAACCAAATGAATTCCACAGTCTGAAGGCCAATGGCCGGATCGCGCCAAACCTGGTGGTCATTTCATTTGAATGTAACTCTCCGGCTATGCAGTATTTTGAGGAGCTGATCACAGATATCAGTGAGACAGCCCGCTATCTCATGGCCCAGATCATCTATGAGGCAAGACGATGCATCGCCACACCGCTTGATGACCCGTATACCACACATATGGAGCGGCTCCCGGAAGCTGCATTCGGTTCAGAACAACTCATCAAGCTTTATCTGGAGCAGCTCCTCATACACCTTGTGAGAGAGCAGATGAAAGGCCGCAGCACAGTGCCTGCTGTTGTCAAATCCATCAAGCAGAAAAACGATGCCATCATTTATAAGCGGATCACCACTTACCTGGAAGAACATATCCGCGAACATCTGACCATTGACGAAATCTGCAGGGCAAACCTCATCGGGCGTTCCCAGCTTCAAAAACTTTTCCGGGAGCAGAACCAGTGCGGTGTCATTGAATATTTCTCACGGCTTAAAATCGAGCTGGCCAAACAGCTCATACGGGAGAACCATCACAATTTCACCCAGATATCAGACTTTCTCGGCTATACTTCCATCCATTATTTTTCCAGGCAGTTTAAAAAGCTTGCAGGCATGACCCCTTCCGAATATGCCTCATCCATCAAGCTGCTTGCCGAAAGGCCATAATTCTGAAACTCTTTCAGAATTTTATCATTGTTTTACAAGACTATTCATATTATAATGAAGAAAAAGAGCACGGTTCAATGGGGGCTCGCAATAAAGGAGAATGTGTTATGAAAATCTACAGAACAAAAGACTACGATGAAATGAGCAAAAAGGCAGCACACATCATTGCTGCTCAGATTGTATTAAAACCTGACTGCGTTCTCGGTCTGGCTACCGGATCAACACCGGTGGGACACATATAAGAACCATGGTGGAATGGTATAAAAACGGAGATTTGGACTTCTCCACACTTTCCTCCTGCAATCTCGATGAATACAGAGGCTTAAGCCCGGAAAATGACCAGAGCTACCGTTACTTCATGAACACAAACCTGTTCGACCATGTAAATATCCGCAAGGACCACACCTTCGTACCGGACGGACTGCAGGAGAACAGTGACCAGGCCTGCCAGATGTATGAGCAGATCATCCGTGACTTAGGCGGTATTGACCTGCAGCTTCTGGGCCTTGGCCATAACGGACACATCGGCTTCAACGAGCCAGCAGAGGACTTCCCGAAGATCACACATTGTGTTGACCTGACAGAGAGCACCATCCAGGCCAACAAGCGTTTCTTTGAAAAAGAATCCGACGTACCGAGACAGGCTTACACCATGGGAATCGGCACCATCATGAGCGCAAAGAAGATCCTTGTTGTGGTAAGCGGTGAGGACAAAGCGGAAATCCTGAACAAGATCATCAATGGACCTATCACACCCCAGGTTCCTGCATCCATTCTGCAGCTTCACCCGGATGTGACCATCGTTGCCGACAATGCAGCACTTTCCAAAGTAAAATAATCTTTGACCATCTCTTTTATTTTAAAAGAGGGAACAGCCATCTTGACTGCTCCCTCTTTTTATCATATCCTTTTATCTCATTTTCAAAAGTTCTTTCATTTTCAGCTTGTTCCCATAATGCAGAACGGAGGCGCTGTACACTCTTATGGACACTGCTGCGATCACAAGGATAAAGATGAGCAGAAGTCCCATGGAGACTGCCAGATCCCCGGCTTTCATCCCTCCGGTCAGAAGAGTGAACGGCACAGAGAAGGGGAGGAAAACGGCAGGTACATGGCAAACTTGGTAAGTCCGCTGCTTCCGCCTCCTGCAATAGCTGTGAAATACCCCAGATAAAAGCTTCCAAGGCTGATGAACATCACAGGCATCATGGCAGAATTCAAATCTTCCACTTTGCTCACAGCCGCGCCGCACACAGAGTTCATCACTGCGTACAGGGAATATCCGAGGACAAAATAAACCAGTAAGATCAACAGGGTGAACGGCGTAATACAATTGAAAATGCAATGGCACTCGCTAATGTAAATGGAAGAACAAAGCGGTATAACATATAAGGGCAAAGGCAATAATCCCCACCATCTGAAGAAGTCCCAGTACACCCATTGCCAGACATTTTCCAATCAGGATCCTGGACGGCTTTGCAGAGACGACCAGGGTCTCCATAACACGTGATGTCTTCTCAGACGCCACGGACATAGCCACGCCGTATCCATAATAATATACTGCGAAAAACATGATAAATACCACAGCAAGCCCCAGAATATAACCGGTAATGTCCATATCACCTGCTGCTTCCTCCGTGTATGGCAGGGAAATGGTAGACCTGGCTATGGTTTCACCGTCAACACCGCTCTCCTCCAGGATATTCTTCTGCCATATTTTATTACAGATATCCGATATTTTCTGGGAGCTTATACCCTTCATGAAATTGGCATTCACCACACGGATATAGGGAAGACCGTCCTTCTCCTCAATGGAGATCAGAGAATTGTTCTCATTCTCCCTGATATCGCTGCGGATACCTTCCTCCTCTTCCTTTTCCGCTGTCTTAAAATTCCTGTCCGGATATACACTTTTCAGGGTATCCAGATTCTTCTCAAAAATCCCTGTCTGGTCAACCAGATAGCAGATGGCCGCGTCATCGCTTACAGCCGCCTGTTCTGCGGAATTTTCCGTACCGGTCTGTTCTTCCTCCCCGCTGCCCTTCACTGCGGAAATAATACGGGGGGCCAGACACAGGGCCAGCACCATGATCATAATGATCACGGTAGATACAATGAAGGCCTTCTTTCTGGCAGCCTCTTTTAAGGTATATGCAAATACGGTTGTTATCTGTCTCATTCTGTCTCCCCTGCCTTTCTGACAAAAATCTCCTGTAGAGATGGTTCCCTGATTTCAAATTTGTCGGGATAGATTCCCGCGTCCAGCATTCTCTTCAGAAATCTGTGTGCCATCTCATCTCCGTCAATTTTATACTCTGTCTCAGCGGCACGTTTTTCAAAGACCTGAAGGCCTTCCTCCTGTGCCATTCCATCCACATCTGCATTGACTGTGACGCATAGATTTGTATGCCCAAAGGCTGACTTTATCTCTTTTAAATTACCCTGCAGGATTGTTCTGCCACGGTTCAGGATCAGAAGATTCTTACAATATTCCTCCACAGTCTCCATCTGGTGGGTGCTCAGGATAATGTATTTCCCTTCGTCCACAAGCTCAGACACCAGATCCCTGAGCATCTTTCCGTTCACCGGGTCCAGACCCGAGAATGGTTCATCCAGAAAAACAAGCCTTGGGTTGTGGATGATCGCAGAGATGAGCTGGATCTTCTGCTGGTTTCCTTTTGAGAGCTTTTCGGCCGGCATGTTTTTATACTCCATAACCTCAAGGCGTTCCATATAGCCCAAGAGCCGCCTTCTTCGCTGCTTCCCGCTTCATGCCCCGGAGCATGCCGAAATAGACAAGCTGTTCCAGAACCTTTGTCTTCATCATAGATGCCGCGCTCCTCCGGCAGATAACCGAAAGCCAGCGTCTCCCTGTTGATTTTCCTGCCGTTCCACTGGGCTTTCCCCTCATCAGCTTCCATGATACCCAGTATTGTCCGGATCGTTGTGGTCTTTCCGGCTCCATTGGTTCCCAGAAGGCCAAATACCCCCGGTGTCTCCATGGAAAAAGACAGGTGGTCAACCGCGGTTTTTTTCTCCGAACCGCTTCGTCAGATTTTCCACTACTAAACTCATATACTCCTCCTTGTTTCATACCTCTTAACGTTTCTTTTCATAGCTGCACATATATAGAACATTCTGGAACGTCCAGATAATTCCCAGTATAAGAAATGGCAGTACGCCAATGTCTACCGCAACAGTCAGCATCAGCATAAAAATAAAGATTCCTGTGTACAGAACAAAGGAATTTTTGTAGACAATATAGGCCGCTTCATACATCCTGGCCTTTTCCTGTTCATCACAGCTTCCGACCCAATCCCGGTTAAAATGAAGGGAAAGGGCATTTCCTTTTTCTCAGGGTTCATTTTCTTGGTCTGCTCCACCAGCAGATGCTCTGAAAAAGCACACCACAGACTGTACAGTACAAACAGCGTTGACATGACTACAATGTTGGGCAGACTCTGTGCTCTGTGAAACGCATAGACAATGTTAACGCCGCTCAGCACCATTGTGATGGTAGCACAGCATGTTATGATTCCCTGACAGCGGTTGTTGTACTTTTCTATCTGTTCCGCTATCTCGTCATCCTCTCCATCCCAGTCCCGGCATTTCTTTCTGACACTCATAACCATATATATATTGGCAATACTGCCCAAAATGGACATAAGTACGATCAGATAAAAGGCGCCCCTGCCAATGACACTTTCCAAAAACCTGCCCAATTCCTCCACATCCCTGCCGTGATCGCCGATGACTAAAGCTCCGACACCGCCGAAGAGACCACTGACCAGAATGATTATCATAAATTCCAGATATCCTTTTTTCTCTTTTCTATTCCTATTCATTCCCGTCCTCCACATACCAAAAAATATCCTCCACAGACGCTCCGCATTCTTTGGCTATTTTAAAGCGCCAGCGTAACAGACGGAGAGTAATCTCCACGCTCGATCAGGCTGATGGTCTGCCGGGATGCTCCGACACGCCGCCCCATTTCCTGCTGGTTGATATCCAGTTTTGCCCTGTATTCTTTCAGGCGGTTGTGCAACGACATTCCCACCCCTCCTTTATGACAAAATCCTTTGTCATTTTGACAACTTTTCTTGTCATTGATTATAGCACCTGACAAAGATAGTTGTCAACCGGATATATAAAAAAACGGTGATGCCGCTGTTATATGGCAGAAGCCCAGCAGCGTGATCACCGTTTCGCACTGTTTTATTTCATTGATACCTGGTTATCGATACAGATAATCCTCGTTTTTCCGTTTTTCCCATATATACAAAACCACCAGGACACCTGCACATACCAGGGTACCGAGAAAGATTCCCAACACACTGAAATTAATTACAGATATCACCTGTCCGCTGAAGTTAATGATAAAATGGCAGAGCATGGATGCCTTCAGGGTACCGTATTTCTTAACCAGTCTGCCCAGGATCAGACCCATTAAAAAGGCATAACAGCCCTGTATCAGATTCATATGGTAAAGGCCGAAAAAACAACGCCTGGAGGAAATTCGCCGCCCAGAAAGGAAAGCTTCTCTCCAGTATTTTCAGACAGAGCCCGCGCATGAGAAGCTCTTCCGCCAGGGGTGCCATCACGACCACATAGAACATAGACAGTATGGATGGCTCCGCCATGCCCAGCCCTTTCATCACTTCCATATAATGCCCCATCAGATTTGGTGCCACCACTGCAAGTATATTGAGAAGGCTGGTGACCGCAAACTGGATGAACAGGGCCACAAAAAAGATTCCCAGAATTGCGCCTGAGTTAAGAGCGGCCTTGTGGCCTCTCTCCAGATAAGCGGCACGTCTGTCAGCCATCACCCTGCGGTACCAGAAATATCCCGCCAGCAGAAAGATCCCGTAGGAGGCAGCACTGACAATATACACATACTGGTTCACCACATAATCCATGACCGGCGACTGGTACACATGGATCGCGGTCATAAATTGGCCTGTCAAAAAGTATAAGAACCTGTCCGCCCAATGCCGCGGCAATCTGAATGATATACATAAGGGCAATGGGTGTCAGACTCAGCAGCAGTGTCTTTGCTTTTTCTATCATTCCTTGTTATGCCTCCAGGTCTTTAAAATGGAACTGCTTTTTGCCGCCCGCGTAGTCCCCCACAATCTGTCCGCTGCCGAACAGTTTATATTTATATGTCACAAGCCCCTCCAGTCCCACGGGACCCCGGGCATGGATTTTACCGGTACTGATTCCCACTTCCGCGCCGAATCCGTAGCGGAAACCGTCAGCAAACCGCGTGGAGCAGTTCTGATATACACCGGCAGAATCCACAAGCTGCATAAAGGTCAGCGCAGTGTCCCTGTTCTCTGTGATAATGCAGTCTGTGTGATGGGAGCCGAACCGGTTAATGTGTTCCACTGCTTCCTGTACACTGTCCACCAGTTTCACAGATAACACCAGATTCAGATACTCTGTATCGAATGCGTCCTCCTCCATGATTTCACAGGGAATGATTTCTGCCACTTCACGGGTTCCTCTCACTTTTACATGGTTCTCTCCCAGAGCTTTGCTTATGACCGGCAGAAACTCCTCTGCTGCCTCTCTGTTTACAAGCAGCGTTTCCACAGCGTTGCAGGCTGCTGTATACTGTGTCTTGGCATCTATGATAATGGGGACTGCCTTTTCCTTATCGTAACATGCATCCACATAAATATGGCACACCCCGTCGGCATGACCCATAACCGGTATTTTCGTATTGTTCATAATATACTGTACAAACTGATTGGAACCTCTGGGAATGAGCAGATCTACTGTCTCATGGCAGGACAGTAGTTCGTCGATCTCATTATGAAGCTCGGCCTGCAGCATACACCCTTCCGGCACGCCTGCATGCACGGCTGCCTGATAGATGATCTCAAACAGAACTTTGTTGGTCCTCGCTGTCTCTTTGCCGCCTTTTAAGATGGCACAGTTCCCACTCTTTAAACAGAGGGAAGAAATCTGTACCAGCGCGTCCGGCCTGGCTTCAAATATGATGCCGATCACACCGATGGGACACGTCACCCGGTAAAGTTCCAGACCTTTATCCAGTTCCCTGGCAAGCTGCACCTTTGAGAGCGGGTCCGGCAGTTTGATGAGTTCAGCGATTCCGGCGGTTACATCCTGTAGCTTATGCTCATCGAATTTCAATCTTTTCATCACAGCTGCCGCGATCCCTGCCTTTTCAGCCGCTTCCATATCCTCATGATTGGCTTTGAATATGGCTTCCCGGTTAGCAAGAAGAGCGATTCTTACTGCCTCTAAAGCGGCATTTCTCTGCTCCCCGCTGAGGGGCTGCCATGCGGAAAACTGTCCTGTTTTCATTTTTTCCTGGTTGCTTCTTTTTATATTCATAGGTCTATCCTCCTGTTCTGTTTTGCTCTCTGTTACCATTCGATTTTCTCCACCGGTATGGGGGTGGTCATTTTTTTGGTTATCTCTGTCACTTTACCGCTCCTGAATCGGATCACACGGTCAGCCATGGGGGCCAGCGCAGAGTTGTGGGTAATGATAATACAGTCATATGTTCCTTGCGGCAGGTGTCCTGCAAAAGCTGCAGAATCTGTTTGCCTGTATTATAGTCCAGGGCACCTGTGGGTTCATCACAAAGTAAAAGCTTGGGGTTCTTGGCGATCGCCCTGGCAATGGCTACCCTCTGCTGCTCACCGCCGGAGAGCTGTGCCGGAAAATTAGATGTCCGCTCCGCAAGCCCTACTTTTCCCAAAACAGTGGCCGGGTCCAGGGAATCTTTGCATATCTGTACAGCCAGCTCTACATTTTCAAGGGCGGTTAAGTTTGGAACAAGGTTATAGAACTGAAATACAAAGCCCACGTCATTGCGTCTGTATGTGACCAGATCCTTTGCTTTATATTCATTTACATGTCTGCCGTCCACAATGACCTCTCCCTCGGTGGCACTGTCCATACCGCCCAGAATATTAAGAGCTGTGGTCTTCCCTGCTCCCGATGCACCCAAAATCACCGCCAGCTCGCCTTTTTCCACAGAAAAACTGGCGTCATCCAGAGCTCTGATCTCCACTTCATTTTTACTGCCGTATATTTTTTTTCACATGTTGGAATTCCTATAAATTGACATGCTTCTATCCTTCCTGCATTCTAAATAAAACGCCTCTGCCGTTAGGCACCACTGCCGTTAAGCACACTCCGGCCCTGGGGCCAGATGTTATTTCCCATTATATCTCCATTTTGACCGGGCCGCAATCAGGTTTTTCAACAGGAGGGGGTATTTTTGATTTCTTTTACTTTTTTCTTTATTTATATTGACTTTTTGGTCTATTCATATTAATATATGAACAGATATTCATATGTTTAATATACTATAGTTACATAGATAGAAAAATAGATTTGGAGGGACTGAATATGAAGCAGGAAAAGAAAGCCTCTTCCGGTGAACTGCGGAAGCCTGAAGGTGAGAATGTTCATCAGCAGACGCATGATGAGCATTGCGGCTGTGGCTGTGAACACAGCCATGACGGTCATTCTCATGAACATACACACGAGCATACGCATGGCGAGCTTTGCGATTGTGGCTGTGACCATGACCATGGCGGTCATTCTCACGAACATACACACGAGCATGCGCATGGCGAGCTTTGCGATTGTGGCTGTGACCATGACCCGATGGCGGTCATTCTCACGAACATACACACGAGCATGCGCATGGCGAGCTTTGCGATTGTGG
>ENA-OQCB01000957-OQCB01000957.1-human-gut-metagenome-genome-assembly--contig:-NODE-957-length-12170-cov-8.349664_pt1 | contig 12170 bp, 5 predicted proteins | sample MGYA00242493_ERZ504568 | MGnify/ENA primary metagenome ERZ504568 (study PRJEB26092, sample SAMD00036229) | human gut metagenome | host: Homo sapiens | study: EMG produced TPA metagenomics assembly of...
ACAGATTTCGAATGACAACTGGTCAGAGTCAACCGGGTGGAAAGAACCGTCAATCAAGGTTACTTTCAGTGAATCCAACGGATAACCTGCCAACACACCATTCTTCATGGCAGTAGTGAAGCCCTTCTGTACAGACGGGATAAATTCCTTAGGAATGTTACCACCCTTCACTTCGTCGACGAATTGCAATCCGCCTTCCTTGAAGTCTTCATCAACCGGGCCGATGTTCACGATAATATCAGCGAACTTACCACGACCACCGGACTGCTTCTTGTAAACTTCACGCAAGTTGACTGTCTTAGTGATAGCTTCCTTATAGTTAACCTGAGGCTTACCCTGGTTACATTCAACCTTGAACTCACGTTTCAGACGGTCGATAATAATATCCAAGTGAAGCTCGCCCATACCAGAGATAACTGTCTGACCAGTCTGTTCGTCAGTCTTAACTGTGAACGTCGGGTCTTCTTCAGCCAGCTTAGCCAGACCATTTGACAGTTTATCCATATCCTTCTGAGTCTTAGGCTCAACTGCGATACCGATAACCGGTTCCGGAAAGTCCATAGATTCCAATACAATCGGTGCAGTTTCGTCACACAATGTATCACCAGTATGTATATCCTTGAAACCTACGCCAGCACCAATATCACCAGCACCGATAACTTCTACCGGATTCTGCTTGTTAGAATGCATCTGGAACAAACGGGACACACGCTCCTTCTTCCTTGAACGGGAATTATAAATATAAGAACCCGCTTCAATTTTTCCTGAATAAACACGGAAGAAAGTCAGACGACCGACATACGGGTCAGTAGCAATCTTAAATGCCAAAGCAGATGTTTTTTCATCATCATCCGGCTTACGATCTTCCTCCAAACCAGTATCAGGATTAGTTCCTATGATATTCGGAGTATCCAACGGAGAAGGCAAGAATGCACAAACATAGTCAAGCAAAGTCTGTACACCTTTGTTCTTGAATGAAGATCCACACAGCATCGGAACAACAGCCATCTGTACTGTTGCGTTACGAAGAGCTCTCAAAACCTCTTCTTCTGTAATAGTAGAAGGATCATCGAAATATTTCTCCATCAAGGCATCGTCAAACTCAGCTACTTTTTCGAGCATCTTATCTCTCCATTCATTGGCTTCGTCTACTAAATTGGCAGGAATTTCCTCCACCGTATAGTCAGCCCCCATTGTCTCATCATGCCAATAGATAGCTTTCATTTTAATAAGGTCAACCAACCCCTTGAAAGTTTCTTCAGCGCCAATAGGGATAACGATAGGACATGGATTAGCACCCAAAACGTCCTTCATTTGGCGAACTACTTCGAAGAAGTCTGCACCGGAACGGTCCATTTTATTAACATAACCGATACGTGGCACATTGTACTTGTCTGCTTGACGCCAAACTGTTTCAGATTGCGGTTCAACGCCACCAACTGCACAATAAGCAGCGACAGCACCGTCCAACACACGTAAAGAGCGTTCTACCTCAGCAGTAAAGTCCACGTGTCCCGGAGTATCAATCAAATTGATTTTATAAGTATTACCGGCATATTTCCAACGAGTGGTAGTAGCAGCAGAAGTGATAGTGATACCACGTTCTTGTTCTTGCTCCATCCAGTCCATTGTAGCGGCACCATCGTGTACCTCACCGATTTTGTGGGTCAAACCCGTGTAAAACAAAATACGTTCAGAAGTCGTTGTCTTTCCGGCATCGATGTGGGCCATGATACCGATATTACGTGTCAAATGTAAATCATGCTTTGCCATTTTCTAATTCCCTTACTTTAAGTTTTTTAATCTTCTAATTGGTTAGTCTCTTATAGTATTAGAATCTGAAATGAGCAAATGCACGGTTAGCTTCTGCCATTCTATGCATATCTTCTTTACGTTTGTAAGCACCGCCCTGTTCATTGAAAGCATCCATGATTTCGGCAGCCAGCTTATCAGCCATTGATTTACCGCCACGCTTACGTGCAAAGATAATCAAGTTCTTCATGGAAATTGATTCCTTACGGTCAGCACGGATTTCTGTAGGAACCTGGAAAGTAGCACCACCCACACGGCGAGACTTAACTTCCACTTGAGGAGTCACATTATCCAGAGCTTTTTTCCAGATTTCAAGAGCGGATTTCTCTTCGTTCTGCATTTTGTTCTTCACTGTTTCCAACGCAGCATAGAAGATTTCATAAGAAGTGTTCTTCTTTCCATCGTACATCAAGTGATTCACGAACTTGGAAACTTTTACATCATTGAACACGGGATCCGGAAGGATAACGCGTTTTTTGGTTTTGCTTTTCTCATTTGTCTGAAAGAATAATGTTTTTCGTTCTTGGTTGTTTACTTCTGTCTTCTTCAACTCTCCCTCCGGAGAATTTACTCAACCTTTAGCATTTCCAACAAACTAAAACGTAAGTTATTACTTTAAATTTTCCTATTTTGGGAATCAGGCCACCAGATTATTTCTTCTTAGCAGGAGCTGCTTGACCCGGTTTCGGACGTTTTGCGCCGTATTTGGAACGTCTTTGTGTACGACCTGCAACACCTGCAGTATCCAAAGTACCACGTACGATGTGATAACGCACACCCGGAAGGTCTTTTACACGACCACCACGTACCAACACGATAGAGTGTTCCTGCAAGTTGTGACCTTCTCCCGGAATATAAGAGTTCACCTCTTTACCATTGGTCAAACGTACACGAGCTACTTTACGCATAGCTGAATTCGGCTTCTTCGGAGTGGTTGTATACACTCTCACGCAAACGCCACGTCTTTGAGGACAAGAGTCCAAGGCTGGAGACTTTGATTTCTCCACCAGCACTTCGCGTCCTTTTCTTACTAATTGCTGAATTGTAGGCATTTTAATTGTTTTTAGTTATATATTATTGTTTATATTAATTCAAAACTATACACTTTTGGGCTGCAAAGATACTAATAAGTTTTGAATAATCAATGCACTACAAGTTTTTTTTGATTTTACGCTTCACCCTTGATGTTGGGAAGAGGCGGAAATGTTTGTTCGTCCGGCATGCGAATCAGTCCGAAAGCGCGTTCATATTTCCCAATATTCTCTTCGAGTGCACGCAGCAAACGCTTGGCATGTTCGGGTGCCAAAACTATGCGCGATTGCACGCCAGCCTTTGGCATTCCAGGCATCACGCGGATAAAGTCGAGAATAAATTCCGAACTGGAATGAGTTATAATAGCCAAATTGGCATATGTACCTTGCGCCACTTCTTCCTTCAATTCTATCTGGAGTTGACCGTTGTTGTTTTCTTGATTTTCCATGTTGCACAATTGTTTTTAAAATGTTCTTAAAAGATAGACCAAAAGTACTCTTTTTTTTCGGATGATATACATTTAAGTTCAAAAAGACACATAATAATCCGTTCTGAAAAAGGAGCAAGCCACTGCAACCGTTTTGCAGTAGCACTGTAACAAACATACAGAAGCATTGCAGTACAGAAGGAAGAGGCAAAGATAAAACAGAGAGGGAATACTCCTTCTTATAGGATATTCCCTCTCTATTTAATAGAATTATATTGACGTTGTAAGGCTATCCCTCTACTTTCTCGTCTACAGCATAATCAAGTACCGTCTTCTTGTTGGCAAGCATACGGTCGTACTCTTCTTTGGAGCCAACGATAATCTTCTCGAACTCGCGTTGTCCGGTACCGGCAGGAATCAGGTGACCGCAAATTACGTTCTCCTTCATACCTTCCAGACGGTCCACCTTTCCGTTGATGGCAGCCTCGTTCAGTACCTTCGTCGTTTCCTGGAAGGAAGCAGCCGACATGAAGCTTGAAGTCTGCAATGCAGCACGGGTGATACCTTGAAGAATCTGAGTAGAAGTCGCAGGTACAGCGTCGCGCACTTCCACGGGTTTCAAGTCGCGGCGTTTCAACATGGAGTTCTCGTCACGCAGCTTGCGGGCCGTCACAATCTGGCCAGCCTGCAGACTCTGGGAATCTCCAGCATCCACTACCACCTTCTTTCCCCAGATACGGTCGTTCTCTTCCATGAATTCCATCTTGTCAACAACTTGCTGTTCCAGGAAGCGGGTATCACCTGGCTCGTCGATTTCCACCTTGCGCATCATCTGACGAACGATGATTTCAAAGTGCTTATCATTAATCTTCACACCCTGCAGACGGTAAACGTCCTGAACCTCGTTCACAATATATTCCTGCACGGCCGTAGGACCTTTGATAGCCAGGATGTCCGCAGGTGTGATAGCACCGTCAGACAACGGAGTACCGGCACGTACATAGTCGTTCTCCTGAACCAGAATCTGCTTGGACAACGGTACGAGGTACTTCTTCACTTCACCGGTCTTGGAAGTAACGATGATTTCGCGATTACCGCGTTTCACCTTACCCATGGTAACCTCACCGTCGATTTCTGAAACCACAGCGGGATTAGACGGGTTACGTGCCTCGAACAACTCAGTGACACGGGGAAGACCACCCGTGATATCACCCGCTTTACCTACGGCACGCGGAATCTTCACGATAACTTCACCGGCCTTTACCTTCTGACCGTCTTCAACCACTACGTGGCCACCTACTGGCAAGTTGTATGTACGGATCAGTTCGCCGTCTTCTGTCATGATGTGTGCGGTAGGCACCTTCGTCTTATCCTTAGACTCAATGATGATGATTTCGCGCAAACCGGTAGATTCATCAGACTCTACCTTATAAGTCACGTTTTCAATAACGCCTTCAAATTCAATCTTACCGGTAGCTTCGGTAATGATAACCGCGTTGAACGGGTCCCAACGGGCAATCATCTTGCCTTTCTCTACCATTTCACCATCGGCTGCATAGAGCGTAGAACCGTAGGGTACATTATGAGTGGAAAGCACAATACCTGTGTTGACATCCACGAAACGCACTTCGGCCAAACGGCCTACCACTACCTTTGCCGGTTCGCCTGCTTCGTCGATAACGTCTACCGTACGGAGTTCTTCGAATTCCAGACGGGCAGGATTCTTGGCCACGATGCTTGCGTTGGCAGCAATATTGGCTGCCGTACCACCGGCATGGAATGTACGCAGTGTCAACTGTGTACCCGGCTCACCGATAGACTGTGCAGCGATTACGCCGACTGCCTCGCCCTTCTGAACCATACGGCTGGAAGCCAGGTTACGTCCGTAACACTTGGCACAAACACCTTTCTTGGATTCGCAGGTCAATACAGAACGGATTTCAACGCTCTCGATTGGAGAGTCTTCAATGCGTTGTGCAATGTCCTCGGTAATTTCCTCACCGCCGGCCACAATCAGTTCGCCAGTTGTAGGATGAACAATATCATGTACGGATACACGACCCAGGATACGTTCATACAGAGTGGCAATGGTTTCATCATTGTTCTTCAGTGCCGTACAAACCAATCCGCGGAGCGTGCCGCAGTCTTCTTCATTAATAATCACATCATGCGATACGTCAACCAGACGACGGGTCAGGTATCCGGCATCGGCCGTCTTCAAAGCGGTATCGGCAAGACCCTTACGGGCACCGTGGGTAGAGATAAAGTACTCCAACACGGACAGACCTTCCTTAAAGTTAGAAAGAATCGGGTTTTCGATAATCTGACCGCCTTCGGCACCTGCTTTCTGGGGCTTCGCCATCAAACCACGCATACCGGAGAGCTGACGAATCTGTTCCTTAGAACCACGGGCACCGGAATCCAGCATCATGTATACAGAGTTGAAACCCTGGTCGTCGCTTGAAATGGTTTTCATCAGGATGTTGGACAACTCAGAGTTCACGTGCGTCCAGATATCGATTACCTGGTTGTAACGCTCGTTGTTCGTGATGAAACCCATGTTATAGTTATTGATTACCTGCTCTACTTCATCATAACCTTTCTGTACTAATGCTTCCTTCTCTTCCGGGATAATGATATCGCCCAAGTTGAACGACAAACCACCCTTGAAGGCCATGTAATAACCGAGGTTCTTGATTCCGTCGAGGAAGTCGGCTGCCTTGGCAACACCACACACCTTGATTACGTGACTGATGATGTCTCGGAGTGACTTCTTGGAGATAATCGTATTGATATATCCTGCTTCTGCCGGAACAATTTCGTTGACAATGACACGGCCCACGGAGGTATCGTGCATCATCTTGTCCACAATGTTACCATTCTCGTCAACGTCTTTCACTATTACGCTTACCGGAGCATGGATGTCGCACTTACCTTCATTGTAGGCAATCAGCGCTTCCTCAGGACCGTAGAATGTCAGGCCTTCACCCTTGGCACCCTTGCGCAGCTTCGTAATATAGTACAGACCAAGTACCATATCCTGAGCAGGCACAGTGATAGGAGCACCGTTGGCAGGGTTCAATATATTGTGTGACTGGAGCATTAGCATCTGTGCTTCCAGAATCGCTTCGTTGCTCAACGGCAAGTGCACGGCCATCTGGTCACCGTCGAAGTCGGCATTGAACGCCGTACATGCCAACGGGTGCAGCTGGATTGCCTTACCTTCAATCATTTTAGGCTGGAATGCCTGGATACCCAGACGGTGAAGTGTCGGGGCACGGTTCAACAGCACCGGATGCCCCTTCATCACGTGTTCCAAAATGTCCCAGATAACGGGTTCCTTGCGGTCTACAATCTTCTTGGCGCTCTTTACCGTCTTCACGATACCACGCTCAATGAGCTTACGAATGATGAACGGCTTGTAAAGCTCGGCTGCCATCAGTTTAGGGATACCGCATTCGCCCATCTTCAGCTCCGGACCTACAACGATTACAGAACGTGCGGAATAGTCGACACGCTTACCCAACAAGTTCTGACGGAAACGTCCTTGCTTACCCTTCAAACTGTCGGAAAGTGACTTCAACGGACGGTTAGCGTCGGTCTTCACTGCACTCGATTTACGGGAGTTATCAAACAGAGAGTCGACAGCTTCCTGCAACATACGTTTTTCATTACGCAAAATCACTTCAGGAGCTTTGATTTCAATCAATCTCTTCAGACGGTTGTTACGGATGATGACACGACGGTAAAGGTCATTCAAGTCAGAAGTTGCGAAACGGCCGCCATCCAATGGGACCAACGGACGAAGTTCGGGTGGAATAACCGGTACAATGCGTACAATCATCCACTCGGGCTTGTTGCGTCCGCGTGATGCACGGAACGACTCAACTACCTGAAGACGTTTCAGAGCTTCGGTCTTGCGTTGCTGTGAAGCATCGCTTCCGGCACGGTTACGCAGTTCGTAAGACAAAGAGTCAAGGTCGAGGCGTGACAGCAAATCGTAGATAGCTTCCGCGCCCATCTTGGCAATGAACTTATTGGGATCTGAATCTTCGAGGAACTGGTTGTCTTTCGGCAACTTTTCCAGCAAGTCCAGGTATTCTCCTTCTTCAAGCAAGTCATACTGTGCCACTTCATCGGACAGTACACCCGGCTGAATGACAACATAACGCTCGTAATAGATAATGGCATCCAGCTTCTTGGTGGGCAAGCCCAACAAGTAACCGATTTTGTTGGGAAGTGAACGGAAGTACCAGATGTGAGCCACGGGCACAACGAGCTGGATGTGTCCCATACGCTCACGGCGCACTTTCTTTTCAGTCACTTCCACACCACAACGGTCGCAGACGATGCCTTTGTAACGGATACGCTTGTACTTACCGCAATGGCACTCGTAATCCTTGATAGGACCAAAGATGCGCTCGCAGAACAATCCGTCGCGTTCGGGCTTATACGTACGATAGTTGATGGTTTCAGGCTTTAAAACTTCACCACTCGAATTCTCAAGGATTTCCTCAGGAGAAGCCAAACCGATAGAGATTTTCGAGAAATTACTCTTTATCTTGTTATCTTTTCTAAAAGCCATAAATTTATTTAATTGATAATTGACAATGGAAAATTGAAATTGAAAAACTGAAAACCGATAATTGAGAATGGTAACTTGCATTATCCACTCTCAATTATCAATTATCCATTATTCTAAGTTGATGCTCAAGCCCAAACCTCTCAACTCGTGCAGCAATACGTTCAGTGACTCGGGGATACCCGGAGCAGGCATCGGTTCACCCTTCACGATTGCTTCATAAGCCTTGGAACGTCCTACAACGTCATCAGACTTGATAGTCAGGATTTCCTGCAGAATGTGTGCGGCACCGAACGCTTCGAGTGCCCAAACTTCCATTTCTCCAAAACGCTGACCACCGAACTGTGCCTTACCACCCAACGGCTGTTGCGTAATGAGTGAGTACGGACCGATGGAACGTGCGTGCATCTTGTCTTCAACCATGTGACCGAGCTTCAGCATGTAAGTCACACCTACCGTAGCCTGCTGCTCGAATGCTTCACCGGTACCACCATCATACAGCGTTGTCTTGCCGTAGCGAGGCAAGCCGGCCTTATCGGTCCATTCGTTCAAATCGTCCAAAGATGCACCGTCAAAGATAGGAGTGGCAAACTTCACGCCCAGGTTTTTTCCGGCACGCCCGAGAACGGCCTCGAATATCTGACCGATGTTCATACGTGAAGGCACACCCAACGGATTCAGCACGATGTCTACCGGAGTACCGTCAGCAAGGAACGGCATGTCTTCCTGGCGTACCACACGGGAAACAATACCCTTGTTACCGTGACGACCGGCCATCTTGTCACCGACACCAATCTTACGTTTCTTGGCAATGTATACCTTGGCCATCTGAATGATACCTGCGGGCAACTCGTCACCGATAGTGATGGCGAACTTCTTGCGTTTCAGCTCGGCATCGAGTTCCTTGTACTTCTTGATGAAGTTCATCACCAATGCACGAATCAGTCCGTTGGTATGTTCATCCTTCGTCCAGTTGCTCAACTGAACAGCGGTGAAGTCCAAATCGCTGAAGTCGGAAGCAGAGAATCTGGCGCCTTTGGAAATAATGTCGGCACCCATGTAATCCTTCACACCTTCCGATGTATAATTTTCTGTAAGCTTCAACAGCTTGTTTATCAACACTTTCTTGAGGTCACCAATCTTAGCGTCGAACTCATCGTCAATCTTCGGTAACAGAGCCTTGTCGGCCAGCTTGGAGCTGCGGGTCTTGACAACACGGGAGAACAGACGCTTACCGATAACAACACCCTTCAAAGAAGGAGAGGCTTTCAAAGAAGCATCCTTCACATCACCGGCCTTGTCACCGAAGATGGCACGGAGCAGTTTCTCTTCCGGAGAAGGATCCGATTCACCCTTCGGAGTAATCTTACCGATAAGGATATCACCCGGTTCGATGCGGGCACCCACACGAACAATACCGTTTTCGTCAAGGTCTTTAGTCGCTTCCTCACTTACGTTAGGAATGTCAGAGGTCAACTCTTCCATACCACGCTTCGTTTCGCGAACTTCCAAAGAATATTCTTCTACGTGTACAGAGGTCAAAAGGTCCTCACGAACCACACGTTCATTCAGTACGATAGCATCCTCATAGTTATAGCCCTTCCACGGCATGTAAGCAACCAGCAGGTTCTTACCCAGTGCAAGTTCTCCGTCTTCGGTTGAATAACCTTCCGTCAGGATTTGACCTGCAGTCACGCGCTGACCCTTCTCGCAAATCGGACGGAGGTCAATCGTCATATTCTGGTTGGTACGGCGCCACTTCGGGATATTATATTCTTTCAATGCAGGCTCGAAGCTTACGAACTCTTCCTCCTCCGTACGGTCGTACAGAATACGGATAGTCGTTGCATCCACGAATTCAACCACACCGTCACCCTCGGCAGTAATCTGCGTACGAGAATCGCGTGCCAGCTGGCGTTCGATACCGGTACCTACAATCGGAGCTTCGCTCTTCAATAAAGGAACAGCCTGGCGCATCATGTTTGATCCCATCAATGCACGGTTGGCGTCATCATGCTCCAAGAACGGAATCAAAGAAGCCGCAATAGAAGCAATCTGCTGGGGAGATACGTCCATCAATTCCACCTCGGAAGGAGGAACCACCGGATAGTCGGCATCCTGACGGGATTTTACTTTATCACGTACAAAAGTACCGTCATCGTTCAAAGGAGCATTACCCTGAGCAATAATCTTGGCTTCCTCTTCTTCTGCGGTGAGGTAAACCAAACCTTCGTCAGAAAGATCAACCTTACCCTCTGCCACCTTGCGGTACGGAGTTTCAATGAAGCCAAGCTCGTTGATTTTCGCGAACACACAGAGTGAAGAAATCAAACCGATGTTCGGACCTTCAGGAGTCTCGATAGGACAAAGACGTCCGTAGTGAGTATAGTGTACGTCACGAACCTCGAAGCCTGCACGCTCGCGTGACAGACCGCCGGGACCCAGGGCAGACATACGGCGTTTGTGAGTAATCTCGGCCAGCGGGTTGGTCTGGTCCATGAACTGTGACAAAGCATTCGTTCCAAAGAATGAATTGATAACGGAAGAGATTGTCTTGGCGTTAATCAGGTCAATCGGAGTAAAGACTTCATTGTCACGGACGTTCATACGCTCGCGGATAGTACGCGACATACGTGCCAGACCGATGGCAAACTGATTGGACAACTGTTCGCCCACTGTACGCACACGACGGTTGCTCAAGTGGTCGATATCGTCCACATCCGCTTTCGAGTTAATCAACTCGATGAGATATTTGATAATTTCGATAATATCTTCCTTGGTAAGGACACGCACGTCCATATCGGTCGTCAAGTTCAACTTTCTGTTGATACGATAACGGCCTACATCACCCAGGTCATATCTCTTCTCTGAGAAGAACAGGTTATTGATAACCTCGCGTGCACTGGCATCATCGGCAGGGTCTGCATTACGCAACTGGCGGTAGATGTAGAGTACAGCTTCTTTTTCCGAGTTACTCGGATCCTTCTGCAGAGTATTATATATGATAGAATAGTCAGACTGGTTCGGTTCTTCCTTGTGTACGAGGATATTCTGAACGCCCGACTCTAATATAATGTCAACATGTTCCGGCTCGATTACAGTTTCACGGTCAATAACGACTTCGTTACGCTCGATGGAAACAACTTCACCGGTATCTTCGTCTACAAAATCCTCAATCCATGTTTTCAACACACGTGCGGCCAACTTACGTCCCACCATCTTCTTGAGGTTCGTCTTGTTCACCTTCACGTCTTCCGCCAAATTAAAAATCTCGAGAATGTCCTTGTCATTCTCAAATCCGATGGCTCTCAGCAAAGTGGTAACCGGCAATTTCTTCTTACGGTCAATGTACGCATACATGACGTTGTTGATGTCGGTGGCAAACTCAATCCACGAACCCTTGAACGGGATGATACGGGCTGAGTACAACTTGGTACCGTTGGCATGTACGCTCTGTCCGAAGAATACGCCCGGTGAACGGTGAAGCTGGGATACAACCACACGTTCCGCACCGTTGATGACGAATGTTGCCTTATCCGTCATGTAAGGAATAGGACCGAGGAACACGTCCTGAATGACCGTGTCAAAATCTTCGTGGTCGGGGTCGGTACAATATAATTTCAATTTTGCCTTCAAAGGCACGCTATATGTAAGCCCTCGCTCTATACATTCATCAATGGTATAGCGCGGCGGATCAATATAGTAGTCCAAAAACTCAAGAACAAAATTATTTCTTGTATCGGCAATGGGGAAGTTTTCAGCAAATACTTTATACAGTCCCTCGTTCTTACGTTTCTCGGGTGGGGTGTCCAGTTGTAGAAAGTCTTTGAATGACTTCAATTGTACTTCCAGAAAATCCGGATATTCAAGCGGATTCTTAGTCGAAGCAAAATTAACTCTTTGATTTACAGTATTTGAAGACATCTGTTAATGGATTTGTAGAACTTAATTTTAAATATATACACAAAAAGGTTAAGAACCCTTTTCACGAAGGGTTCCTAACCGAATTACCTGATTTACAGGCTAATGTTATTTAAGTTCAACTTCAGCTCCAGCTTCTTCCAATGTTTTCTTCAATGATTCTGCTTCGTCCTTAGCCAAACCTTCTTTTACTACGCTAGGAGCACCGTCTACCATGTCCTTAGCTTCCTTCAAGCCAAGACCGCAAGCTTCCTTAACGGCTTTAACTACCTGAAGTTTAGCTGAGCCAGCGCTCTTCAATACTACGTCGAAAGAAGTCTTTTCTTCTGCGGCAGCAGCACCACCGGCTGCAGGACCAGCAGCAACAGCTACAGCTGCAGCAGCAGGTTCAATACC
>ENA-OQCB01000958-OQCB01000958.1-human-gut-metagenome-genome-assembly--contig:-NODE-958-length-12161-cov-3.199269_pt1 | contig 12161 bp, 10 predicted proteins | sample MGYA00242493_ERZ504568 | MGnify/ENA primary metagenome ERZ504568 (study PRJEB26092, sample SAMD00036229) | human gut metagenome | host: Homo sapiens | study: EMG produced TPA metagenomics assembly of...
TAAAGATTGGCCGCGTAGCTCAACTGAATAGAGTAGCTGACTACGGATCAGCCGGTTACAGGTTTGAATCCTGTCGCGGTCACAAAAAAGAGAATGCTATCGATAGTATTCTCTTTTTTGTTTCTAAAGTTCTTTAGGCAACCGCACCAAAACAGATCATTGTAACCGATAAATTCATATCTTCGCAAAAATAAACTTTCATAAAAATGGAGAAGATCAAAACAGGATTGGCAGCCTTCGGCATGTCAGGGCAAATATTTCACGCCCCATTTATCAGCACGAACCCGGCTTTCTGTCTGACAGCAATCACGGAGCGCAGTAAGGAACTGTCAAAAGAACGTTATCCTTCAGCTCGTATTGTGCGCAGTTTCGAGGAACTCGTTGCTTTGGATGAGTTAGAACTGGTCGTTATCAACACGCCGGACAGTACGCATTACGAGTATGCACGGAAAGCACTGGAGGCTGGGAAAAATGTGATTGTAGAGAAGCCTTTCACGACAACAGTTGAGCAGGGACAAGAATTGGTCGACCTCGCCCGATCCAAAGGGCTGGCTATAAGTGTATATCAGAACAGGCGCTGGGATTCGGATTTCCTTACAGTTCGGGAAATACTGGATAAGGGGCTACTTGGACGTCTTGTTGAGTTCGAGTCGACTTTCCCTCGCTATCGCAACTTTATAAAGCCGGGAACGTGGAAGGAAACCGGAGAGTTAGGCGGTGGCCTGACCTATAATTTGGGGGCTCATGTGATTGATCAGGCGGTTCAGTTGTTCGGTGTGCCGGAAGCGGTTTTCGCTGATATCGACATCATTCGCACAGGTGGCATGGTAGATGATTATTTCGTGATCCACCTGCTCCGTCCGTCTAAGGCACCACATGTCAAAGTCACCTTGAAATCCAGCTACTTGATGTGCGAACCTGAACCCCGCTTCGTCTTACATGGTACGGAAGGTTCATTCGTAAAATATGGCCTTGACCGCCAGGAAGCGGATCTGAATGACGGACAAATCCCCGGCATTCCTGGCTGGGGAGTTGAAGACGAAGGCATGTGGGGACTTCTTCACACAGAAAAAGACGGCAACGTCGTCCGTCGTAAATACCCCAGCCTTGCCGGAAATTATGCAGGATTTTACGACAACATCTATCGTCATCTCCGCCACAACGAACCGCTCCTGACGGATGCCGCCGGCGTATTGCCTGTCATCCGTCTGATCGAGGCGGCCTGGGAAAGCTGTAAAGAAGGAAATGTGGTGAAGTTATAAGGATATTTCGATATTATTTTATCCCCGCATAGATTTTTTATCGTAAATTTGCCAACGATCCCCTTATAAAAAGAAGAGGACTCATTGCAATAACCAATTTTACATGTAATGAAAAGAGACAATATCATTTTCGACATCATTGAGAAGGAACATCAGCGCCAGCTGAAAGGCATTGAACTGATTGCTTCCGAAAACTTTGTAAGCGACCAGGTGATGCAAGCCATGGGTAGCTGTCTAACCAACAAATACGCTGAAGGATATCCCGGCAAGCGTTATTATGGGGGTTGCGAGGTAGTAGACCAAAGTGAGACGATCGCTATCGAACGGTTGAAACAGATTTTCAATGCGGAGTGGGCCAACGTACAGCCACATTCAGGAGCACAGGCTAACGCAGCCGTATTTCTGGCAGTCCTGAATCCCGGTGATACATTCCTCGGCCTGAACCTGGCACATGGCGGCCATCTTTCTCACGGTTCTCCAGTAAACAGTTCCGGTATCTTATACCGCGCTACAGAATATAATGTAAAAGAAGATACAGGTCGTGTAGACTACGACCAAATGGAAGAAGTTGCCTTACGTGAAAAGCCGAAATTGATCGTAGGTGGCGGTTCCGCTTATTCCCGTGAATGGGACTACAAACGGATGCGTGAGATTGCTGACAAGGTCGGTGCCCTTCTGATGATCGATATGGCCCATCCTGCCGGTCTGATCGCAGCCGGACTGCTGAATAACCCGTTGGAATATGCTCATATCGTAACTTCCACGACTCACAAGACTTTGCGTGGTCCACGTGGCGGTATCATCCTGCTGGGTAAGGATTTCGAAAATCCCTGGGGTAAGAAGACACCGAAAGGAGAAATCAAAAAGATGTCTCAATTATTGGATTCCGCCGTATTCCCAGGCATCCAGGGAGGCCCTCTGGAACATGTGATCGCCGCTAAAGCCGTAGCTTTCGGTGAAGCATTGGAACCAGAATATAAGACTTATCAGGCCCAAGTAAAAGCAAATGCGGCTGCTATGGCAAAAGCATTTATGGACAAAGGTTACAAGATCATCTCCGATGGTACGGACAACCATAGCATGTTAATCGACCTGCGCAAAAAGTTCCCAGAACTGACCGGCAAGGTCGCAGAAAAAGCACTTGTTGCCGCCGATATCACTGTAAACAAAGAATATGGTTCCGTTCGACAGCCGTTCGGCTTTCCAAACTTCCGGTATTCGTGTCGGAACTCCGGCTATCACGACTCGCGGTGCTAAAGAACCGCTGATGGCCGAGATCGTCGAATTGATTGATACCGTGCTGGCTACACCTGAATGCGACAAGACTATCACTGCTGTTCGCGAAAAAGTAAACAGCATCATGAAGGAATATCCTATCTTCGCTTGGTAAAACGATAAACGATGAGGGTGTGCTAAATATCGGTATTCATGGGACGCAGACAACGCAGACGAACGCAGATATTATTAATTATCAGCAAAATAAATCTGCGTCCGTCTGTGTATTCTGCGTCATCGTGTCCAGTGATATCAAATTGACACACCCTCTTTCTAAATCAATCAAATCACATAAATAATTTATGAAAACACTTTTATCACTTTGTGCAGGCGCCGCACTTTGTATCCTTGCGTCGTGCAGCGAAGGACCTACTAAACAAATGCCTTATAACCAAGGTATCAATGTAATTCCGACGCCAGTAAGCCTCGTCCAAAACGAGGGTAGTTTTAAATTAAGCAAAAACACAGCCTTCTCCGTCTCTACTCCGGAAGCTAAAACAGTTGCTGAATATTTTGCCGCCCAAATGAATCTCGCCACCGGCTACCAAATAACAGTCAGTGACAAAGCAGGTTCAAACGGTATTACATTGGTAATCGATGGAGCACTGGATGTAAACGACGAGGGCTATACATTGGATGTAACTCCACAAAGCGTGACAGTTAAGGCTAAGACCCTGCAAGGTTTGTTCTACGGTATGCAAACATTCATGCAATTGCTTCCTGCCGAAATCGAAAGTCAGGTGGTCGTGAACGGTATTGCTTGGACTGCTCCCTGCGTAACGGTGAAAGACGAGCCGCGTTTCGAATATCGCGGTATCATGCTGGATCCTTGCCGTCATTTCATCCCGGTAGAGAACGTAAAAAAACATCTCGACGTATTGGCACTGTTCAAAATCAACCGTATGCATTGGCATCTGACGGACGATCAGGGCTGGCGTATCGAGATCAAAAATATCCGAAACTGACTGAAGTAGGTTCCAAACGTATAGATGGTGAAGGGACGGAATATAGCGGTTTTTATACGCAAGAGCAAATCAAGGAAGTGGTAAAATATGCTGCAGACCGTTTTATCACGATCGTCCCTGAAATCGAACTTCCGGGACATGAGTTAGCTGCGATCTCCGCATATCCTGAATTGTCTTGCAAAGGCGAACCGACCACTCCGCGTATTATCTGGGGTGTTGAAGACATCGTATTATGTGCCGGGAAGGAAAAACCATTCGAGTTCCTGCAGGATGTTTTCGACGAAGTCGCTCCTCTTTTCCCTGGCGAATACATTCACATCGGTGGTGACGAATGCCCGAAATCAAGCTGGAAAGAATGCCCGCTCTGCCAAAAACGTATTCGCGAGGAAGGTCTGAAAGCCGACAAAAATCACTCTGCCGAAGAAAAGTTGCAGAGCTATTTCGTTCAGCGCATGGAGAAATACCTGTCCGATAAACATGGTAAAAAGATCATCGGATGGGATGAAATCCTCGAAGGCGGCCTCGCTCCTTCCGCAACTGTTATGTCTTGGCGTGGTGAAGAAGGTGGTATCGCTGCTGCAAACATGGGACATGAGGCAATCATGACTCCTGGAAGTGGTGGTATGTACATTGACCAGTTCCAAGGTGACCCGAAGATCGAACCGGTTTCTATCGGCGGTTATGATCCATTGTCAAGGGTGTATGCATACAATCCGACACCCGATACCTTGGTTACTACCGGAAAGGCAAACTTGATCAAGGGGGTACAAACAAATCTGTGGTCCGAATATATGTACAATACAGACCTGCTGGAATACCGCGCCTACCCGCGTGTGCTGGCATTGGCTGAAATAGGCTGGACTCCATTGGCACGTAAGGATTATAAAGACTTCGAACGTCGCTTGGATAATGCCTTGGTTCGTTTGGATGAGCTTAACATCAACTACCATATTCCACAACCAGAACAACCGAACGGTTCATGCAATTTCGTCGCTTTCACCGACAAGGCCTCTCTGGAATTCAAGACAACTCGTCCGATCAAGGTGGTTTATACGATCGACGGAACCGAACCGACGCCGGAATCAACTGTCTATTCCGCTCCGATCGAATTCACAGAATCCGGCGTTCTGAAGATTCGTTCCGTATTGCCTTCCGGCAAGATGAGCAAAACTCGTACAATCACGGTTGAAAAGCAATCCTTGGCTCCCGCTAAGGAGGTTGCCAAGACTACTCCGGGATTGGAAATGCAAGTGACCGACGGTATGTTCCTGAATTCTTCCAAACTAGGAGAGGTAAAAGAATGGAAGAAATCGGTTATCAAGGATTTACGTGAAATCACCAGTGTCGTCAAAACAAGCGAATCAATGCGCGGTGTCAAGCAATATGCTGCCATAGCAACCGGTTATGTCAATATTCCTGAAGACGGCGTTTATTATATTTCATCCGATAACGAAGAAGTATGGATCGACGGCAAATTGTTAGTGAACAACGGTGGTGAAGTGAAACGCTTCTCCCGCCACGACAGTTCGGCTGCATTGTCGAAAGGCTTGCATGAGATCAAGGTGGTATTCCTGGGGCATATCATTGGTGGTTGGCCTTCAAACTGGAACGACGGTAGCGTGAAGCTCCGCAAAGCCGACACCGATAAGTTTGTCAAGATCACTCCTGAAATGTTAGTCCATTAATCAATACGATATCAAAAGAAAAAGGCTGCTTCAGAATAAGAGGCAGCCTTTCTTATTTTATCCGGTAAGCATCCGATAGTTAACGGACAAGCATCGATTGGATATGCGACAGGCATCGGTTTTGAGTCCGATGCCTGTCATCCTATCAGTCGATCTTCAGTTTCATTATCGTAATCGAGTTCGGAGGAAAATTGTATACTCTGGGACCACTCAATGAGAAGGATATTTCTTTTGTCTTCGGTACGACCACATCAGGTTTGTCATAGGTGTTACGCGCTTCGGGATCTCCTGTGAGCTGAATAATCTCCGCCGTATTTTTGACACTGACACCTTGCAAGTTCAGTTCTGTTTTCTCTTCGTGCTGGGTCGTGTTGATCACTTTTAGTATAATCGTATGCGTTTCCTTATCCAGCGCTGCAGTGGAGACCAATGAAGGTATGCCGGGAAGTATCGTCTCATGGACCAGCGTATCATTCACGAAACAACCGATTTGTTCGCCTTTGCAAGCGATCTTCACATTATACCAACGATTGCTTTGGAAGGGATAAAGGACAGGTGTACGCAACGTGTCCCTCACTCCTCCCGCCTGGCGGTAGAACTCGACAGCACCAGAACCGATCGTCAATCCGATATAGTCATTCTGTTCTCCGGGCAACCCGTTGTCACGCACACGGAATTGGATTTGTCCACTCCCCTTCGTCCTCCTGATATCCGCCGAGAAGGTGTAGTCATAGGCAGACGGATCACCTAAAAGAATGTAGTTCCACCTGTTTGCAACCGGTATCAACGTACCCTGTCCAACTGTCCAGCCTCCGGTCATGACAGTCCCTTCCTTAACCGGCAAGTTATCTATTTTCACCTCCTTAAATTCATAGCTATTATCGAACATTTCGATACCGGCACGTCCGAAGGTAACCTGGGGTTTCTGATAGGTGCGGACTTCAGTCTTTAACACCTCGTCTCCCCTGTTGCTGCCAAACATTTGCAATAGATGGTAAGAAGGAGAAAGAGCGATTTGTTCACCGTCAAAAAGATAGCCGGATAACGATCCATCTTGTATTCGTCATTCCCAAACCGGGGCATAAGCTAAACGCTTCACGATCTCCTGCCCGTTCTCTGCTCCTGCAAAAAGCAAGCCTCCCCGATGGCAGCTCGTAAACTTCCGGGAGCAGCCCCGCCGGACAAGCTGAATTCTCCGATAAAGGCAGGAGGCATCCGGCGCGTATACCGTCCGGCAACAAAACGGTTGTGATTAGAGATCAAAAATGATTCACTCGAATAAAAATGAGTATCCGACCATTCATTCCTGCTCTTCCTTCTTACATCAGAACTACTTATCACCGTAATGTCTGGATAAGCCTCCTGGATCGCTTTTTTAAACAACTCAAAACGCTTGGTATATTCCAGTCCGTAATTTTCACTGCCGATCTCTACATACTTCAATCCGAAAGGTTCCGGATGTCCATGAGCAGCCCGCAAGGCTCCCATAATGGAATCGGCCGGTTCATTGGCATAAGCGATAGCGTCCAAGGCATCCTGTACCAATTTCCCCATCGCCGTTATATCTTCATAACGCGGACGGCGGCTTTGGTTGGTCACACCGCTATTAACGACATAGACTGGTTCGGCATCCAAATCTTCACACATCTGGAGATATTCATGATAGCCGACACCGTTTGTCGTACCGTATGCCCATACATTCCAAAAATGTTTACGTTCGGCAATATCTCCTACCGTCTCACGCCAAACCGGATAGGTCCCGGCCGTATATCCTTCTACAAAACTTCCGCCAGGGAAGCGAATGAACGCAGGCTTCAATGCTGCAATCAGCTCCATCAGTTCCGGACGCAATCCGTTCGGACGGCCTTTCCATGTCTTTTGTGGAAGCAGGGAAACGACATCCAGCCAGAAAACAGCCGAGCTGTCAGTCGTTATCGCCAGCACGGCTTTATTCGTATTCGAGGTTGCAGTAAAAGTATGCCTGTACTTCCTCCATTCATAGGCTGGTGCCACCCGGAACACTTCGCTGAAGGTTGTCTCACCGGTAGAATCGGCTAAAGTCAGGCTTACAGTTTTCGGAACCATAGAAGCGCCTTTCATATAAAAAGACAAATCATATTTCTCGCCTTTCCGAAGCGGTATCCCCCCATATCCTTCGGCGATGACACCTCCTTTTCCCGACTCAGCCGAAGCAGACACCGAAACCAGCAGGGAACGCCGGTTCTTGTCATTAATCAATTCCTTAGTGTCGGGATACATATAAGATGTCGCAGAAAAGCGGCGCCACCCCGGCACCGAATCAGAACGTAAGAAGGGAATAACCCATCCATTCGGGGTAGTCAGAACCCGGCGGACAGGATCGTATGGGCAATTCAAGGGAGGAACTCCATCTTCAAAGCTCCGGTTTTGTATCAGTTCCGCATAAATACCGCCATCCACCGCATGGTTGATTTCCTCAATGGTCAAACCATACAGTTCCTTATTCACAGGTATTGTCAAACCATCCCCCTCTACCAGAATAGAAGATGTTACAGGCATTTCCGGCTGACACCCGGCTAATATGAGTGCTAAAAGAACCAAATTCACTTTCATGGTGCAAACTTAAAGAATAATTTCAATAAAAAGCCCCATCTCATCCTATATCAAGCGTTTTAGCTGTGTACACTTAATATATAAAAGAAATATTTTTCAGAAATGGAATTTATTTTAGGGAAAAAGACGATTATATCGACAGAATTAAATACATTTGTATCATTGATAGTATTTGAATATCAAGAAAAGTACAGAATCGAATGGAAAACTTAGCATCACAATATACTGTATTAGTGGTAGACGATGTGCCAACTAACGTCATGCTTGTGCAAGCGATACTGAAAAAAAGAAGGTTATACGCTACTGACGACAGACAGCGGAGCTAAAAGCGCTACGCATTGCCCAGGGAAAAGGGCATCCCAACTTATTTTGCTCGATATTATGATGCCGGAGATGGACGGATATGAGGTACTGCAGCATTTGAAAAGCAATCCGGAGACCAACAACATCCCTGTCATTATCATGTCAGCCTTGAGTGATATGCAAAGTATTGTAAAAGGGTTATCAATTGGGGGCAACAGAATATGTAACAAAACCTTTTCAACGGGAAGAATTGGTGAAACGTGTCGCCCACCGTTACGAACTGTTCAGTATTAAACGTATCAAGCAGGAACTTGAAAACACGATTGAATCCCGCGACACGCTCTATTCCGTTATTGCACTACGATTTGCGTTCTCCACTCGGCTCTTTGAAGATGATGAATAATGCCATCCTGATGATGGTCGATAAGAATCAGGTTAGCGACGAGGTATATGAAATGCTTCAGATGATGAATAAGACATCGGAAGAGATATTCCAACTTCTCGACAACCTCTTGAAATGGGCGAAGAACGCCTGAACAAACAGAACATTTACAGACAGCAAGTCGACATCAACAGCATAGTCAACAGCACTGCCGAGATATTTATTCCGATGGCTACCCAGAAAGGCATATCCATCACACTTGAAGGTCTGGATAAAGAACTGATGGGATCGACAGATATCGATATGGTAAAGACAATCGTCCGCAACCTGGTTTCCAACGCAGTCAAGTTCAGCTACGAAAAAGGGGTGATTGCGGTATCAACCAAAACAGACGGGGATTTTGTTGTTGTCAGTGTGAAAGATTCGGGTAAAGGGATCAAAAAGGAAGACCAAGGTAAGCTGCTGAAGCAAAACACTCATTTTACTTCTTATGGGACGAATAACGAAAAGGGGTCCGGCTTGGGACTAATGCTGTGCAAAGACTTTATCGAACAGCTCGGCGGCAAGCTGTGGTTCGATTCCGAAGAAGGGAAAGGCACCACCTTCTATTTCTCCTTGAAAGCGTTGAATCAAGAATAACAAAAATAGCATATATAAAGCAAAAGGAGGTGTGTCAAAATCCCCTTTTGCTTCATATAATATTATCCGGTAATTGCTTTCCGGCTTCCTTTTTGGGGATATTTACGAAACAGACTCCACCATTTCAATTTTAATACACCAAACAGTGCCTCCCCAAAGATAGAGGAGTTCATCTTAGAAGTGCCTAATACACGGTTGATAAAGATAATGGGAACTTCCACAATTTTATAACCACACTTATACGCCGTAAACTTCATTTCTATCTGGAACGCATATCCTTTGAAATGAATACGGTCTAAATCAATCATCTCAAGCACCTCTCGACGATAGCATTTGAAACCGGCTGTCGTATCCTGTACTTTCATTCCGGTAACAAAACGGACATATACGGAAGCATAATAAGACATCAACACACGTCCTAATGGCCAGTTCACGACATTCACACCGTTGCAGTAGCGAGAGCCGACCGCGACATCACCACCCTGTTCCGTACAAGCCGCATATAATTTAGGAAGATCATTCGGATTATGACTGAAGTCTGCATCCATTTCAAATATAAAATCATACTTATGCTCTATAGCCCACTTGAACCCACAAATATAAGCCGTACCCAAACCTAACTTACCTTTACGTTCTACCATGAAAAGGCGTTCGGGGAACTCTTTTTGCAACCGTTTTACAATATCTGCCGTACCATCGGGCGATCCATCATCTATAATCAAAATATGAAATTCTTTCTCTAACCCAAATACAACCCGAATAATATTTTCTATATTCTCCTTCTCGTTATACGTGGGAATAATAACAATACTGTCTGACATAATCCTTCTAAATTTGTAGGGCGAAGGTACATATTTTAATTGATTTAATACTACGCATATCTACTATTTTGAACAAAAACTCTACCTTTGCGAAAAGAACATATCACATTGGAGGTACAAGATTTACTTAGACAATATGCCGCCCATCCGCAAGTGGCAGCATTAAATACCCTGTTAAAAAGCAAAACGTCCCGCAATATATTTCTGAAAGGGCTGAACGGTTCAGGGGCCGCAATGACAATAGCTTCTCTTTTTTTTAAAAGAAGGGGGAGCTACGTGTGTGTGTTGAATGACCTGGAAGAAGCCGGCTACTTTTATCATGACCTAGTGCAGCTCACCGGAGGCGACGGAATCTACTTCTTCCCCTCTGCCTACCGGCGTGCTATCAAATACGGACATGTGGACCCTGCCAACGAAATTCTGCGGACAGAAGTTCTCAGCACATTGCAAGATCCAACTGTTCCCTTCGTCATTGTCACCTATCCAGATGCATTGGCAGAAAAAAGTGATCTCGCGGGAGGTCCTGAAAGAAAACACACTGAAGATCAGTGTCGGTGAGAAGTTGGACAATATGTTTGTTTCCGACGTACTGGACGAATACGGTTTTGAACAGGTAGATTACGTTTATGAACCGGGACAGTATGCGATGCGTGGCAGTATCTTAGACGTGTTCTCGTTCTCGTATGAATTTCCCTATCGTATCGACTTCTTTGGAAACGAGGTAGAGACGATCCGTTCGTTCGATGTAGAGACACAGCTCTCCAAAGAAAAACTGGACAGTATCTATATCGTGCCCGAAATGACAAAAGGAAACCGGACCAACTCGTCCCTGCTGGATTCACTGCCGTCCGAGACACTACTCGCCAGCAAAGATCTGGCATGGGTAAAAGAGCGTATCGGCAGTATCTGGAATGAAGAGCCGATCATCGGAGACGAAGAATCATTTGCCGACATCGAACAACTACGAGCCAAATTGATTACCGGAGAGGATTTTTTACGTACGGCACTTGGTTTCTGCCGGCTCCATTTCGGTACGCGGGTGACGGGAGTAGCCGATGCCACCCTGACTTTCTCAATGGAAGCACAACCGATTTATCATAAAAATTTTGATTTAGTAAGCGAATCTTTCCATAAATATTTAGAAAACGGCTATACATTATATATACTGAGCGATGTAGAAAAGCAAGCAACCCGTATCCGGGCCATCTTCGAAGATCGGGGAGACAATATACCTTTTACTTCTGTCAACAAAACTATACACGAAGGTTTTGCCGACGAGACTTTGCGTGTCTGTCTTTTCACGGATCACCAATTGTTCGACCGCTTCCACAAATTCAACCTCAAAAGCGACAAGGCAAGAAGCGGAAAGCTCTCTTTGTCGTTGAAGGAGTTGAACCAATTCACGACCGGTGACTATATCGTACATATCGATCATGGTGTCGGACAATTCGGCGGGCTGGTCCGTACCGAAGTGAACGGAAAAATGCAGGAAGCCATCAGGCTGATTTATCAGAACAACGACATTATATTCGTCAGTATCCATTCTCTCCATAAACTGTCCAAATATAAAGGTAAGGACAGTGGGGAACCACCCAAGTTGAGCAAGCTCGGAACAGGAGCCTGGGAGAAAATGAAGGAACGTACCAAGTCGAAAGTAAAAGATATCGCCCGCGACTTGATCCTCCTCTACTCCAAACGGAAACAGGAAAAAGGTTTCGCCTACAGTCCGGACAGCTTCATGCAGCACGAACTGGAAGCCAGCTTCATCTACGAAGATACCCCGGACCAGATGAAAGCAACAGCCGATGTCAAAACCGACATGGAGAACGACCGTCCAATGGACCGCCTGATCTGTGGAGACGTGGGCTTCGGAAAAACAGAGGTTGCCATCCGCGCCGCTTTCAAAGCCGTTTCGGACAACAAGCAAGTTGCCGTACTGGTCCCAACTACGGTGTTAGCATTCCAGCATTATCAGACATTCTCCGAACGGTTGAAAGATTTTCCCTGCCGGATCGAATATATCAGCCGGGCACGTACGGCTAAAGAGATAAGAGAAACCCTGAAAGACTTGAAGGAAGGAAAGATCAACATTATCATCGGTACCCATCGCATCGTCGGAAAAGATGTCACATTCAAAGATCTCGGCCTGCTGATTATTGACGAGGAGCAGAAAATTCGGCGTATCCGTCAAAGAAAAACTGCGACAGCTGAAGGCCAACGTCGATACGCTCACCATG
>ENA-OQCB01000959-OQCB01000959.1-human-gut-metagenome-genome-assembly--contig:-NODE-959-length-12147-cov-6.068968_pt1 | contig 12147 bp, 14 predicted proteins | sample MGYA00242493_ERZ504568 | MGnify/ENA primary metagenome ERZ504568 (study PRJEB26092, sample SAMD00036229) | human gut metagenome | host: Homo sapiens | study: EMG produced TPA metagenomics assembly of...
CTTAAAAACCCAACGACCTTCCCATCCCCCCCCCCCGTTCCACATTTTTCAACCACCGCATGGACTTTGTTGTGTGCTTTCCATGATTGCCTTGACAATGGAAAGACCCGAGCCGCTTGCCTCCGTTATTCCCGGTTCTTTGCCTTATCCACCTTATAGAACTTAGTCCAGAGATTATCCAGATCCTCCTCGGGTATATGCTGCCCTGTGTTAAATACCGTGATGCGTACCTGGTCCCCTTCCCTGAATATGCTGATAGTAATTTGCCGCTCCCCGTCCAGGTGATTCATGGCATTGTTCAGGTAGTTGGTGATGACCTCCTCTATCTTAAATTCATCCGCCCACACCCATACAGGCTCCTTCTGTTCAAATACAACCCGGGCCTCCTTTTGCTGCAGCAGAATGCCGGCTGATGCCAGGATGCCGCGGATCAGGGCTGTGATATCAAACCGTTCCATCACAGGCATGTCGTTGCCGAATTCCAGGGCGGTCAGGGTCAGGAGCTGCTTCACCATCTTATTCATCTTTCCGGCTTCGTCCATGATGACCTCACAGTAGTAATTCCGGCTGTCCTCATCCTCCGCCATGCCCTCAGTCAGCCCCTCTGCATATCCCTGTATCAGGGCAATGGGGGTCTTAAGCTCATGGGACACATTGGCAATAAACTCCTTGCGGGTTTCATCAATTTTTATCTTTTCCTCAATGTCCTTTGCAGCTCGTTATTGGCTGTCTTAAGCTCACCGATGGTATCCTTAAGCCGTTCCGACAATGTATTCATGCTGTGGCCCAGAACTCCAATCTCATCCTCCGAATCCCCTGTGTAGCGCGCCTCAAAATCCAGCTCCGACATTCGGGCGGACAGCGCTGCAAGGGAACGTATGGGCGACACCACCTTTTTGGTTGCATAGTACATGAGGGCGCTTCCCAGCACAAGGGCCGCAAGTCCCACGTAAGCCAGGAACTCATTGGATATGCTTACGCTGTCGTGAATGCTGGCCAGGGGCATGGACATGATAAACATGGTTCTGTTATCGTCAAAAAAAACCCCAGCTCTGGAGGTAATAGCCCTGTGACCGTCTGTCATATATCTTCTGCACCTGATGGTCGTCCTGGGATATCAGGGTCTCCGTCCTGGGGTCGATGATTCCTAATATATAGCGGTGGAGAGCATCTGCCAGGAATTTTCCGTCCTTTGCCAGCGGAATCAGCTCTCCGGTAATGCTGTCCTGAATCACGATGGTCGTATTATATTTGTCGTTCATGAGCCGCAAGAGACGGCTGGCTTCTGTCTGCTCCCCGTCGTTTGAGTACAGGCTCTGCAAATCTTCCGTGATATTCTCGCCCAGGAACTCCTTGTCCACAGCAATGGCATTCAGGTTTTCATAGGCATTTTCCAAAAGCTGCAGCTTTTGTTTGGTATAGAAGCTCTCCAGAAAAAAGCTGTTCACCGCCCACATGCTGACCAGCACTGCTGCCATCAGACCAATGAATATCATGGTGAATTTTACTCTTATGGAATGCTTCATCCTTCGCTCACCTCAAATTTATAGCCCATGCCCCATATGGTCTTGATATATTCGCCTTTTTCCCCCATTTTACTGCGCAGCTTCTTTACATGGGTGTCTATGGTACGGGCATCTCCAAAGTAGTCATAATTCCACACATTATTCAGAATCTTTTCCCTGGAAAGGGCGATTCCCTGATTTTCCACAAAGTAGGTGAGAAGCTCAAACTCCTTAAAGCTCAGATCAATCTCCTGCCCGTCAATGGTGACCTGATGGGCCGCCTTATCAATGCAGATTCCTCCCACATTCACGCTGTCCGTAGAGGCCACATTGGTCCTCCTAAGAATGGCCTCCACCCGTGCCACCAGAATCTTGGGGCTGAAGGGCTTTGATATATACTCGTCCACTCCCAGGGAAAAGCCCTGGAGCTCGTCACGCTCCTCGCTTCTGGCTGTCAGCATGATAACCGGTACCTGGGAATATTTGCGGATGGTCCTCAGAACTTCCCAGCCGTCCATTTTCGGCATCATTACATCCAGAAGAACCAGTGCAATGTCCTTTTGCGCAAAGAATACGTCCACCGCCTCCTCGCCGTCTCCCGCCTCTATGACCGCAAACCCTTTATTGGTAAGGAAATCCTTTACCAGCTTCCTCATTCTGGCCTCGTCGTCCACTACTAATATCTTAAGTGTATCCATGATACTGCCTCCTTACATATAATCTGGCTTTTTTTCATTCTTTTATAGGAATTATTTTAACAAAAATCAAGGAACATTTCCATCATTTCACACAAGTTTCACAACTGGGCATCCGATAGAACAGGAGCCACCGGGCGCGCTTTCCTATGAACTGAAAAAAAGCCCCGGGATTTCTCCCGGAGCCGTTCCTCTGTATCATAATTATCCTGATTATTCTTCCTCGACCTCGCCCACCAGCTCATCGTATTCCTGGGCATCCAGCAGCTCGTCAAATGCTTCAGCCACGATTTCGTACTCATCGTCATCCTCGATGTTGTCCAGGTTAGGAGTTCCGTCCTCGGTCTCGCTGTAACGGTACAGATATACCTCGCCTTCCTCCGAATCAGCGCCTTCCATGGGTAAAAGGGCAATGTACTCGTGCTCTCCCGCGTTAAAGATAGTCAGCACCACGCACTCCACTTCTGTATCATCATCCAGAGTAAGGGTAACTGTCATCTCCTGCTCTTCTTCATTCAGATCTTTCTCGTCTGCCATATCCTGATTCCTCTCTTGCTTCCAAAAATTTAAGCTTGTTTCTTTTCTCTTACACTCTATCAGACTCACCCTTAAAATGCAAGAACATATTCTCTAATATTCATTTTCTAGTATTCGATTCCTTCCCTTGCCCCGACTCCGCGTTCATAAGGATGGCGTCTCATAACCATTTCCGTAATATAGTCCGCCTGATCCCGCAGGGCCTCTGAGGGACAGCGTCCTGTAAGAATGACCTCCAGGGCAGCCGGTTTTTCCTTAAGGGCCTTTACCAGGCCGGCCTCATCCACAAACCCAAGGTTACAGGCGCCGATGGCTTCATCCAGCACCAGCATGTCATAGGGTTCTCCCCCGTCCGCTCCCAGAGCCATGTTCCAGGCATTCAGAAGACAGTGGTCATAATACAGGGCAGCGGCCTTCCGCTGGACCTGGGTCATGTTCCAGGAAAATCCGAAATTCCGGCCGCAGGGCAGCACTGTAATGCCGGGAACATGGGAGAGCCCTGTTACCTCCCCTGAATCATCTGTCTTTAGAAGCCTGGCCACCAGCACCCGGTATCCCCGCCCGGCGGCCCGTACAGCCGCGCCTATGGCTGCTGTGGTCTTTCCCTTTCCATCTCCGCAGTATATCTGGACAAGCCCTGTTTCATTCATCCTTCTGCCTCCTCTGCAAACCTTGATTTCGCCTGTTTCTTGCGGTACCGCTCCTTCACATGATAAATATGGAGCCTCTCCCTGGCCCTTGTCATAGCCACATAGAACATCCTGCGTTCTTCCTCCACATCCGGGTCCAGAACCGCCTTGTGATGGGGCCGTAACGCCTTCATTGGCGTCCAGGATATAGACCACCCTGAATTCCAGCCCCTTGGCGCTGTGCATGGTCATGAGGCTGACTCCCTGGCGCTGTTCGTCCCTGCCTGCCGCCTGATTTTTTTAGCTGTTCCTTATATTCCTCCATATGGGTAAACCAGTGTTCATATGTCTTAAAGCCGGCCGCGCTTTCCTGAAGCTGGTCCAGCGTATCAAACAGCTCCTCCGGCTTCATCCTTCTGGACTGGGCGTATTCCCGGATGTACTCATCGTACTCCACTGACTTCCGGATGTAATTGACGGCCGCGGCCGGAGCCATCTTCCTCAACACCGCCAAATCATATTCCAGCTGTTCAATCCGGTCCATCATCCAGTTCTTGTCCTGGTAAAAGGATTTCACCGACTCCCAGTTAACCTGCCGGTCCTCCAGGGCATCCCGGCTGATATAGCGCTTGGGACGGTTGATGATTTGAAGCACATTGGAACGGCTCAAATCCCCTAAGGCGGCACGGATATAGGAAATCACATTTCCGGATATCCAGTGTTCATACAGATTAGGCACCGCATCCCTCATATAAAAGGGTATGTTGTATTCCATAAGCTTGGAAATCAGCAGACGGGGGCCCATGTTGGTCCGGTAGAGCACTGCCATATCATTGTAGGATATGCCCATGGAGGCATAGTCGCGTATCTCTGTAACAATTCCTAACGTCTCGTCTATGGGCTCCTGCCACTCCTTTATGATGACCGGATAGCCCTTCCCCCTTGCCGCCCTGATTTCCTTGGGAAAACGGGTCCTGTTGTGCGAGATAACCCGCCCCGCAGCCTCCACAATCTGGCGGCTGCAGCGGTAATTGGTATCCAGGAGAATTTTTCCCGCACCGGGATAATCCCGTTCAAAGCCCAGCATCAGCTCCGGCTTTGCCCCGCGGAACCGGTAAATGGACTGGTCGTCATCCCCCACAATAAACAGGTTGTTTCTGGGAAGGGCCAGCATTTTTACGATTTCATACTGAATCCGGTTAATGTCCTGGAACTCATCTATTAATATGTACCTGTACTTGTCCTGCCATGCGGACAGGATATCTTTTCTTTCCTTAAACAGCTCGTAGCACATCACCAGCATGTCGTCAAAATCCAGCAGCCGGTTCTGTCTCAGCCGTGCTTCATAGCCCCGGTACAGCTGCCTGAACATGTCCTCGGAGCAGTTTTTTGCATAGTAGTGGTCCATGTCCATGATGTCGCCCTTCACCATGCTGATTTCACTGAGCACAGAGGATATGAACTCGCCTTCATCCTCAACCTCCAAATCGCATTTTGACAGCATTTCCTTTATGAACTGAACGCGCTGCTCTTCCCTTACAATGTCCGCGGCCTTATACCGGTAAGCCAGTTTGAGAATCAGAAAAAAGACAGAATGGAAGGTTCCAAAGGAAACCCGGCTGCATCCTGCCTGTGTAATCTGTTCATAGCGCTCCTTCATCTCCCTGGCCGCTGCCCTGGTAAATGTAATTACCAGAATATGGGAGGGATCCACGCCTGCCTTTTCCGTAAGATAACGGACCCGGTTGGTGATGACTGTCGTCTTGCCGGAACCGGGTCCTGCCAAAACCAGCATGGGACCTTCCCTATGCCGGATTGCCATTTTTTGTGCGTCGTTAAATGCCATTTACTAGATTCCTATGCCTCAAGCATCTGTATCCCTTTGCGGATTCTGGCCAGGGACTCTTCCTTGCCCAGGACTTCCATGATTTCCGTGGCTCCGGCCGGCGTCATCTGCTTGCCGGACACGGCGGTACGGATGGGCCACATCACAAAGCCGGTTTTGACCCCCGTGTCCTCCACATATTTTGAGAGGACACCGTAAAGGGCATCGTTGGTGAAATCCCCCTGTGCTTCCAGAAGAGGCAGCACATCCTTTAAAACCTTAAGGGAGGTCTCCGGGTTTGTCTTCATCTTCTTGTGGGTATACATGGCCGTATCGTATTCCGGAAGGGTCTCGAAGAAATCCACATGGTCCGCAATGTCAGGGAACACTTCAATCCTTGTTTTGACCATGGACGCTATCTTCTTAAGATCCAAATCCCTGCTGACGGCCGCCTTCAGATACGGCTCAGCCATCTCATAGAAGGTATCAAAATCCATAGCCTTCATGTATTCGCCGTTCATCCACTTAAGCTTTGTCATATCGAACACGGCAGGGGATTTGCTCATGCGGTGATAATCAAATTCCTTTACCATCTCCTCCAGAGTGAATATCTCCCGGTTGTTCTCCGGTGACCAGCCCAACAGGGCCACGTAGTTCACCACGGCCTGAGAGATGAAGCCCTGCTCCAAAAGGTCCTCAAAGGAGGAGTGTCCGCTTCTCTTGCTCAGTTTATGGTGGCTCTCATCCGTTATCAGCGGGCAGTGCACATAGACCGGCACATCCCACCCAAAGGCGGCATAGAGTCTGTTGTACTTGGGTGATGAGGACAGATATTCATTTCCCCTTACCACATGGGTAATACCCATCAGATGGTCGTCCACCACGTTGGCGAAATTATAGGTGGGATATCCGTCTGACTTGATAAGGACCATGTCATCCAGCTCGGAGTTGTCCACTGTGATATCCCCGTAAATCTCGTCCCGGAATGTGGTGGTTCCCGTGGTGGGATTGTTCTGGCGGATGACATAGGGCATGCCTGCTGCCAGGTTGGCTTCCACCTCTTCTTTGGTTAAATGGAGGCAGTGCTTATCATATGCCATGATTTCCTCTCCATTTACAGTGGTCTTAAGGGCGGCCAGACGCTCCGGAGTACAGAAGCAGTAGTAAGCCTCTCCTTTTTCCACCAGCTTCTTTGCGTACTCCAGGTAAATACCGGATGCCTGGCGCTCGCTCTGGACATACGGGCCGCATCCTCCGTCCTTGTCAGGACCCTCGTCATGGATCAGGCCTGTATCCTTCAGGGTCTGGTATATGATTTCCACTGCCCCTTCCACGAAACGTTCCTGGTCTGTATCTTCAATACGGAGAAGGAAATCCCCTCCCTCATGCTTTGCTATGAGATAGGCATACAATGCCGTCCTTAAATTTCCCACATGCATCCTGCCCGTGGGGCTGGGTGCATACCTTGTCCTTACTCTGCTCATGTTAAAGTCTCCTATATTCTTCTCAATCTGATAACTCAAAAACCATTATATAACGAAGGCCTAAAAAAGACAATGCCTGTTTTCACAGGCACTGTCCCTTTCTTTATATCTATTTGAATGTGGCGTTGTTCACCTCGTCAGAGAACTTGCTTAAATCCTGAGGCATCCATGCGACCTTTTCCTTTCCGCTTACATCCACCTTGACTCTCTGGCACTTGATGGTCAGCTCGGTCATCTCTTCTGCCGGCACCATCCCGCCAATCTTTCCCATATACTGCTTTACAGCATCCTGCATCAGCTTCTGAAGGGCATCTTCATCACCGGTCATAATGGCCGCGGCTGTTTCTTCGTCGATGTTGTTCTGCATGTCGGTCATAACGTCTACCATGATATTCTGCATATCATCCATGGAATAGCTCTTAACCTTCAGAAGTACGGTGGTCTCGTCCTTGCTCTGGTCTGTGATCTCGGCGCTGTAATCCAGCTTGTCAATCAGTCCCTGAAGGGCATTGGACATTTCAGCTACTTCTTCGTCAGAGAACTCGATGCCCGCGGCCTCAAACTCTGACTTGAACATGGAAACCAAATCTGTCTCGGCGGAATCTTCCATCAGGGTGGTCTTTACGTCTTCCTCAGAAGCAAATCCCAGTAAATCCTTCATAGGAGTCGCATTTTCCTTAACAGACAGCTCGTACAGCGCTCCCACTACCTGGTCTGCCGGCTCAAGCTTCTGCTGGCATCCTGTCAGGCAATTTATTTTTCCTCTGTCCTGGCAGCGGTCTTATTCTCTGTCAAGTCGCTCGGTCTCATGGTCAGGTTGATTCTGCCCATCTTATCGACCTCAGTTACCTTTACAGTAACCTCATCTCCGATGTTCACAACATCCTCCACCTTGCCAACGCGCTTATCAGACAGCTTGGAAATATGAATCATACCATCCTTATTGGGGGCCAGCTCCACAAATGCGCCAAAGTTCATGATACGCACTACCTTGCCGTTAAACACCATGCCCGCCTCAATATCCGTGACGATTCCGGTAATAATCTGGATAGCCCTGTCAATCATGGCCTCGTCCGTGCCGCATACATTCACAGAACCGTCGTCCGTAATGTCTATCTTAACGCCGGTCTCCTCAATAATCTTGTTGATGACCTTGCCCTGCTTACCTACCACGTCGCCAATCTTCTGCGGATCAATGGTAATCTGCTTAATCTTCGGAGCATATGGGCTTAAGTGCTTTCTCGGCTCTGAGATAACAGGTCTCATTACATTGTCCAGAATATACATTCTGGCTTCCCTTGTCCTGGCAATGGCTTCCTCAATAATCGGCCGTGTCAGTCCGTGAATCTTAATATCCATCTGAATGGCAGTAATACCATTCTTGGTTCCGCCCACCTTAAAATCCATATCGCCAAAGAAATCTTCCAGGCCCTGAATGTCGGTAAGCACCAGATAATCGTCATCCGTATCACCGGTCACAAGACCGCAGGAAATACCGGCTACCATCTCCTTAATAGGCACACCGGCAGCCATCAGCGAAAGGGTGGACGCACAGATACTTGCCTGAGAGGTGGAACCATTGGACTCCATGGTCTCAGATACGGTACGGATTGCATATGGGAATTCCTCCGCACTTGGAAGGACCGGAATCAACGCCCTCTCCGCCAGGGCCCCATGGCCTATCTCGCGGCGGCCCGGTCCTCTGCTTGGCTTTGTCTCGCCTACAGAGAAGGACGGGAAGTTATAGTGGTGCATATAACGCTTGCTGGTCTCATTTTCATCCAGGCCGTCTAATTTCTGGGCCTCGGACAGAGGAGCCAGGGTGCAGACGTTGAGAATCTGTGTCTGGCCGCGGGTAAACATGCCTGAGCCGTGAACTCTCGGAAGAAGGTCAACTTCCGCGGCCAGGTGACGGATTTCCGTGATAGCGCGGCCGTCAGGACGCTTGTGATCTTTTAAAATCATCTTGCGGACCGTCTTCTTCTGATACTGGTAAACAGCCTCGCCCAGAACGGCAAGCCATTCTTCGTTTCCGGCAAATGCCTCTTCCAGCTTTGCTGTGATTTCCGCTATATTCTTCTCGCGGGTCTGCTTGTCATCGGTAAACACAGCCTCTTCCATTTCCTGAGGAGTCACGATTTCCCTGATGGCGGCAAACAGCTCTTCCGGCACCGCGCAGCTCTCATAGGAGTGCTTTTCCTTGCCGCACTCAGCCACGATGGTGTCGATGAACCTGATAATTTCCTGGTTCACTTCATGAGCCTTAAAGATGGCGTCAATCATAATCTGCTCCGGAACCTCGTTGGCGCCGGCCTCAATCATGATAACCTTTTCCCTGGTGGAAGCCACGGTCAGAGCCATATCAGACACCTGCTTCTGGTCAGCAGTGGGGTTGATGATGAACTGGCCGCCAATCAGACCCACCTGTGTGGTAGCACAGGGACCTGCAAACGGGATATCGGAAATGCTGGTCGCAATAGCAGAACCCAGCATGGCTGTCAGCTCAGGGCTGCAGTCAGGATCCACGCACATTACGATGTTGTCCAGGGTCACGTCGTTGCGGTAATCCTTGGGGAACAGCGGACGCATGGGACGGTCGATAACGCGGCAGGTCAGGACAGCATTTTCAGAAGCCTTGCCCTCTCTCTTATTAAAACCGCCCGGAATCTTTCCTACTGAGTATAATTTTTCCTCATATTCCACACTGAGAGGGAAGAAATCAATGCCCTCCCTTGGCTTGGACGACGCGGTTGCCGTGGAAAGCACCACCGTATCGCCATAGTGCATGAAGGCCGCACCGCTTGCCTGGGCAGCCACACGGCCAACCTCAACGGTCAGTTTGCGTCCTGCCAAATCCATACTAAAACTTTTAAACATACTGGTATCTCCTTTACAATAAAAATAATAAATGTTACCGGTATGGCCGGGGCATGTCCAATCCATATGTCATCCCCGGGCAGAAGACGCCGAAACTACTGATCTGCCTGCAGAAATCATAATCCTGCAGGTACATCAGCGGTCTCGGAGTGATACCTCTGCCGCCCACACCGCTTCTTCCTTTCCATGATAAGCAAATATAGGGTGGAGTTCCCTCCACCCTAATCTTCAGAATTACTTTCTGATACCAAGCTTCTCGATTAATGCACGATATCCTTCCAGGTCTGTCTTCTTTAAGTAATCAAGAAGACCTCTTCTCTGTCCAACCATCATCAGAAGACCTCTTCTGGAGTGATGATCCTTTGGATTCTGCTTCAGATGTTCGGTCAGTTCTGTGATTCTCTCTGTCAGAATGGCAATCTGAACCTCAGGTGAACCTGTGTCCCCTGGCTTACGGCCATACTCTGCGATAATCTGTGCTTTCTTTTCCTTTGAAATCATGGTGTTTCCTCCTTAATATTATTCCTCTCACCAAAAACCAGGCTGCCGGCTGGAGTCACCAGGTAACCGGGCATCGGCGTTATTTTATACCGACTTAGTATAGCATAAATGGGTGGGGTTGTAAAGTGAGAAAAAATAAATTTGGCGTGGCAATTTGGCATGGCATCGTACCACATCTTATTTCTCCACAAGAATCTCCGGATGTTTTTCATAATATGCATTCGCAAACTCTTTATCCTTTTCAATCCGCTCCTTCAGTTCCTCAAGGGATGTGAACTTTTGTTCCGGGCGGTCAAAGGCCAGGATCTGGACTTCTATGTTTTTGCCGTAGATGTCGCCCTCCAGGCCGAAGATGTAGGTCTCCACCCCTGCCGGGTATTCTCCTCCCACTGTGGGTTTCTTTCCAATGTTGGTAACGCCTTTATAGTAGACGCCGTCCACCAGCACGCGGGATACATAAACGCCGTATCTGGGCAGGCGCTTGATGGGAGGCGGAAGTATATTGGCTGTGGGAAAACCTAACAGACTGCCTCCGATATGGTTGCCGTGCACCACTTCCCCGTGGATGGCATAGGGCTGGCCCAGCAGCTGGTTGGCTTTTTCCACATTGCCCTTTTCCAGTTCTTCACGGATATAGGTGCTGCTGATGTCGCGCCTGTGGTCCTTTTCCTTTTCTATGACATGGAGACGGTATCCCAGGTCATGGGCCATGGCCAGGAGCAGTGCTGCGCTGCCTGCCCCCTTGTAGCCAAAGCTGCAGTCCGGGCCTACCACGATTTCCCTGGCATGCATACGGCCTGCCAGAATATCCCTGACAAAGGCTTCCGGCTCCATATGGCGGGTTTCATCGGTAAATGGGTATTCTACCAGATAATCGATTCCCACCTTCTCCATGTTGGCGCGGCGCTCCAAATTGGTGGTGATAACGGTCTGGGGCTGACCCGTGACTGCTGTTCCCGGAGCCGTGCCAAAGGTGAAGATGGCAGTGGGATACCCTGTCCCTGCCTTCAGCTCCATCATGGTCCTTAACAGCTTCTGGTGGCCTCTGTGCCTGCCGTCAAACTTGCCCAAAGTCACGATGGTGGGCTCCTCTATCTGAAATTCTGTGGTGTCTGCTATATACCTCATCCTGTCACTTCCTCGTTTTTCCTCTGTTCCAGATGTTCCGGCGGCGCTGCATGGGATGCTACATGGGGAACATCTTCCAGGGCTTCCACCAGTGCCTGTCCTTCTGGTACTGGTAGACCCCCGTAAATCTGTGATTGCTGTCATACATGCGGAACATCTGTCCGTCCTCAGCCCCGGCCTCCCGCTCACCTGACCGGCTCCAGTCCAGCTGCCTTGCAAAGCAGGGATTGCCATTGTGCAAGAGGGAGTCTGCTTCCGGCAGGCATCTAAGAGGCCGGAAGGACTGCAGGGCCTCCTCCACCGGGAGGATGCAGCTCTCCAGTTCTCCCTGGTCACGGAGCTGTTCCAGCTGGTCCAGTGTCAGGCTGTCCTCAACGCTGAAGCGGTCCACTCTGGTACGTGTAAGGTGCTCCATACAGCCGCCGCATCCCAAAAGCCTTCCTATATCATGGCACAGGGTACGTATGTATGTTCCCTTGGAACAGGTGACCTCCATCCAGACCCTGGGCAGTTCTATCCTGCTTACCTTTATGTCCAGAATCTGCACCGGCCTTGGCTGGCGTTCCACTTCCTTTCCCGCCCTTGCCAGCTCATACAGCTTCTTTCCGTCCACCTTAAGCGCGGAGTACATGGGAGGTATCTGGGCGTAATTGCCCCTAAATCCCATGACAGCGTCCCTTACCTGTTCCCCGGTAAGGGACAGTGCCCCTTCCCTATTTTCTGCCAGAATGGTTCCTGTGGTGTCCTGGGTGTCTGTCTCACAGCCCAGAAGCATAACGGCCTGGTATGTCTTGGACCGGTCCGTCAGCATGTCGCACAGCCTGGTGCCCGTCCCCAGACAAACAGGAAGGACTCCTTCAGCCGCTGGGTCCAGGGTTCCTGTATGGCCTATTTTTTTCTGTTTTAAAATTCCTCGAAGCCGGGCTACCACATCGTCGGGAAGTATAGCCCGGCTCTTTGTATACA
>ENA-OQCB01000960-OQCB01000960.1-human-gut-metagenome-genome-assembly--contig:-NODE-960-length-12137-cov-2.071774_pt1 | contig 12137 bp, 12 predicted proteins | sample MGYA00242493_ERZ504568 | MGnify/ENA primary metagenome ERZ504568 (study PRJEB26092, sample SAMD00036229) | human gut metagenome | host: Homo sapiens | study: EMG produced TPA metagenomics assembly of...
CCATGGGAACGTATTTTCGTAAACTTTAGCATAATTGTACTAAAAAAAACAGAGGTTGCCCTCTGTTTTAAATAAAATATGAAAGATCACTAGCTGGACTTGGATAGGCGAAGATAAATTTTTCAATTTCTTCATGTGTCATTTTCTTTGTTAAAGCGATCAAGAGATAATTGATGACTTCATCTGCTAATTGACTTAAACAAGTTATAGCAGCGATTTTATCTTCTTCATCATAGACAAACTTGATTTTTGCCCCTTGATCGTTGATTCGCTGATAAGTGTACCAGCTGGACAAATCCATTGTTTGTGAATGGTATTTTTCCGGATGAGCAGTAAGCTCTCTTTCGCTTATCCCTAATCTTGCAAGACGTTGATCTCCAAAAACGATCGTCGGAATCAATGGATATTTGATCGCTTCAGCGGAGTCCGCCATAGCTTTGACAACATAACCTGCTTCAAAACTTGCTACAGGAGTCAGCTTTGGTTGACTCTTCGCTACAACATCTCCGCAAGCAAAAATATTTTTTTGTGTGGTACGTAAATGATCATCAACTTTTATTCCTTTTTTATCATAAGTAACACCGGCTTTTTCTAAATTCAAAGCCTCCATGTTTGGTATTCGACCAGTGGCACCGAAAACTCTGTCAGTGATCAGTTCAAAATCTTCACCCGTGATACGATATTGCGGGTGATTCAATTCAATTGCTTTTGTATTTACATTAAAGTGAAAATGAACGCCCTCTGATTTCATATGCTCTACTAAAGCTGTCACCAGTTCTTGATCAAATTCTTTCAATGGACGATCATTGTGATGAATAATATGAACCTCTGATCCAGCAGCACTAGCAATCACGGCCAATTCGAAAGCAATATACCCTGCACCGATAAAAGCAATTTTTTCAGGTAAGTGTTCTAAAGCTAAAAAATCCGTACTGCTTTGCAGCAAGTCCTGTCCATCAAATCGGCAACACGGATGGCCGTTGGCCTGTTGCAATCAAAAATTGATCAGATGCTAAAATTTTATCATTAACGATGATTTGATGAGCATCAATAAAACTGGCCTGACCTGTATAACGATCAATTTCAGCTGCATCTATGCCATCTTTAGTATTTTGCGGAACACTGTCTGTATAGCTTCTCTTAAAGGTCATCAAATCTTCCCAAATGATTTTAGGTGTTTGTTCAAAGCCTTTGCCAACCATTGTCTCAATTCGTTTTTGCGCCTCTACTCCGCTCATCAGCATTTTTTTAAGGGTCACAGCCACGATTAGGGCAAGTACCTCCCCATAGATCCGATTCAATAATTGCTACTTTTCTTCCCTGCTCCTTGAAACCGTAAGCAGCGGAATTTCCAGCAGGACCGCTGCCAATTACAATCACATCATATTTTTCCATTGTTAGTCCTCCATATTCTCATGCCGCATACCATTTTGTTTCACTCAAACTTAAAAGGTGTCGTAATATATTATTAGCCGGCTTCTTGACTTAAATAACGGAACACATCGCTCCGATTAATGATGCCAATTATTTTGCCGTTTTGCTTCATTGCAAAAGCATCATGCTCGGCTAATAGATCAAAGACTTCGCTCAAGCTGGTATTAATAGATAATGCTAATAACGAAGATTGTATACTACCTGTCCATGGAGTTCCTTATGGGCCGTGCGCTGGGCAACAACCTGATCAACCTGTGCGCATACAATGAAGTGAAAGAGGCACTGGAGGAACTGGGATTTGACTTAAATGTGATCGAAGACCAGGAGCCGGACCCGGCCCTTGGAAACGGTGGTCTGGGAAGACTGGCAGCATGTTTCCTGGATTCCCTGGCAACTCTGGGCTACTGCGCTTACGGCTGCGGTATTCGTTACCACTATGGTCTGTTCAAACAGAAGATCGAGAACGGATTCCAGGTGGAAGTACCGGATAACTGGCTGAAAGACGGATATCCATTCGAGCTTCGCCGTCCGGAATACGCCAAAGAAGTAAAATTCGGCGGATATGTAAAGGTAGTATATGACCCTGCCACAGGCAGAAACAATTTCGTACAGGAAGGTTACCAGTCTGTACTGGCTATTCCATACGACATGCCTATCGTGGGTTACAACAACAAGATCGTCAACACCCTGAGAATCTGGGATGCACAGGCCATCAGTGAATTCCAGCTTGATCTGTTTGACAAGGGTGACTACAGAAAAGCAGTTGAGCAGGAGAACCTTGCAAAGAATATCTGTGATGTCCTTTATCCCAATGACAATCACTATGCAGGTAAAGAGCTGCGTCTGAAACAGCAGTATTTCTTCATCTCCGCAAGTATCCAGGCTGCCATTGAGAAATTCAAAAAATCTCACAGCGACCTGCATGATCTGCCGAAGAAAGTTACCTTCCAGTTAAATGATACCCATCCGACCATGACTGTGGCGGAGCTTATGCGTATCCTTCTGGACGAGGAAGGCATGACCTGGGAGGAGGCATGGGAGATCACAACCCATACCTGCGCTTACACCAACCATACCATTATGGCAGAGGCACTGGAAAAATGGCCCATCGAGCTGTTCTCCAAACTGCTTCCCCGTATTTACCAGATCATTGAGGAGATCAACCGCAGATTCATCCAGGAGATCAACAATAAATATCCGGGCAATCAGGAGAAAGTCCGCAAAATGGCTATCATCTATGACGGCCAGGTCAAGATGGCACATCTGGCTATCGCAGGCGGTTACTCCGTAAACGGTGTTGCAAGGCTGCACACGGAAATCCTGAAGAAACAGGAGTTAAAGGATTTCTATGAGATGTATCCTGACAAATTCAACAACAAGACAAACGGTATCACACAGAGACGTTTCCTGCTCCACGGCAACCCGTTGCTGGCAGACTGGGTAACAGACCATATCGGAGACGGATGGGTGACTGACCTTTCACAGCTCTCCAAGCTGAAAGTATATGCAGATGACAAGAGAGCACAGCAGGAGTTCAATGAATATCAAATATCAGAACAAGGTGCGTCTTGCAAAATATATTCTGGAGCATAACGGCATTGAGGTGGATCCGCGTTCTATCTTCGATGTACAGGTAAAGCGTCTGCATGAGTACAAACGCCAGCTTATGAATATTCTGCATGTGATGTATCTGTATAACCAGATCAAAGAGCATCCGGAAATGGATTTCTATCCGAGAACCTTCATTTTCGGCGCAAAAGCCGCAGCGGGATACGTGCGTGCAAAACTTACGATCAAGCTGATCAACGCAGTTGCAGATGTGGTGAACAATGATAAATCTATCAATGGAAAACTGAAAGTAGTATTTATTGAGAACTATCGTGTATCAAATGCGGAGATGATCTTCGCTGCAGCCGATGTGTCTGAGCAGATATCTACTGCAAGTAAAGAGGCGTCAGGAACCGGTAACATGAAGTTCATGCTGAATGGTGCGGTTACTATCGGTACTATGGATGGTGCCAATGTGGAGATCGTGGAAGAAGTGGGCGAGGAGAATGCGTTTATCTTCGGTCTGTCCTCCGACGAGGTTATCAACTATGAGAACCATGGCGGATATGATCCCATGCAGTATTTCAACAATGATTCGGATATCCGTAATGTGCTGATGCAGCTGATCAACGGAACGTATTCCAATGGTGACTTTGAGCTGTTCCGGGATATCTATGATTCACTGCTGAATACAAAGAGCAGTGACAGGGCAGATACTTACTTTATTCTGGCTGACTTTAAGGCTTATGCAGAAGCACAGAAGCGTGTGGAAGAGGCTTATAAGGATGAAGCGGGATGGGCTAAGAAGGCGCTGCTGAATACGGCATGCTCCGGTAAGTTCACGTCTGACAGGACGATACAGCAGTATGTGGATGAGATCTGGCATTTGGATAAGGTTACGATTGATAAATAGAGATAGTGTTATCCTGGTGAGTGCAGGGTGATGAGGTGAGGGAGCTGTCCTGATGAATTGAGAGGTTCATGAGGGGCGGCTCCTTTTTGTGTGGGGTAAAACCGGACGCCGGGTCTGGCCATAAGCTTCCCTGTACGGACGGGAGCAGAGAACTTCCGAGCTAACACGCAACCCGCACTAAGTTCATCGCCTTAGGGCTCTTCACTAAGTGCTTGCTAGCGTGTGGATCTCGTAAGATTCTCTAAGCGTTCCTAAACGCCCGTACAGGGAAGCTTATGGCCAGACCCGGCTGTGCGTTTAGGCGGGAGGGGTAAGCAGTTCGATGCGGGACACGACATAAAATTCTGCTTGTGTCAGACGTTTACTTGCCGTTATCGGTTTAAAATATGGATAAAATACTGATAAAATAGAAAATGTTGAAATAATTTCTGAATTTGATGTTAAAATATATCTGACATGTAATAATTGGTGTATTTGTCAAAACTACGTGCCAATCATTTCTTTTGACATCCTTTTTGGTCTATGGTACACTGAAAATAATTATGGAGAAATATACCCTACCGTAATAATGTCTGAAGACTACTCGAAATTGAAGAATATACTAACAGAGGTGAAAACAGTGGACAAGAACGAATACCGTGCCAAGCTGGACGTGATCAACGATCTGGTTGACAGGCAGGACTATAAGGGGGCTCTGGAAATTGTCGATACGATTGACTGGCGCAGGGTGCGAAGTGCAAGAACACTCTGTATGGTCGGCGAGATTTATGAGGCGAATAAACGGTATGAAGACAGCCGCAGGCTGCTCATACTGGCACATCAGAGGGCACCTATAGGAAAAACAGTAATATACCGGCTGGTTGAGCTGGCAATCAAAATGGGGAATTTTGATGAGGCAGTGGAATATTACAACCAGTTTGTAGAAATCTCCCCGAATGATAACTCACGTTACATATTAAAGTACAAAATCTACAGAGGAAGACGTTCACCCATCCAGGAACAGATCGCAATTCTGGAAGAATACAAGGGACGTGAGTATACGGAGCGCTGGTCTTATGAGCTGGCAAGGCTGTATGCCAAGGCCGGTATGAAGGACAAATGTGTGGAAGAATGCGATGACCTGATTCTCTGGTTCAGTGAAGGCAAATACGTGATAAAAGCCATGGAGCTGAAAATGAAATATGCTCCGCTTTCTCCAAGCCAGGAGGAAAAGTACAGAAACCGTTATGTGGAACCGTCACCGGAGAGCGCCGCGGCAGCCGCAGCAGCTACAATAACCGCAGCCACACAGGCGGCTTCAAAGCTTGTCAGCCAGTCCGTGGGTACAGGAATTGCAGAACAGAATACAGATGAAATGCCCCATATCGAGTCAGTCCGCTCCAGGGCAACCGGAAAGGCACCGGAGGAAGTATCCGTATTTTCACCGATTCTGGAAACAACAGGGGTTTTACAGGATAAAATTGCAAAGGGTATCCGGGATGTATTCTCCGGCGGCCCGAAAGCAGAAGAGCCGGAGGCTGAGACAGATGCGCCGGCAGAATCTGCCGCAGATGATATACAGAGCTACGGCATGGAAGATGACACCAGGGATTACGTGGTAAAAGAACTGGAACCGGACAAACCTGCATCATCCAGCATCACACCTGCAGCCATGAAACAACCGGTATCAAGACCTGTCGAGGCGCCGAAAGAGCCTGTCCGGGAGGTTGATTTGGACGCTATTCTGGCTGAGACAGCAGGAGAACTGGCACAGGCAGTCGCAAAGGTATCCGAAGGGGTAACACCGGCAGTTGAAGCCGTGGCCGAAACAGCGGCAAATGTGGCAGAAGACACGGTGATGCCGTCTGAGATATCGGCAGAATCCAATGCGGCAGATGCAGAAAACGATAGAAGTGAACCACAGCCAATATACGAAGCAGATCAGGAGCAGCAGCCGGTTTCAGAAGCAGTGGAGGAGCCGGTAAGAGAATATACGATCGGCTCACAGCCAACGGTTCCGGATGGGGAAGCTGCCCAGTCTGAACAGACAGTTTATGAGCCGGCTCAGCCACAGCAGGCGGAAGCGGAATCATTCCAGGCTGAACAGGCAGCATATGAACCGGCTCAGCCCCAGCAGGCAGAAGCGGAATCATTCCAGGCTGAACAGACAGCATATGAATCAGCTCAGCCGCAGCAGGCGGAAGCGGAATCATTCCAGGCTGAGCAGACAGCCCCGGAATCCCCCAGTTGACCAGGCAGTACGGAGTCAGTTCAGCCACAGCAGGCGGCCCCGGAACCCGTCCAGCCAGAGCTGGAGCAGCCGTCCATGGAATCCATCATGGCAGAGGCAGCCATCACCTCAGAACCGGACGATTTAGAAGGCAGAACCATCGAAATACCGGTAGATGAAGTGAAAGCAGGACTTGGCGGCATGACAATAGATCTGCAGAAAGCCCTGGAGTCAGCAGTTATGGAGCCGGAGACAACGGCACAGTCCAAGAGCGCCGCGCAGCCGGGAGATTATGCACAGCCAGGAAAAGCTGACCGTTCTGAAAGTTTTGAACAGCCTGAATATCCTGAGGATGAATTGGTCCAGACAGTTGCTGAAGACAAGCGTATGCCTAAAGAGGCATCCATGTCTCCTGCAGGGACTGCCACAGAATCCATACTGAGACATCACCTTACCCCGGAAGAACAGAAACGTCTCTTCACTTACTTTGCTCCCATACCGGGCCTGACCCAGCAGATTACAGAAGCACTTGACATTGCACAGGAGTCTGCCTGTGAAAGGACATCAAAATCCGGAAATATAGTGATTACAGGACGCGAAGGTGCAGGCAAGACCCGCCTGTCAGAGGGCCTGATAAAAGCCATCTGCAAGGAGCGCCATATGGAAGGCGCCAAGATCGCGTATCTGGATGCGGAGAAGATGAATGAGAAGGACCCGGCCTATGTAGTTGACAAGCTGGCCGGCGGCTTTCTGGTAGTGGAAAACGCTTCATCATTAAAAGCGGATGTGATAGAGAAACTTTCCAAGGCCATGGAATTCAGGACAAACCGTCTGACTGTTATTTTGGAAGACTTGAAGCCGGGCATTCAGAGCCTGGAGAAGACGTATCCGGAGTTTATGGAGAAATTCGATTCCCGCGTAGTCATTCCGGTATTTACCAATGACGAGCTGGTATCCTTTGCAAAGACATATTCCAAAGAGATGGGATACAAAATTGATGACATGGCTGTTCTGGCCCTGTACACCTTGATTGGTGACAACCAGGACGAAGACGATCCCGTATCAGTGGGACAGGTAAAAGAGATGATGGACAACGCAATCAAACGTGCCTCCAGAGGCGGAAGACGCCCGGGCAAAAAAGTGGCAAAACGCCACCTGGATGAGAGCGGACGCATTATGCTTTACGAAAAAGACTTTGATGTATAAAATAATCCCCGGCAGCGCATTGGAGTGTGTAAACTCCGGCCTGCCGGGGAACATTAAATTATGACGGGAGATGAAAAGATGACAGCCCCATACCTGGGAAATCCGAAAAGGACCATAGAGGTCCTGCAGAAATATGATTTTGTTTTTCAGAAAAAATACGGGCAGAACTTTTTAATCGATACCCATGTACTCGACAAAATAATAGATGCCGCACATATTACAAAGGATGACTTTATGCTGGAGATAGGCCCCGGTATCGGAACCATGACCCAGTATCTGGCACAGGCCGCCGGAAAGGTATATGCGGTAGAGATCGACAAGACGCTGATTCCTATTTTGGAAGATACGCTTCAGGAATTTCCGAATGTGACCATATTAAACGAAGACATTCTGAAAGTCGATATCAAAAAACTGGCAGAGGAGCACAACGCAGGAAAACCAATCAAAGTTGTGGCGAATCTGCCATATTATATTACAACACCGATTATCATGGGATTATTTGAAAGTGATGTGCCTATTGCATCCATCACGGTTATGGTGCAGAAAGAGGTAGCAGACCGCATGCAGGTGGGACCGGGAACCAAAGACTACGGCGCCCTGTCTCTGGCAGTCCAGTATTACGCTGATCCGTACATTGTGGCAAATGTGCCTCCAAACTGCTTCATGCCGAGACCGAAAGTGGGAAGTGCGGTCATACGCCTGACACGCCACAGAGAACCGCCTGTGGACGTAAGGGATGAAAAGCTCATGTTCCGATTGATCAGAGCCTCCTTTAACCAGAGGCGGAAGACACTGGCTAACGGACTGAACAATTCTCCGGAGCTGTCATTTTCCAAAGAGGAAATACAGCGCACCATAGAATCCTGCGGTTTTCAGGCCGGTATCCGGGGAGAGACACTGACGCTGGCGGACTTTGCGAGACTGGCAAATGCCCTTGCAGACGGAAATACCGCAAAAGAATAACAACGGCGGTATCAGCAGATCTTATTGCCGTTTGCCATCAGCTGAATTTCATGCCCAGCATTTCCGAGGCCCGTTTACACATGAGCATACGCTGCATGAAAATCTCAAAGTAATCCATGATGGAACAAATCTCTTCATCCAGTTCAATATTGAGCTGGATGATTTTTTTATCCATATGAATGGAGAGTGCGGAGGAGATGGCAGCATAATTGACTCTGTCGTGCTTATCGAAATTTTCCCGTATGGGGTTGCGCACTCGGTTGCGGCGCACATCCGTCTTGTCAGCCAGAATGACAGCCGCGGAGACCGGATCTACAGCGCTGCCGGTTCCCTCATCGTGCTGACCGATGGCGCTTATGATCACTGCAGTGTCCCTTGGCGGAAGTTTATATTTTTGAAGAATGTGCATAGCCATAAGCGCACCGCTGTGGGCGTGGTCGCTGCGGTTGATACAGTTTCCCACATCGTGAAGGAGTCCGGCCACTTTTGCAAGCTCCACTTCACGCTTTCCATATCCAAGTTTTTTCAGTATTTTTCCTGCTGTCTCAGCAACCTTGACGGCATGCCGGCAGGAGTGCTCCGTGAAGCCCAGGACACCCAGGCTGTGATTGCCCTGTTCCATGTATGCTTTCACTTCTTCGGATTTCTTCAGTTCCTTATAAATATTTTCATTCATATTTCTTTTCTTTTACCCTTCTGACGGCATCTGTAGCCGGGTCAGAATGTTCGCATTCATCTGCTGTGAGGGTGATCTGACAGCAGAGCGGATTTCCTTTCATATATTCTTATGCAGAGCTGAGGCCATTAGTCCTCTCATCCGGAAAAGAATGGTCAATCTGGTTCGGGTCTCCCGGCAGGATGACCTTCGCTCCTCAGCAGCATTAAATTCTTCAGCCGCCTGACGGATTCTCTTGCGCAAGCGCCTTTTTTCCCTACTGCTTTCTGATCCATCCAGCTCCTTCAGTGCTTTTTTTCATCATACATTCATATAGGAAACAGTTCTATCATCCCATTGTTAAATCCACAGACAGTTTTTGTAAAACAGGACGTCCCGGCCTGCTTTACAGGCATTTAACGAAGAGCTTACGAAAACAGGATGGATGAAAAGACGAAAATGCAGTTTAATAGGCATTGTCAGCAGCAGCGCTGTACATGAAAGGAAAGGAGAATACATTTCATGTTAGAACTTCAGAATGTAAAGAAATCCTATGACGGGGTCACCATTTTGCAGAATATCAATCTTTGTATCGAGGAGGGAGAAATCGTCTCTATACTGGGCCCGTCCGGATGCGGCAAGACAACACTTTTGAACCTGATACTGGGCATTACGGATTTAGATGAAGGAAAGATCATATTTAACGACAAAGATATCACAGACGTACCTATGGAGGAACGCGGATTTAATATTGTATTCCAGGATTATGCCCTGTTCCCAATTTAAATGTATATGAAAACATTACATACGGCCTCAGAAACAAACCGGACATATCCAGCGAGAAGGAAGTACAGGAATTCATTCATCTTCTGGGGCTTGAGGAGCATCTGGAGAAGAAGATAGAACAGCTCTCCGGAGGCCAGAAGCAGCGTGTGGCGCTGGCCAGAACCATGGTGATGAAGCCTAAGATCCTTCTTCTGGACGAGCCTCTGAGTGCTCTGGACGGCGTTATCAAGGAATCCATCAAGGAGAAGATCAAAGAGATCGCCAGAGAATTCCATCTGACAACCATCATCGTCACCCACGATCCGGAGGAGGCGCTGACCCTGTCGGATAAAGTGCTGATCGTAAACAAAGGAACCATTTCCCAGTACGGATGTCCGGAGGAAATCATAACTGCTCCGCAGAACCTCTTTGTAAAAGAGTTCATCCTGAACCAGTTGGGAAATCAAGAAAAACAATATTTTCATGCTGTTCCGCCAGGATAAGCAGGTGAGTCTGCAGGTGGTGTGACTGTATGATCAAAAAGAAATGAAAAGGAAATAAAGGTGATTTATGTACTGGTGGTCCTCCTGTTTTTGATATTTCTTGCAGTTCCCATAGTAAGGCTGCTGGGAAAATCCTTTGAAGGGACAGATGGATTGTCCGCGGAAAACTACATTGCAGTGCTGACCGGAAAAGGATTCGGCAGGGCACTTTTGAACAGTCTGTGGATTTCCGTGTGCAGTGCGCTTCTGGCTACTCTGCTGGCATTTTTCCTGGCTTACACGATCCATTACACCAATCTGAAAAAGAGGACAAAGAAACTGATCCGTACTTTGGCGGTTCTTCCCATGCTGCTCCCCACAATTACCTATGGGTTTGCCATTATTTACTCCTTCGGCAAACAGGGACTTCTGACGAGGCTTTTCGGACGTCAGATCTTTGAGATTTACGGCTTTAACGGCCTGCTTCTGGGGTATGTGATCTATACACTTCCCGTTTCCTTCCTGCTTATTTTGAACACCATGAGCTACATAGATAAAAAATTCATGGTGGTCTCAAGAGTCATGGGAGATAAACCTTTTGCCACCTTTATGGGAACCGTGGTGCGCCCACTTCTGGGCACTCTCGCAGCCTCCATGATACAGTGCTTTTTTTCTGTGTTTTACTGACTACGGGATTCCCGCGTCGGTGGGAGGTAAGTTTGAGGTTGTGGCAACCGTTCTTTACAACGAAATGCTTGGCAGTGTGCCAAATTTCCGGAATGGAGCGGTAGTGGCAATGATGATGCTGCTCCCCTCTGTGCTGAGCATTTCCCTGCTTCACTGGCTGGAACGCTACAATGTCCGGTACAACAAGATTTCCGCCATAGAGATAAGACAGAACAGGAGAAGAGATTTTTTCTGCGGCCTGACAAGCTGGTGTAGTTCTGCTTGTGATCCTCTCCGTATTTGCCGTGATCTTTGTGGTTCCCTTTGTGGAGGAATGGCCCTACAGAACAAATTTTACCCTGTCTCATGTGACGGAAGTCTTCCGGGACAGCAGTCTGCTGGGGGTATTTAAGAATTCCCTGCTCATGGCAGTGCTGACTGCGCTGGCAGGACTTGTCACCACCTATGGAGCGGCCCTTGCCACAGCCAGAAGCCAGCTTGGAAGGAGGTGGAAGGGCATCATTGAGAGCATTGCCCTGGTCACCAACACGATTCCGGGCATGGTGATCGGTATAGCATTCTGCTTATTTTTACAGGTACACCGCTGCAGAATACCTTAGCGCTTATCATCCTGTGCAATGTGGTACATTTTTTTCCACCCCGTACCTGATGATGAAAAACTCTCTGGAAAAGCTCAACAGTTCCTGGGAGACAACAGCCCTCCTGATGGGGGATTCCTGGGCGAAAACCATTTTCAGGATCGTAACGCCAAACATGCGCTCCACCATTTTGGAGGTATTCAGCTACTATTTTGTCAATGCCATGGTGACAGTCAGCGCCGTCATCTTTATCGCCGGAGCCAGAACCATGGTCATCACCACCAAAATAAAAGAGCTGCAGTATTACACCAGATTCAATGAATATTCGTCCTGTCCCTTTTGATCCTGGCAACGAATCTGGGTGTTTTCGCAGTTCCTTTTATAAACGGAGAGAATCTACTGGATGCCCGAAGTGGGCACTTTCAGACAGGCTGAGATACAGATGAGATTGTTATCTTCCCGTCTTACTGACAGTTGACTGTGCTTTTGGACGGTACTTTGTATTAATTTGGGACATGGAGCATTGTTATTTTATAGACCCGCAGCTTCAGGAAATATGGATATCCCGATTAAACCTTATACAAAGGGAAGTTGGGGATATATGGATGGAAAACCTTTTAACTCCTGGCCGGGATCATCACATGATGGAGTTAGGTATGGAGTAGGGCCTGATATAAAAATACTTTTTTAGAGCCTC
>ENA-OQCB01000963-OQCB01000963.1-human-gut-metagenome-genome-assembly--contig:-NODE-963-length-12130-cov-3.184787_pt1 | contig 12130 bp, 14 predicted proteins | sample MGYA00242493_ERZ504568 | MGnify/ENA primary metagenome ERZ504568 (study PRJEB26092, sample SAMD00036229) | human gut metagenome | host: Homo sapiens | study: EMG produced TPA metagenomics assembly of...
ACTAAACTGGTGAATGATTACTCAATTTCGTCCGGCCAAAGACAAGGTTACCCGTAGCTTGACTGTAGGACGTTGGGCATCAACTTTTCTCAAATAGGTTCCTAATTCTTTAGAAAGCCGTTTCACAATATCCGGATGTTGTGCACTGAGATCATTACTTTCGCCTATATCATCGGGGGATATTGAATAGTTCTTTTTTACCTGTACCATAGTAATAGATTAATTTCCAGTCACCCTTGCGTACGGCACAGTTAAAGTTGATTCCGGACCGTCGTTACCCCAGTTGTTGGGCATATTCCAGAAGAGGCTGCGTCCTTTGGAAGGATTCCTGGTCTGTTTCAGTAAGGTCATGAAGCTGATGCCGTCGATAGGCTGAACTGTCTTGTATTTTTGATGCCCGCCATTTCGAGGATAGTAGGATAGAAGTCTTCTATCAGCAGGTAATCATTGCATTTGCTGCCAGGGGCTACGACACCGGGCCAGCTGACGATCATCGGTTCACGGATGCCGCCTTCATAGGTGGAGCCTTTACCACTGTTGAGAGGATGATTCTGGGTGTGCAGTTTGCCGTCACGCCAATACGATTCGGCGGCAAGTCCTCCGTTGTCGCTCATGAAGATAATAATAGTGTTGTCGGCTTCTCCGCTTTTTTCCAGCCAGTCCATCAGATCGCCCAGACTCTTGTCCATCCCTTCGATTAAGGTGGCATAGGCAGCCTCATGGTCTGTCATTCCCTTCTTCTTGTATTTCTCGTAGAAGCGCATGTCCTTATTCAGCGGAATATGGATGGCATAGTGTGACATGTAGAGATAGAATGGCTGATTGTATTTCTTCGCCTTGTCCAGTGCCTTGATCGCCTCCTGTGTCAGTGCTTCGGTGGCGAAAGTTTCCGTGCCCCAATATTTCTCGAGGCCGGGGATGGACATCAGAGAAGTTGGTTTGCCGTCTTTCGTATGGCCGTAATTCTCTTCGCCTAAATAGCTTGCCAGGCCACCGGCGGCATGACCGGCAATATTGACCTCGAATCCCCAGTGGTGCGGATCTTCTCCCGGAGTGTCGATCGCGCCGAAATGGGCCTTCCCGCAGTGGATCGTGTGGTATCCGCTGTTCTTCAGGAGCTGGACGAAAGAGGTTCCGACGAAGGTGTTGCTGGTCCCCGGAACCTGGCTGACACCGTTATAGTTCCAATCCGGTATGGCGAGCAGGCTGTCTTTGCGGTCGGTTGTCTTGTCTTTCTGGAGTGTCCAGTTGGTGACACGGTGGCGGGCAGCATTCGTCCCGGTGATCAGGCTGCAACGGGACGGAGAACTGATACTGCTGGCATATGCCTGTGTGAACATGACTCCCTGGCGGGCAAGACGCTCCATGTTGGGAGTCTCGTACACTTCGTTATAATGTGTCTTTTCTTTCCAGAAAGGTAAGGAAGTATCTTCCCATCCCATATCGTCAACCATAAAAAGGATGATATTCGGCCGTTTGACAAGCTGGTCGGCAGCCTGTATATTTTCCGCCTGGAAAGCAGGAAGGATAGCTAAAGGCAACAAGATTCGTTTGTCCATCTTTTTTGTGTTTTTCAGTTGAGTTGCTTGTATGACAATTTGATTGTTTCGTATGGAAACGAAACAGGCCGGCTGTGAAAATCGTCCGGCCTGATGAGTATCGTTCTTTTAATCTTTCTTTACCGGCGGATAGTCGATCGTATAATGCAATCCGCGGCTTTCCTTGCGCTCCATTGCCTGGCGGGTGATCAGGTAACCGACGTTGATCATGTTACGCAGTTCGCACAGCTCTTTGGAGGCCTTGCAACGTTTGAAGAGGCTTTCCGTCTCTTCGTACAGGATGTCCAGGCGGTTCCAGGCGCGAGTCAGACGCGTATTGCTGCGGACGATGCCGACGTATGCCTCCATGATCTGGTTTACCTCTTTCATGCTTTGGGTGATCAACACGCGTTCTTCGGTGGAGATCGTACCTTCGTCGTTCCATTCGGGGATGTCGGTGTTGAAGTCGTAGCGTTCGAGGACACTCAGGATATGTTTGGCTGCCGCATCCGCATATACGACTGCTTCGATCAGCGAATTGGAAGCCAGACGGTTTCCACCGTGCAGGCCGGTGCAGGAACATTCGCCGATGGCATAGAGACGGCGGATGCTGGACTGTCCGTTCAGGTCGACACGGATACCACCGCACAGATAATGGGCTGCCGGAGCTACCGGGATATAATCCTTCGTGATATCGATACCGATGCTGAGGCATTTCTTATAGATATTGGGGAAATGCTTTTTTGTTTCCTCCGGATCTTTATGGGTCACATCCAAATAAACGTGATCTTCACCTCGGAGTTTCATCTCGTTATCGATCGCACGTGCCACGATGTCACGCGGGGCGAGAGACAAACGTTTGTCGTATTTCTGCATAAATTCTTTTCCGTCCAGCGTACGCAGGACACCGCCATACCCTCGCATCGCTTCGGTGATCAGGAAGCAAGGGCGGTCTCCCGGATGGAAGAGGGCGGTCGGGTGGAACTGGATGAACTCCATGTTGCTGACAGCTCCTTTCGCGCGATACACCATTGCGATACCGTCACCCGTAGCGATCAGCGGGTTGGTCGTGTTGCGGTAGACAGCTTCGCAACCTCCTGTTGCCATAACTGTCACTTTGGACAGGAACGTGTCTACCTTGCCGGTGTCTTCGTTCAGCACATAAGCGCCATAGCATTTGATACCCGGCGTATGACGGGTGACGATGATGCCCAAGTGATGCTGCGTGATGATCTCTACCGCAAAGTGATGGTTGAATATCGTGATGTTGGGATGTCTCTTGATCGCTTCGATAAGGCTTAGTTGGATCTCAGCGCCGGTGTTGTCCTTGTGGTGCAGGATGCGGAATTCGGAATGCCCTCCTTCGCGGTGAAGGTCGAACTCGCCGTTCTCCTTCTTGTCGAAGTTCACGCCCCAGCCTATGAGTTCCTTGATCTGGTCCGGTGCGCCTCGTACGACCATCTCCACTGCTTCCCGGTCGTTGATCCAGTCGCCGGCAATCATTGTATCTTCAATATGTTTGTCGAAATTATCTACCAGCAGGTTGGTTACCGAAGCAATGCCTCCCTGCGCGAAATAGGTGTTCGCTTCTTCCAGCTCTGTCTTGCAGATGATGGCTACTTTCCCTTTATCGGCTACCTTCAAAGCGAGGCTCATGCCGGCGATACCGGAACCGATCACTAAGAAATCGAATTGTTGTACCATAGTTTATATCCTTTGTGGTTGACAAAGTTAGGAATTAACTTATTTGGTTGTACCTTATACAGCCCGCTTTCGTGTAAAATAGTCCGCATTACTGATTCTTTGGATATTTTAAACTTCTCGTCGTAAACATCTCAGAATGGAACCCTGTTCTATTGGGGCATTGGATATCCTGCTAATTATTAACACTTAAACGTTTTAAAATATGAAATCTAAAGTTGTATTGAGCGCTCTGGCCTTGTTGTTTGCGGCTGGTGCGATGGCTCAGGATTGTACGTTCTTTTTCCCGCAGACCAAAGGTACGCAGCTTGTAAAAAAAGGCTATGATGCAAAAGGAAACCTGCAAAGCGTGATGACCTATACGGTCGATGAAGTGAAAAACATTCCGTCCGGTTTGGAAGTGGAAGCCGATTATGTGTTCAAAAATAGCGCGGGGACGGTTTATGACAAGGGTGACCTGGAAGCATTCTGCAAGGACGGGGAGTTCTTTATGGAAATGAAAGAAGTATTGTCCAACCCGTCTTTTGTCTCGACCGTGCAATCGGATGTGGCTGCCACTGATGCTGTCATCAATTATCCGAGCGTCTCGAACGCACCTTCCGGTAACGGAGACGATATGTATTTTGACGATGCCTATATCCAGATCTATTCGAAGAAGAACCGGAAGGATCGCAAGAACGTGTCTATCTATGACCGCGAATATGTGACGACCGAACAGGTGGCGACTCCCGCCGGCACGTTCGACTGCACGAAAGTAAAATATAAAATCAAATCCCGCTCCCCGAAGGAAACGATCGAGGGATACGGATATGAATGGTATGCTCCGAATGTAGGTGTCGTAAAGAACGAACAGTATAACAACAACAATCAGTTGCAATACTATACTGTCCTCGAAGTTGTAAAGTAATGAAAGAAATATTCCTTTCTGGAATTGTTTGACCGGTTTAAGTGAATGCGCTGTTACTGAGAAGTTGCAGCGCATTTTCTTTTCCCTGAATCGCCAAAAGAAATAAAATGACTATCTTTCGGCAAAATTCAGAATATGGACAGAGTCTTTAAATCAAAAGTCGGTTGGTGGTACCATTTGGTATTGTTGGTGATGGTGGCGAGCACTGTTTTTGCATTCGTGGGAGGCAAGTCTCCCGTAACGATGGTCATGTTGCTGTTGTTCACATTAGAATGCATTCACATGCTGTTGTCGACCTGGTATAAAATAACGGCGGATGGCTACTTGATAGCTCATTGCAGTATCTTTCCGGAGAAAAAGATCCCTATCTCGGAGATTAGCTCCGTCGAAGTGACAGTAATGCCTGTTTCGAGCTATGCCCTGTCGTTGGACCGTCTGATCATCTATAAAGGCGACACGCAGTGGTTATTGGTTTCGCCGGTCAACAAGCAGGATTTCGTTAAGTTGTTGAAGAAGCATAATCCCGATATCCGGATAAAAGATCCGGTTATCTAACACTTAAAAATAGATTACCATGAAAGCACAGATTCGGAAAAACCAGAAAGATTGGCATATATACATCTTCTGGATCATATTAGGAGCATTTGCATTGTTGTTTATTATGGATGCTTTCAGCGGGAATGAGTTTGACCAACTACCGTTGGTTCTTTGTCTTTTGCCGCTTGCCATACTTCAATCACGTCCGTACCAAATAACGGATCGGGATATGTTGTACGGAAACGGACAAATCGATGTGAAACTGATCTCCCGGCTCGAATGTTGCGGAAATGAAGTTGTCGTCTATTACTCCCGAATGGAAGGGGGCATCGAAAGACGTTCCTCTTTTTATCCGGCAGACAAGGAAGAATTTATTTCGATATTACAACAAATTAATCCCAATATAAAACTTAATTAAATCTGAGAACATGAAATACGATGTTGCCATAATCGGAGGCGGTCCTGCCGGTTATACGGCTGCCGAAAAGGCGGCTGCGGGTGGTTTGTCCACTGTGCTTTTTGAAAAGAACGCGCTGGGTGGTGTGTGTCTGAACGAAGGATGTGTGCCGACAAAGACATTGCTTTACTCTGCGAAAGTGTATGATACGATCAAACACGCTCCCAAATATGCGGTAAGCGCAGAGAATCCTGCTTTCGACTTCCCGAAGATCATCGCCCGAAAAAATAAAGTAGTAAAGAAGCTGACAGCTGGCATCCGCATGAAGATGAAGGAGAACGGTGTGGAAGTGGTGGGCGGCGAAGCCGAAATCAAAGGTCGGGCAGCCGATGGAACGATTTCTATCGCTTCGGGCGAAGCTGTTTATGAAGCGGCCAACCTGCTCATCTGCACCGGTTCGGAAACCGTCATACCTCCCATTCCCGGATTGTCGGAAACGGAATATTGGACAAGTCGTGAAGCATTGCTATCCAAAGAGCTGCCGGCTTCGTTGGTGATCATAGGAGGTGGTGTGATCGGAATGGAGTTCGCCTCTTTCTTTAACAGCATGGGAACGGAAGTACATGTGGTCGAGATGTTGGATAAGATTCTCGGTCCGATGGACAGGGAATTGTCCGAGATGTTGCAGGCCGAATATGCCAAACGGGGCATCAAGTTCTATTTGGGACATAAGGTGATTGCCGTAAACGGTGGTGATGTGACGGTCGAGAAAGATGGCGAGACTTTCGTTGTCCAGGGTGAAAAAGTCCTGTTGAGCGTAGGCCGCCGTCCCGTAACTAAAGGTTTCGGTTTGGAAACACTGGCTCCCGAACCTTTCCGCAGCGGTATCAAAGTGAACGAATTTATGCAGACTTCCATCCCGAATGTGTATGCTTGTGGCGATATCACTGCTTTCTCCCTGTTGGCCCATACGGCTGTCAGCGAAGCGGAAGTGGCTGTCGATCACATTTTAGGCAAGAACCGCTGCATGAGTTATAAAGCCATTCCGGGCGTTGTCTATACTAATCCTGAAATCGCAGGCGTCGGCAAGACTGAAGAAGAATTGCAGGCTGAAGGTACACCCTACACTGTCAAGAAGATACCGATGGCGTTTTCCGGCCGTTTTGTTGCCGAAAACGAGCAAGGCAACGGTGTTTGCAAGCTGATTCTGGCTGAAGACGAAACGATCCTCGGTGCTCATCTTTTGGGAAATCCGGCTTCCGAGTTGATCGTCATTGCTGGTATCGCCATCGAGAAAGGCATGAAGGCTGACGAGCTGAAAGCTATTGTCTTCCCGCATCCGACCGTAGGCGAGATCCTTAAAGAAGCACTCTGAAAATTATTTTCTCATATAGGTCCGATCCCGACCCATCCCGGCAAACCGTCCGGTGGGTCGGGATCTTTTTGTTGGAAATCCTACTTTGATCGACTGGGAGAGTGGCACATTTCGCATTTTCCCCTTGCATGGAATTTTAGTTCCATAAGCGTGAAAATAAATTTTCTCCCGCATGAAAATAATTTTCCCGCAAGTGAAACAAAAGTTTCAATGGTTGGAACTTCTTGAAACAAAAGTTTCAGAGATATAAACTTGCTGAAACAAAAGTTCCGGCCTACAATCCCGATAGGTCCACTTTGTAATAGGTCGGGGCGGTATTGTTTTTGTCCTGTAACCCTGTGAAGGGCGAACGCTATAAACAAAAGAAGCTCCGGAGGTGGAAACGCTTCCGGAGCTTCTTTTTTCCGAAGTTTCTTCAAAAATATTCTTATAAGATGCTGAAAATGCTACAGCTTCCCGAAAAATCACTTACTTTGCATCTTTGATAGTGTGCCGATCTACCAAAAAATTGGCACATTGGCACATTAATTAATAGGCAAATTATTATTATGGCACAAGAAGATGTATTTAAGAAATTAGTTTCGCACTGTAAAGAATACGGATTTGTATTCCCCTCTTCAGAGATTTATGACGGTTTAGGTGCAGTGTACGATTACGGACAGTATGGCGTAGAACTGAAAAATAACATAAAGAAATACTGGTGGGACAGCATGACGCTGTTGCACGAAAATGTAGTCGGTATCGACTCTGCTATCTTTATGCATCCTACTATCTGGAAAGCATCCGGCCATGTCGATGCCTTCAATGATCCCTTGATCGATAACAAAGATTCCAAGAAACGATATCGTGCCGATGTTCTGATCGAAGATCACCTGGCAAAGATAGAGGAGAAGATGAATAAGGAAGTGGCCAAGGCTGCAAAGAAGTTCGGCGAAGCTTTTGACGAAGCTCAGTTCCGTGCGACGAACGGACGTGTGCTTGAATACCAGGCTAAGTGGAACGAGATCCACGAACGCTACTCGAAAGACATGAACGATTCTAATTTCGAAGACTTGCGCCAGCTGATCTTGGATTGCGCAAATCCGTCTGCCCGATCTCCGGAACCCGCAACTGGACCGATGTCCGCCAGTTTAACCTGATGTTCTCTACGGAGATGGGATCGACTGCCGATGGTGCCATGAAAGTATATCTGCGCCCGGAAACGGCACAGGGTATTTTCGTCAACTTCCTGAACGTACAGAAGACCGGCCGCATGAAAATACCTTTCGGTATCGCCCAGATTGGTAAGGCTTTCCGTAACGAGATCGTTGCCCGTCAGTTCATCTTCCGTATGCGCGAGTTCGAGCAGATGGAAATGCAGTTCTTCGTTCGTCCGGGCGAAGAGATGGAATGGTTCAAGCAGTGGAAGGCTACCCGCCTGAAATGGCATCAGGCGATGGGATTGGGTAACGAAAAATATCGCTACCATGATCACGAAAAGCTGGCCCACTATGCAAATGCTGCTACCGATATCGAATTCGAAATGCCGTTCGGTTTCAAAGAAGTGGAAGGTATCCATAGCCGTACGAATTTCGACCTGAGCCAGCATGAAAGTTCTCCGGCAAGAAAGTCCAGTATTTCGACCCCGAACTGAACCAGAGCTATACTCCGTATGTGATCGAGACCTCTATCGGTGTAGACCGCGTATTCCTGAGTGTGATGGCCGGTTCTTACTGCGAAGAAACATTGGAAAACGGCGAAACACGTGTTGTGTTGAAGTTGCCCGCAGCGTTGGCGCCTATCAAGCTCGCTGTATTGCCGTTGGTGAAGAAAGACGGTCTGTCTGAAAAGGCCGAGGAGATCATGAAGATGTTGCGCTTCGATTTCCGTTGCCAGTATGATGAAAAAGATTCTATCGGCAAGCGCTATCGTCGCCAGGATGCTATCGGAACTCCGTACTGTATTACAGTTGACCACGATACTTTGAAGGATAATTGTGTCACGATCCGTTTCCGCGATACGATGGAACAGGAACGTGTAAGCATCGACAAGTTGCATGACATTATCTCCGAGAAGGTAAGCATGAAGAATTTATTAAAAAGATAATGGAATAAACGCATGAAGAAATACCTGCATATCGCGTTGATGTTGTTGTGTGTCTTCGTTGTATCATCTTGTAAGGATGATGACGATGATACTGAAGCTGTTGAAAGAGAAGCTTATAAATTGGAACAGGACATTGCCTTCCAGGCAAAAGTGAATGAAACCGGTTTTGAAAAATGGAATTCGGAAGCCGGTGATGGCTATGTTTTTGCCAAACTGATTAAAAAGGGGGATGGTAAGCAAGCCTATTTCAATAGCCTTGTATCCGTATATTATAAAGGTTCTTTGACGGATGGCACTGTTTTCGACCAGCAACTTTTTGATGACGGAATACCATTTCCTTGTGCAGTGAGTCCTTACTATGCTAAGACGGTTACAGATCCGGTTACGAATAGCCAGACCAAGTATGGTTCGGTTATTTCCGGCTGGACAGTCGCTTTGCAGCACATGGTGGAAGGAGATAAATATGAGATTTGGATTCCGCAGCAGTTAGCCTATGGCGCAAGTGACAACGGTGATATCCCGGCTTATTCGACTTTGATATTCGAAATCGAACTGGTATCGGTTGATGAGCAGGCTGCTTCAGCAAGTTAAAAGTTGATTCATAAGAAAGATAAAAGGAGGTGTGTCGAAATCTCCTTGTCCCCGCACTTGATGCGGGGTCGCAAAAGGACAGACCTTATCAATCAGATTTTTATAGGGCCGGTTTTAATGCGATCCCGCGAGGGGCGCGGGAACAGGATAGTTTTGACACATCTCCTTCTTGTTTTTATTTCTTCTGTTTCAATATCCTCTGTGCGCAGTCCGAAAGCACGACGATTGCTCCGGCAATGATCGCCGTATCTTTTATCACCAGTCTGCCTGCCCCGCTCAGCAGCGGAAATCCATGTTCTCCACTTCCCAAATCCGGCACCCATACTTCCGGCGTCGTCACCAGGAAAGAAAGCGTTCCGACCGTCATGATAATGGCGAGTCCTGCACCTACCAGGCCGATTTTTGGGGAGAAAATACCTAAGAATGTCAGGATACCGATAGCCATGATCAGGATGCCCAATCCGTGCGAGAAGCCGTACGTGTTGTTTTCCACATGCCACTGATGTTTTGCTTCGTTGAATTCCCCTTCTTTCAATTTATATTCTTTATATTCGGGAGCACTTTTCGTATAGAAGAAGCTCATAAAAGGACTGTTCGCTACAAACGGTACGATACCTTCTGCTTCGTAATTATAGAATTTCAATCCTCCGATCCATACAAATATAATCAGGATCGCTACGCGGATCAGATTAATACCTAGCTTTTGAGTGGAGGCTGCGATGTTCAGGAAAGCGTAAAATAGATTACTTAATTTAGTCGTCATGTCTTTGCTATTTTATATGTTTGTTGTATAATGCAAAGATCGGTCTATTTGTGGCTGGCGGTAAATGGCAATTCTGCCGGATGACTTATCAATTTTCCCCGATCTGGCTATTTCAGGAAATAGCAGACCCCTATAAAACAATTAAAGGCTGTCTCACGACAACCCCTAACCAAACTTTGTTAACCTTAAATCTAATACTATTATGAAAAAACCACGATGCAAAGATATGGGTTTGTCCGAACTTGTCAAGAACTGAGATGCTAAATAGTGTTATCAAACTTCCAATAAAAATTAATTGCCGGCGGATAAGTCTTTTGTCATGGCGATGACGACCGTCTTTGTGGTGATAAACGGCAAATAACTTTTTCTTTCAATCGTTAAAAAGCCTTCTATAAGTAAAAATATAACTTTTCCGTAAGTAGTTTTCCCGAATAAATCGTCTATACTTGTAGAAACGTTTCTTTGTTAGCATGTGTTATGGATAGACCGAAGGAGGATGATCGAGAGTTGATTCAGTTCAAGGAGTTATATAAATCAAATGCTCCGATGCTGATTTTTTATGCAGGAAAGTATGTAAATGCTATTACTGCAGAGGATCTGGTGCAGGATGTGTTTCTTAAAGTCTGGCAAAAGAGGACTTTTTTGTTCCTGAAAGAAGGGATTAAAACTTATTTGTATCGCTCCGTTCAACATGCCTGTTTGGATTATCTGAAGCATCAGGAGGTAAAAGGTGATTATATTAATGCCGTCACTACCAAATTAAAAATAGAAGAGATATATTACAATGACGATCCGCAATCCTTGTTTGCGGAAGACGAGCGCCTGGAGCTTATCTATAAAGAGATGGATAAGTTGCCGGATAAGTGTCGTGAAATCTTTACAATGTCCTATCTGGAAGAACGAAAAACTTCGGAAATAGCTGTACTGCTTAATATTTCCACTCGTACGGTGGAGGCACAACTTTATAAGGCATTGAAGATTTTACGGGGTATTTTGCTTAGCTGTTTGATTTTTCTTTCAAATTTTTGAGAATTGCGTAAGTAGATCTGAAGAGATAATCGTGTATAATATAAACGAACATCGGAATGTCTGAAAAATATAACATAGAAGAATTAATAATCCGTTTTTTGCAACAGGATATAAATGAAGAAGAGCTTCATTACTTAGAGTCCTGGCTGGAAGAAGATGCGGAACATAAATCTTATTTCTTTGGGCTGAAAAGCATATCAGATTCCAGTCGACGTTCCTTCTTCTCAAAGGAAGAGGTAAATGAGGCAAGTTGGCAACGAATGCTTGCACGCATAGAAAAAGATAATATAGAGATTTCTTCCTATGATAAATCTCATACATATAATTTGTGGTTATCACTAATTAAGTATGTAGCTATTGTGGCTATAGCTGTCGGAGTAGGTTGGGGTATTAAAGAATTTCAGGGAAATACCTATTTATCCAATAGTAAAGAAAAGGAAGTAGTGTATAATGAAATACATGTTCAAAAAGGAGGACATGCTAATACGTTGGTTCTTTCCGATGGAACTAAAGTTATATTAAATGCAGCAACAACCTTTAAATATCCAACCAGTTTTGGTGAAAAGAACAGGATGGTTTATTTAGAAGGAGAGGCTTATTTCGAAGTGGCTAAGGATGAAGAAAAACCATTTGTTGTTAAATTGAATAAACAGGATATAACAGTATTGGGTACGACTTTTAATGTACAAGCATATAAAGACGAATCTTATAGTATCGTTACTCTTTTGAGTGGGAGGGTTATGTTGGACGCATTCAATGAGTTAGGAGAATCTACCAGTCGTATGTTTCTAAAACCTAACCAGCGTGCCCTGTCTGATAATAAGAGTGGATCTGTTTCATTATGTGATGTGAATGCATCATTTGCAAATGCATGGGTAAATGGAGAGTATAAATTTAAAGATGAGCCGTTGTTATTTATTTGTAAGCGTTTGGAAAATTATTATAATGTGCAAATTACATTTGAATGATCCACGTCTGGAACAAATCCGATATACCGGAACATTTTCTTTGGAACAAGATATTATGGATGTATTTCGTATCATTGATTATGAGAAACAGTTTGCTTTTAAACGGGTGAAAAGAGATATTTTTATAACACATAAATGAATTGTTGAACCTTTAAAACAGAATTGCCTATGTACAAAGTTCTAATATTTTAAAAGTGAAGGGGGTGTGCCAATTTTGACACACCCCCTTCAGAAATTAT
>ENA-OQCB01000964-OQCB01000964.1-human-gut-metagenome-genome-assembly--contig:-NODE-964-length-12128-cov-2.388968_pt1 | contig 12128 bp, 13 predicted proteins | sample MGYA00242493_ERZ504568 | MGnify/ENA primary metagenome ERZ504568 (study PRJEB26092, sample SAMD00036229) | human gut metagenome | host: Homo sapiens | study: EMG produced TPA metagenomics assembly of...
GACGCGATGTGGGATGCTTACGAGTTGCTCGTGGCGCACGCTGACGGGTTCCCGCTGACGATGGGCTTCGAGGTGAACCATTCCAAGCTTATGCAATTGGGCATGGAATGGGCCGAGCATCTGCACTTCGACGGCACGAACGAGTTTTTATTGGAGCTGTCTACGAGGGCGGGCAAGCCCGACTTCGAGATATACGAACGGACCATCTTCGAACTGCAGGGGATGGGCTACCAAGTGATCATCGCTCATCCCGAGCGCTATCGCGCCATCCAGGAGGATGTCGAGGTGGCGCGCGGTCTGGTGAAGATGGGTTGCAAGCTGCAAGCGTCGGCCGATTTCATTGCCGGCGGTCGCATGGGAGCCGAGCGCAAGCCCGCCAAGCGCCTGTTCGACGAGAACCTGTACGCGTACATCGCAAGCGATGCGCATCGGGTGGAGCACTACGGCTACTTCGCCGAAGCGAAGCGGACGTACCGAACGCGAGGAGCGCATGCGCGTCTGTAGGTTCGGTTTGACGGCTTCCTGCCGTTAGGCCACAGGTTCGACCTGTGATCTAACGGCAGGAAACTGCACCGCTGCAAGCTCTGGATACGACAGGGCGATGTGTGAAAAACACGGCAGCATACATATCTTGAGGAAAGCGGGATCGTCGCTGGGTACGCGTTCCGGATCGATCAAGAGGATGCATATCGTTGTTGCGTTTTGGCCTGAATGGCTAGGGCGAAGCCGTATCTTTATTTCGTCTTGCCAGGGAGGTGATGGCATTGTGGTACGTCGTGCAAACGGTCGGCGGCCAGGAAAAGCACGTGCTTGACCTGATCAACAAGCTTGTCGACGAAGAGCTGATCCAAGAATCCTTCATCCCCCAGTACGAAGTCAAAAAGCGCATCCAGGGCGTATGGAAAATGCGTTCAGAAGTGCTGCTACCTGGTTATATTTTCGTAATAACAGACCAGCCTGGAAAGCTGCGTGAGGCGTTGCGAAGCGTCCCCCAAGTTCACTAGGCTCCTCGGCAACAACGATGTGTTCACTCCTCTCGACGATCAAGAAGTCGCCTTCATCAACGCGTTCACCAAGCCTGACCACCGCGTGGTCGAGTTCTCGAGCGGCGTGATGGAAGGGGACGAGATCGTGATCCTCAACGGCCCGCTGATGAACCAGACGGGTCTCATCAAGAAGCTCGATCGCCACAAGCGCCTGGCGTATCTGGAGATAGAGATTCTTGGTCGTGTGAAAACCGTCAAAGTCGGATTAGAGATTGTTCGAAAGAAACCCTGACAAATCAATAGACGTAACCGCCGACGGAGCCGTCGCGCTGGTAGACGACTTCGCAACAGCGGGGGAGCAAGAGGAGATTTCCACGCCCCCAATGTCTGATAAGCGCGGTTATGTAAAGTCGAGCGACGATACCGCTCTTGGAAAATTGGTCAAAGCACCGAAAAGCAAAGCCTCATGAAGGGGATACTCCTCGCCGGCGGATCGGGCACCCGGCTCTACCCACTCACGACCGTCACATCGAAGCAGCTGCTGCCCGTGTATGACAAGCCTATGATCTACTACCCCCTTTCCGTTCTTATGCTTACCGGAATCAGGGAGATCCTTATCATCTGTACGCCGCATGATTTGCCTAAGTTCCGACAGCTGCTCGGCGACGGATCCCAGTTTGGTATAGAGCTTGTCTACGAGACCCAGCCCTCGCCGGACGGGTTGGCGCAAGCTCTGATCATAGGCGAGCCCTTCCTGGCCGGGGAGCCGTGCGCGCTCATCTTGGGTGACAACATCTTCTATGGCGGCGGGTTCACAGCTAAGCTCAAAGAGGCGGCTAGTCGTGAGAGCGGGGCAACGATTTTCGGCTACTACGTGCCCGATCCCGAGCGTTTCGGCGTGGTCGAATTCGACGCGAATGGACGGGTTCTTTCGCTCGAGGAGAAGCCCGAGCGCCCGAAGAGCAATTACGCCGTCACGGGCCTGTACTTCTACGATGAACGCGCGGTGGAGTTTGCCGAGTCCGTGAGGCCCTCAACACGCGGCGAACTCGAGATAACTGACGTGAATCGCAGGTACTTGGAGGACGGGTCTCTCAATGTGACGCTCTTACATCGGGGCTCAGCATGGCTCGACACCGGCACGACCGAGAGTCTCTACCGCGCTTCAGAGTATGTGCGCGTGATAGAGCAGAACCAGGGCTTGCAGGTGGCGGCGCTGGAGGAGATTGCGTTCAACAAGGGCTGGATCGACGAGCGCATGCTTGAGCGTGCGGCGGATCGCTATGGCAAGTCGCCCTACGGGGCGCATCTCAAGAACGTATTGGAACGCAAGGTGATTAACAGCTACCTGAGCGCGGCCCGATAGACCATGGGAGAGGAAAGCATGAACATGCTCGTAACGGGCGGTGCCGGCTTTATAGGGTCGAACTTCGTCTACTACCAGCTGCCGATGCTTGTTAAGGGGAGGATTGCTGTGAGCGAGAGGCAGGTTCGCCTGGGCAAGCGAACCCAGGTGAACCTTATTGAGCACGGAATCGACCCGGTTCGTATGGGTGTTGGGCTTCCGATACTTCAAGGAGATCTTGTGAAATGACAGCGAGGTTGATCGCAATAGAAGGCCTTGACGGCTCTGGTAAAGAAACGCAGACAAAACTGCTTCGTCAGTTTTTGGAAGCTCAAGGGGCAAAGGTGGGTAGTATTTCTTTTCCCCAATACGGGGAGCCGTCTGCGGCTCTGGTTGAAGACTACTTAAAAGGCGGATTTGGGGAGAATGCGGCGGACGTAAATGCCTACGCTGCATCCTCTTTCTTCGCCTTGGATCGGTTGGTGAGTTATCTAAGAAAGTGGCGGCAAGGAATTTGAAAGTTGCGAGTGTTTCTTGCTGATCGCTACGTTACGAGCAATGCGATCCACCATGTGCTCAAAACTGCCCGGAAAGCGAATGGGCTGCTTTTACGACATGGCTCCTTGGAATATGAATATAAGTACCTGGGGTTACCCCAGGCCGAACCAGTGTGGTTATCTCCGGCTTGATCTTGCCGCAGCCAGAAGTTGCTCGAGAGGCGCTACGGCGGCGACGTGTCCCAGCGTGACGTTCATGAGAGAGACTTGGCATATCTTGAACGGAGTCGATGTGCTGCCGAATGGTGCTGCTCGCGCTTCAATTGGACGCCTGTTGAGTGTACGTCGAATAATGCATTGCGAGCTCGTGAGGACGTTCACGAAAGAATTATTGGAAAAGCTGTCACTTGAGGGGGCGCTGTGAAATCAGAGTACCCTTGGATACGTTCGGACGAGATGAGCCTTGCTAGCTCTATAGCCGTCCGCAATCTTGAACACGCTAACGAAGTGTCCGATCTGGTTGCACCAAAGACAAGCTTTTATTCGAAGACCGTGAAACGAGCCATCGATGTCATTTTGTCGATAATCGCTTTGATCGTATGCTTTCCGGTCAACTTGGTTTTGGCCATTGCGACATATTTTGACGTGGGGTCCCCAATCATCTTCAAGCAGACAAGAACAGGCAAAGATTTAGAACCTTTTACGATATACAAATTCAGGAATATGACTAACGATAGGGATGAAAAGGGCGAACTGCTTCCTCCGTCGCAGCGAGTAACTAAACTTGGAAAGCTTTTTCGAAAGACCTCCTTGGACGAGCTGTTGAACTTTTGGAGCGTTTTGAAAGGCGATATGTCCCTGATCGGGCCAAGGCCCCTTCCTTGTGAGTACGTAGACCGGCTTAGTGAAAGACACAAATACCGATACAGTGTGAGGCCTGGCTTGGAGTGTCCGTTCTCGAAGGAAATTGCCGAAAAATACTCTTATCCGGAACCGTATAGTCGCTATCACGTTCAATTCGAAAATGATGTTTGGTATGTGGAAAATCTTAGCTTCAGTACGGATGCAAAGCTCTTTTTCGGGCTCGTTCGGATGACGCTCGATATGCATCACCGCGGCAAAGGTGCTGGCTCTGCATCTCCTTTTATTGGGTACGACGAAGAGGGTAATGCGGTATCAAGAAAACATTACGAGGAGCATCTCAAGAAAGACAACGCAAATGAAGTATGAGATAAAGCAAATTCGTACTGTTAACACACCGGGGAAGGGATCTCTCTCGTTTTTCGAAAGCGGGAGAGATGTCCCCTTTGAAATAAAGAGGATGTACTTCATACATCAAGTTCCAACCGGGGTGCAACGCGGAGGGCATGCACACAGGCGGCTATGTCAGTTGTTGTTTTGCCCATATGGCAGCATCGAGATCGTGCTCGACGACGGCGTTGCGGAGGAGCGTATCTTGCTGGACGATCCCTCGAAGGGGCTACTGGTTGGGAATCTGGTTTGGCGAGACATGATTTGGCGAAAAGACGATTCAATTCTTGCAGTCGCGGCATCTAACTATTACGACGAGTCGGACTACATAAGAGAGTATAAGGATTTTCTGGATGAGCTGAATTTACAAGGAGAGAAGGATGATTAAGTGACCATTGTCCCATTTACAAACCTTAAGCTAACGTTCGAGCTGCATCAGGAGGAATATGAGGGTGCAATTCTCGAAACGCTTAGAGCCGGATGGTACGTTCTCGGGTCGCAGCTTTCCGAATTTGAAGGTGAATTCGCCTATTTTCTTGGAAAAAAACACTGTATAGGTGTGGGGTGCGGCCTAGATGCACTGATCCTTGCAGTAAGATCCCTCGATATAGGATTCGGGGATGAGGTGATCGTTGCAGGAAACACGTATATCGCAACGGTGCTAGGCATTACCGAGAATGGGGCGACACCGGTGTTCGTCGACTGCAATGAGTATTACGAGATCGATGAGACTCTGATTGAAAATGCGATTACGCAGCGCACCAAGGCCGTTCTCGTTACTAATCTATACGGTCAATGTTGCAATCTGCCAGTAATTCGTCAGATTTGCGATAGGAACAACATCAAGCTTATCGAAGACTGTGCGCAATCTCACGGGGCTCATTTCGGCAACCTTAAGGGTGGGGCCGTAGGGGATGTTTCATGCTTTAGCTTCTACCCGACAAAACCGTTGGGTGCATTTGGCGATGGCGGCGCGGTCGTGACCGACGATTTGGGGATTGCCGACAGGATTCGCATGTTGCGAAACTATGGCAGCAAGGAAAAATATGTAAACGAGAGAACCGGCGTAAACTCTCGGCTAGACGAACTGCAAGCTTCCGTGCTTCGTGTAGGACTTCGGCATCTGGAAGAATCGAACCTTGAGCGTCAGCGCATCGCGTCTAGGTATCTTTCGGAAATATCGAATCCCTTCGTAGAGCTTCCGAGGACTCGGACCGAAGCCGATCATGTCTATCATATCTTCGCTGTTCAATCGACAGATCGCGATGGGCTAAAGGCGCATTTGGCAGAGTGCGGCATTCAAACGCAAGTGCATTATCCAATTCCTCCACACAAGGCTCCATGCTATTCGAACGAGCGTTTTGCGCGTGGAGTCTTCCTGCCAAAAACGGAAGAGAGTGCGGGAAGCGAACTGAGCCTGCCCATATATTACGGCATGCCCGAAAATGATGTTGACCGTATCATCGAAGCAGTGAATGCATTCAAAAGGAGCTAGGACGGCAATGGGCAGTAGTCTTTCAATACGTAGAGTCGATTACGAAGAATACAGCGAGGTAATGCGATCAAGTAGGATTGTTTTTAACGGGAGTTCGTTTTTGGAGTTGAACTCCGACAAGACGGACAGCATTCATTACCTCCTAGTCGAAAAAGGGCATTCCGTGCGATTTGCAGCGGCTTTCGGAGTACGAGAAGGAATCGCATCGTGTCCTTTCTCGGCCCCGTTTGGTTACCCGGAGTCGCAAAAAGAAGAGATTCCTGTTGGGCATTACGTAGAAGCCGGCACTCTTGTCGATGAATACCTTCAGTCTCTCGAGATATCCAAATCGAGAATGGTCCTTCCGCCTTCGTTTTATGATCACAACGACATTGAAACCTGGAAAAACGTTTTCTTCAACCTTGGGTGGAAAATCGAGTGCATTGATCTGAGCTTCGCATTTAACCTGTCCAAAATCGGTCGATCATACGAATCGGCTCTCGCTCGCAATGCCCGTAAGAATCTCGCAATAGCGCGTCGGTCAAATCTAGAGTTGCGTCACTGCGAGAGCGATGCAGAGGCCCATGAAGCGTATTCGGTGATCAGAGAGAATCGAGAGTTCAAAGGATATCCTTTGCGAATGTCCGAGCGGCAAGTTATGGAGACGATGAGACTAGTTGCTTCAGACATGTATCTCGTACTCTGCGACGAAATTGCAGTGGCGGCAGCTCTTGTGTACAAAGTTAGCAGCGATTGCGCGCAAGTTGTTTATTGGGGCGATAGGCCGGGCAACTCAGACAAGAAGCCCATAAACTTCTTATCAGCTGAACTCGTAAAAAGGTATTTCGACGAAGGTCTAAAATACTTGGATGTAGGTCCCTCTACGGAAGATGGAGTTCCAAACCTAGGCTTATGCGACTTTAAAGATGGTCTAGGCTGCGAGAGGTCTTCGAAGGTCAGAATGGTTAAATCGTTTAAGGTTGAGAGTAATAGTGGGGGTGCTTACTGATGCCGCTGGGATTTGACGGACTCGAATGCGAGACGGCAAAGCCTTTTGCTCTTGTTCTGGGCGGTTCGTCGGTGCATATTCCTCTCGTTGAGAAACTGCAGCATAGGGGTTACTACGTAGGGTTGATTGATTATTTGGATAACCCACCGGCAAAAAAATACGCAGATTGCCATTTCAGGTAAGCACTTTCGATAAACAGGCAATCAAAGAAATCGCGATAGAGCATAAAGTCCAGCTGATTATCAATTGCTGCTTAGAGTATTTAAATCAAATTATATGCGAGATAGCTGAAGAGCTCAGCCTCCCGGTACCGTATTCAAGCGCAACGGCGAAGTCCGTTTCGGACAAATTGCTCATGAAGACAATAATGAGGGAGCATGGGATCCCGACTTCGTCCTTTGTTTGCATTTCTAGCTTAGAAGAGCTCGATGAGGCGAACTTGCACTACCCGCTCTTTGTAAAACCCGTCGACGGCTCTGGATCGACGGGAGTAAGTTGTGCTCGAGATAGGCACGATGTTGCGGCGTGCTTGGAAAATGCACTTGCGTTTAGTCGTTCTGGGCAGGCTATTGTTGAAGAAGAATCCCGCGGGACTGAGCACAATGTGTATTGCTACGTGCTCGATGGTGTAACAAAGGTGCTTCTTGTTTCCGAAAAGTACTGCGAGGCAAGCGACGGCTTTGAAAACATAAAATGCATCGGCACTTTTGCGCCTGCTCGAATCACCGAGCAGGCGGCAAAAACGATAGAGTTGGTCGTCCAAGAAATCTCAGATGCGTTCTCTCTCAGAACGACACCTTTGTTCGCGCAGGTCATGATAGACGGGAATGACGTTTCTGTGATCGAATTCGCGTGCAGAGTTCCTGGGGGGTACGGGAACAGAAGCCTCGAGAGCAAGCTGTCCTTTGACTACTATGATTACACTATCAGCTCATTTTTAGGAGAGACTCCCGCGATCGACCTGCATGACGGCGGCGAGATCAGCATCGTTCATTCGCTTTACGCGAAGCCTTGCATCTTGGCGTCCATAGAAGGATATGAGGAGTTGATTCAAAACGGCACGATCCTTGATGTCAATATAGCAAGGGTTCCTGGCGACGTGGTTTCCGATGAATCGTGCAATAGGGAGAAGGTGGGGCACTTCGTCGTTGCGGCCTCTACCGTAGAGGATGCAAATCGCAAAATGGACGCATTCTTCGATTCGGTGCGGGTTGTCAGCGCCGAAGGGGTTAATGTCTTGCGTACCGATTTACGTCTTGATCTTAAAGAAGATTCGGCCCCTTCGGTTTAAGATCATGTGCGTGGATACTGATCGCAATAAATCAGAAAGGACGGCCTGGATGGCCGAAGGCGACCTGCAGGCTGCTCGGCCATCCGTGTTCTATCTGCTTGCCGTTTTCTCGTTTTTGTTCTTTGCGCCGTTAGAGGGTTTGTATGCCCAGTACTCCGTTCTGAGGGCTTTGTCGTGGCTTTGCCTGTTCGCCAGCGTTTTCCTTCTTCTCTGTTTTTACATAGTGCATTCTGCGCGGGGGGAGGGCAAGAGACTCGATGTCGTGTTCTTTTTAGTGGCTCTCATTTGCCTGATATTCGGATCCTTCACATTGGTAAACGAAGGAAGCTTGTTTCAGTACATGAAAAAGGTTGCGTTTATCTTGGGCCCGTGGCTTTATTTAACCGTTTTCGGAAGATACGGATTCAAGCCCGTGCTCAAGGCCATGCTGATAGGATCTTTGATAATAATAGGTGCTAATTTTATAACGATGCTAATCATGTATCCGCATGGGGGCTTTAGGCCGGAATATGGTGATACCTGGCTCTTCGGGCAACGCACTTACATGCGAAATTTTATATTTCTAGCCCTGTGCCTTTGCTTATTCTATGACCGAGTTAGGCATCGTAGATTTTCTGTTCTCACTTTAGCCGTTGTTGTTGTGTCTCTGGCCACTCTCATCTTGGGCGATGCTATGACCTCTTTGGTCGTGATGGTTTTCTTGCTGGCGGTTCTCGTTTTGTCCGGGTGCGGATTGAAGTGTTCCATCATCCTGCGCCCGATAGTTGTTGTTTCTGTGGCATTGGATGTCTTGTTGGTTCATTTGCGCCAGATAGCCTTATTCGGCGATTTCATTGTCGGAGTATTGGATCGTAACCTCACTTTGAGCTATAGGACTCAAGCTTGGGATGTGGCGATGGAAGAGATTGGGACGAACCCTCTTGTAGGCACGGGCTTTAGGGATCTTGAGGAAAGTGGGATTACCGTTGGCTTCGGTCGGCAGCTTTCAAATGCGCATAACGAGGTTCTCGATGTGTGCTACAAGGGCGGTTTGCTCGGGGCGCTCTCATTTTTTGCGCTGGTAGCAGTATGCTGCCTCCCTTTGTTGCGAAAGAGTGGATATTGGGCTGCCTTTATTCTAGGTGCCTTCTTGGGCGGCTTTTTCATAGAAGCTTTAGTTAGCGATATTTGGTATCCGCAGTTTTTCTTCCTGTTGTACTTTGCTGCATATTTGAAGCATTGGGCACCCCTGTTGGAAGAAACGAAGCGTCAGACTCCGCAAAGAGAGGCATAGAAAAATGTCCGAGGATTCGTATCCCCTTGAGGCGAATTTAACTGATGCTTTTGCCCAGTATTGCGTTAATCTGAGGTATTCCGATCTGCCAGAAAGAACACGGCGTTCCGTACGCATGCTGTATCTAGATTACGTAGCTGCAGTTCATGCCGGGTTTATCATAAATGAGAGCTTTAACGATTCGGTGATGTCGGTTCTTTCTCCCGCGGAGTCGTTTGGAAATAGCTCGGTGTTTTTTCTTAAGGAGAAGACCTCGGCGACAAAAGCGGCTTTTCTAAATGCGATGCTTGCTCACGGGGCCGATATGGACGACGGGCATAAGGGCGCTGCAGGGCATGTGGGAGCCCATGTTGTTTCCGCCTTAATGGCGGTTGCCGAAGCCAGGACGTCAAACATAGCCGATTTCGTTGCAGCCATGGTAGCTGGATACGATGTCTTCTGCCGCCTCAGCTCGGCGTGTATGCCCGGTATGGTGCATCGGGGTTTTCATTCCACGGGCACGGCTGGCGCAATCGCCTCTGCAGCTGCGGTGGCGAAACTGATCGGTCTCGATATTGCGGGAGTGCGCAGTGCAATTGCACTCTCATCAACTCAGGCTGCGGGATTGCTGCTGGTTGGAGAAACCTCGCAGGAGGTAAAGCCCCTCAGTCCTGCAAGAGCCGCAGAAGCAGGCGTGTTGTCTGCGCTTCTAGCAGAGTGCGGAGTAGTCGGTCCTGACAGGCCACTTGAGAGCGCGAAGGGCTGGTGTCATGCCATGAGCTCCGTAGTGGATACTGACTTGCTCTTTGACGGACTAGGCGAGCGCTACTCTATTGATGAGTGTTACCTAAAGCCTTATCCTACCTGTCGCCATACGCACGGATGCATCGAGGCGGCGAGTAGCCTTTCCTTCTGCGTAGAGGCTTCCGATATAGAGTGTATTCGCATTTTTACCTATGGGCACGCTATCGAGCTGGCCGGCTTCAATGGAAATCCGAGAAACGCGAGTGAGGCCAAGTTCTCTATTCAGTATGCCGTTGCGGTAGCGCTTTGTGCGGGGACTTTTACACTCGATAACCTGAACGTCGAAAACATTACCCAAGAGGTTAGGCGCCTTATGGCAATTGTTGAATTGATCAGAGACGATTCCTACGAAGAGCCTCAGCGAGGCATTCGCGGCTGTCGTTTGGAGGTTGTTTTGAATAACGGAGATATGCTGACGAGATCCGTTCTAGCCCCGAAGGGCGAACCGGAGAATCCTTTTACCTACGAGGACATGATGAACAAGCTGCAAAGTTGCCTCGTCGCGAAGGATGGAAGGGTAGTGTCGCGGAAATGCGTAGAGCAGTTTGCCTTCGAGCAAATAAAGCTGCTGAATTCACCAGAGAGTCCGTTTGTATTCCCAATTTTTAGAGAAAGCGCGAGCAACCTATGAAGACGATATTTGGAGCGATGAACCTAGGGCAACAGGTGCTCGGTGCCGAAGCTGATCGAATGCTCATTGCATTCAGAGATGCGGGCGGAAGCGAGGTCGATACTGCTTACGTATACAACGATGGCGCAAGCGAGCTGCTTCTTGGAGTATGTCTCGATTCTCTCGGAAGCAGTGGGTTCAAGGTGAGTACAAAGGTCAATCCGCGCGTTACTGGTCGATTGGATTGCAGTGCTGTGCAAACTCAGCTCAATACTTCTCTTATGCGTCTTGGGCTCAATTCGGTCGATGTGCTCTATTTGCATTTTCCCGACAGGGACACGCCCGTAAGCAGCGCGCTTGAAGGTTGCGCTCGATTGTACGAGGAAGGTAAGTTCAGGGAGCTCGGTGTCAGCAATTTTCCTCTTTCGCTCGTGGAGGAGATGGGTGCCGTTTGCGACGGCCTTGGCTGTCCCCGACCGTCAGTGTTTGAGGGCGTTTACAATGCTCTCAGCCGCAAGGCCGAACTCGAGCTGCTTCCCGAGCTCGGTCGGCTTGGCATGCGCTTTCATGCATACAACCCCCTTGCTGGAGGGATGCTTACGGGTAAATACACAAATATAGAGAATAAGCCTACTGAAGGTCGTTTCGCTTTGAGAGCGGCAAGCTATCAGGGGCGATACTGGAGAGAAAGCTTTTTTGAGGCTGTTCGTCTTATTGCTGCCGCTTGCGACGAGGTTTGCATACCGATTGCGGAAGCCGCATACCGCTGGATTTCAAATCATTCGATGCTCGAGGCTTCGCGCGATGATGGTGTGATCGTCGGGGCTTCAAAGATGAGTCAGTTGCAGCAGAACATGGCTTCACTTGGAAAGGGGCCGCTGCCAAACTCCCTTTTAGACGCATTCGATTGCGCCTGGGAGATAACGTCAGAAGAGGCTCCTGAATACTACCGATTCTATTCCGGCGGGAGGGCGGTGTAACGTGGATGCCAAGCTGTTTATAGACGCGTTGCTAAAAGCGAAAGTGTCTTTCTTCACGGGCGTGCCCGATTCCTATTTGCATGGTTTTTGCACTGAGCTAAGCAATTCGTGTGCGCCCGATCGAAACGTTGCGACCGCCAACGAGGGAAACGCAGTCGGCATCGCCGTCGGGCATCATCTCGCTACTGGAGAGATTCCCTTGGTTTACATGCAGAATTCAGGACTTGGTAACGCGGTCAACCCTCTTGTTTCCCTTGCGTGCCGAGGCATGCTCTGCATTCCAATGGTGCTGCTTATTGGCTGGAGGGGCGACCCTTTCCACAAAGATCACGTCCAGCATGAGCTTCAAGGGGCAATTACGCCTGCAATGCTCGACGAGATGAAGATACCGTATACGGTCATTGCGGACGGAGATGCGGGTATTGAGGATTTGGTTGCAGATACGGTCTTTTCCGCAATGCGCGACGGAGGGGGTCCTGCCGCTATTCTTGTACCCCAAGGGGGGTTGACTCAGGCGGAGCTAAAACCCCTATCGTCGAGCACGAGCCTTCCAGTTAGCAGGGGAGGGAGCGATTCGCATCGTGCTCGATGCTGCACCTCGGAACTCCATCTATTCGGCAACCACAGGG
>ENA-OQCB01000965-OQCB01000965.1-human-gut-metagenome-genome-assembly--contig:-NODE-965-length-12127-cov-3.662000_pt1 | contig 12127 bp, 11 predicted proteins | sample MGYA00242493_ERZ504568 | MGnify/ENA primary metagenome ERZ504568 (study PRJEB26092, sample SAMD00036229) | human gut metagenome | host: Homo sapiens | study: EMG produced TPA metagenomics assembly of...
ATGATCTGGGAATTCCCAATCCCACCGCTTATAAGCGTCGTCAGGGACTGAAATACTGTAATCCTCAAATAGAGAAAAATGATGGCCTTTGGCAGGGGGCTAGTGTCGCAGCAATTCTCACCAATGAAATGTATACTGGAACTATGGTTCAGGGAAAACAAAGAGTAGTCAGCTATAAGGTACATGACAGAGAGAGTGTGCCAAAAGAAGAGTGGTATAGGGTACGGAATACCCATGAGGCCATTATCACGGAGGAGATGTTTGCTTTAGCTCAGAAGCTTCAAGCGAGAGAGATGAGGCGGGCTCCAGGAAAGCGCCGAAACTATCTTTTTTCAGGATTTTTAAAATGTGCGGATTGTCATAAGAGTATGACTAGAAAGCCATCGAGAAATATCGTCTACTTTAACTGTTCTACCTATAAACGTAAATCTAAAAGTAAATGTACCATTCACTCAATTCGGCTGGATGTGCTGGAGAAAACTGTGCTGACGGTGATTCAAAGGCAGATTGAGCTGGCAGGCTGCGTGGATGAGACGATTTCAAGAATTACGAAATGGCCGGATGCTGATATGGAAAAAAGCAGATTGGAAACATTGCTGCTTGTGCGTACCCGGGAACTGGAAAAGTCAGAAGACCTCTTGGCGCAGTCTTATCTGGACTGGAAAAATGGAACTCTCACGCTTGAACAATACAACAAGATAAAAGGGAAACTGGAAGAGCAGGAAAATCGGCTTAAAAGTGTATTGAAAAATATTAAAGAAGACTTGAAATCAGAAAGGCAAGAAAATATTTGCGGCAGCTTTGATCTTGAATATTTCCTGAGACATGGAAATATTTTTTCTTTGTCCCAGGGAATTCTTGCAGAGTTGGTAGAAGAAATTCTTGTGCATGAGAATGGGGGGATTTCGATTATCTTCTGCTTTAGAGATCTGTACTCTGAGGGCAAATAATTGGGCATAAAAGAGTGGGGCAACTGGTCCGACAGGACCTACTGGGGCGACCGGTCCGACAGGTGCAGACGGACCAGCAGGGCCCACCGGTCCGACGGCTGCAGTAATATTAGAACAACAGATAAGTGAAAATTTGTCGCTGGGCTGCTCAGATTTCATTTCTTGGGAAAGGGTCTGAAAACCGAAAGTATATGGTGATTTTACCGTTTTCGTGAACTTGAATAGAGTGGATAAGTTCTGTCAGCAGACTGTGTTCCAGCTTGCTGATGTTCTTTGTGCAAAGAAAGTTATCCAGATAAGGAGAAGTAGAGTTTTTCAGAGAGACACTTCTTTCTTCTAAGGCGGAGATAGATTTTTGAAGCTGACAAGAACGAGCTTTCAGACGGGCATACAGCCTTGTGTAATCGTCTGAGGAGAGAATGCCGGCATACAAGTCGAGATGGAGTTGGTCTTGTACGGCGTTTAGTCTTGCCAATTCTTTGTTTTGTGAGAGTAGCTGACTGTCAATTTGAGCTGCTTCTGAACTGGATTTAGAAGCGACTTCTATCGTTTTTAGGATTTGATGTAAATTTACCAAGAGCTCCATTTGCTTTTGGAGAGTGAAAAGGATGGCTTCTTTGAGACGGTCCTCATGGATACTGTGCCTTGTGCACTTGGTTTTAGACTTGCGGGTATAAGTACTGCAGCAGTAGTAGACATTGTTTTTTGAGGTTTTGCGGGTCATGGACTTTTGGCAGTCGGCGCAGCGGAGCAGGCCGGAAAACAGGTGTACTTGGGTTTGTCCTGGTGCGGTTCTGGTATTCAGACGACTGCGGGCTTGGGCTTTTTCGAACAGCGCAGGGCTCACGATAGGAACATGAACATCTTTCACAATATACCAGTCTTTTTCTGGAAGCTGTACCCGGCGGTGAAGCTTATAGCTGAGTACTTTTTGGCGTCCTTGGACAAGACATCCGGTGTAAGTTCTGTTTCGCAGGATGTCGTATACCGTTTTTTCGCTCCATAGGCCATCGTTGCGGTAAGTCTGGGGATTCCAGTAATTCAGCCCCTGGCGGCGTTTATGAACGGTGGGGTTTGAGATCCCCATCTCGTTGAGTTTCTGGACGATACCGCGTTTACTCATCCCGTCGTCGGCAAACCAGTGAAAAATGTCTCTCACGACTTTTGCGGCCTCCGGGTCAATAATTAGATGGTTTTTGTCCGAAGGGTCTTTGAGATACCCATAGGGGGCGAATGCGCCGATGAACTCGCCGTTTTTTCGTTTTGTGTCAAAGGTGCGGCGGACGTCCAGGCTGGTTTTGTAGGCGTATTGTTCATTGATAAATCCCGTGATGCTGACTTCTAGGCTATGGACAACCTCCGGGTTCAGGTAAGTATCAATTCGGGGCTCATAAAGGGAGATAAAACGGGTGTTGTACAGGGGAATAAACTCTTCTAAGAACTTTCCTTGGTTGGCGCTGTTTCTGAATGCGCGGGAAAGATTTTTGGTGACAATGCAGTTGACTCGTCCGTTTTTTACATCGCTGGTCAGACGCATGAATTCTGGCCGTGTGTCGTCAGAGGTGCCAGTGCGTCCGTCGTCTATATATTCGTCTGTCACAAAACAGCTGCCGCCGAAACAGGCGGCGATCTGTTCGTCCAGGATTTTTCTCTGGTTCGTGATGCTTTCGCTCTCACTGTTTCCGTCGTCCCTGGAAAGCCGGATATATTTTCCGATTCGCCAGATTTTCGGGGCGGAACTGTCTGGACATGAAATAGAAGTCTGCTGGATATCAGTCATAATACCTCCAGTACATGATTTAACAATGGATTCCGATCAAGAATATGCCCTGCTGCCTGTCTTTTATGCCGGGATATATGAGCCGAACTTCCATTGCTGCAGACAGATTGCGATAAATTTTGGCTGGTTACGGTGAACAGTGATGGGAGAATAAAAATCTATAAGGAATTCTGGATAAAAAAGGTTGAAATTTTTGGAAAAATCTCGTATAATTAAGTTAGCCAATACAAACATCGAGAAAACATAGCCAAGTATTATTGAAAGACTGACTGAAAAGCAGTTGTATCGGCTAGAATAAGATAAAAAGCAGACGGAGGTAATATTATGAAAACAGTGATTATCGGAGCAAATCATGCGGGCATTGCTGCCGCGAACACATTGCTGGACAATTATCCGGAGCAGAAGGTAGTGATGATTGATCGAAACAGTAATCTGAGTTATCTGGGATGTGGTACTGCACTTTGGGTGGGCAGACAGATTGATTCCTATGAGAATCTTTTCTATACTAACAGAGAGGCTTTCGAGGCAAAGGGAGCAGATATCCGTATGGAGACTACTGTGAAAAAAATCGATTTTCAGGGAAAGAAGATTTTCTGTGAGAGTGCGGATGGGACTGCTTTTGAGGAGACCTATGACAAATTGATTTTAGCAACGGGTTCTCTGCCGATTGCGCCTCAGATTCCAGGTAGTGATCTGGAGGGAATCAGCTTTTTGAAGCTGTTTCAGGATGGTCAGGAAGTAGACAGACAGATCAGCGATCCTGCGGTAAAGAATGTGGCTGTGATAGGAGCCGGATATATAGGTGTTGAGATTGCGGAGGCTGCGAAGCGAAGAGGAAAAGAGGTCAGGCTGTTTGATGTGGCGTCTACCTCCTTGGCGAGCTATTATGACCCATGGTTCTCGAAAGACATGGACGAAAATTTGAAGAAAAATGGAGTTGAGACCCACTATGGAGAGCGGGCGACAGCCTACAAAGGCGAAAAACACGTGGAGGCAGTCGTTACGGACAAGGGAGAATATCCAGCGGATTTGGTGATTAACGCGATCGGCTTTGTTCCAAACACTGCTCTGGGAAAAGAGCATTTAGAGTGCTTTGGAAATGGGGCATACCGGGTGGACAGCCATCAAAAGACAAGTGACCCAGATGTCTATGCAGTGGGAGACTGTGCGACCATTTACTCCAATGCGTTGAGAGCAGAGACCTACATTGCGCTGGCAACCAATGCGGTTCGTTCAGGAATTGTGGCAGGACATAATGTAGGTGGTACCGCACTGGAATCCATCGGAGTACAGGGGTCTAATGGAATTTCTATCTTTGGATACAATATGGTATCCACAGGCTTATCTGTGAATATGGCAGAAAAGAATGGAATAAAAGTAGAATACACAGATTTTGAGGATTTGCAGAGACCTGGATTTATGAAACACAACGCGAAGGTAAGATACGTATCGTGTATGAGAAAGAGTCCAGACGTGTTGTAGGGGCGCAGATGGCTTCCGAGGAAGACATCTCCATGGGAATTCACATATTTTCGTTGGCAATAGAAGAAGGAGTGACGATTGACAAGCTAAAACTGCTGGACATCTTCTTCCTGCCCCATTTTAATCAGCCGTACAATTATATTACGATGGCTGCTCTGGGCGCGAAATAAGTTCTGTGTGTTCATAGGGGAATGCTGCCACGGGGCCGACGGGTCCCACCGGGGCCACTGGTCCTACCGGTGCTGATGGAGTGACTGGTGAGACTGGGCCTACTGGGGAAGCTGCCACGATCAGAGTCGGGACAGTGACGACCGGAGATCCAGGGACAGAAGCATCTGTGACAAATTCGGGAACTGACCAGGAGGCTGTGCTTGATTTTGTGATTCCGAGAGGAGAGAATGGGGGAAGCGGAACGCCAGTAGAACTGCTGTCTGCTTATTCCACAGCACCTCAGCCGGGTACGTCAGGAAGCGCTCTGAGATTTGACAGAAACTCTATGATAAAGGGCGATGCCATTTCCCATGCCGAGAACAGTACAGATTTTACAATCAGCGAGGCAGGCATCTATTCAGCTGCATTTCATGGCGTAGTGGCTCCTGCGCCAGGCGTGACGTTCCCCTTTGGCCTTACTTTGTATCTGGAGGAGAATGGCACTGGCGTGAGCGGTTCTAGCACACAGCATTCTTTCCATACGTCTACAGAGACGGTTAACATGGCGTTTACGGCGCCAGTTGAAGTGACTGCTGTTCCGGCGACACTGAAAGTGATCGCGGATGGAGGTAGCATTATCTACAGTACGATATCGCTGACGCTTTACAAAATAGGTGAGAGTACACCTTAATTTAGGTACTAAATTCCTAAAAAAATAGAATCCTACCATAAGTAGGACTCCTTATCTTGGCGGACTGTGTCAGACAGTCCGCCTATTTTGTTACTGCTCTTCTAAAAGTACCTGATTTTTTTCAGCATATCTGCAATGATATCACGTGTGTAGGCACCCAATCTCTTTTGATTTTCCCTGGAAAGCTGTTCAGGATATATTGGTTTTCCATATTCCAAAATAATGTGGCGAGGACGAATTTTAGGAAACTGGTCTTCAAATATAGAGGATGTATGGTTCATCGCCATGGGAATGATGGGACATTTTCCTTTGGTGGCCACCTTAAAGCTGCCCTCATGAAAAGGCAGAAGCTCCAACTCGTCTTCATTTTTATTTCTGGTTCCTTCCGGAAAGATGCAGATAGAGATTCCGGATTTCACTTTTTCGATAGCGTTCAGGATGATCTTCATCCCCTGCTTTAAGTCATTTCGGTTGAGAAACAGACAGTTCAGATATCGCATCCAGTCAGAGAGCAGAGGGATTTTACGCATTTCATATTTAGCCACATAACCGGTGAGCCGTCCGCAGCGGGTATAAGTCAATAAGATATCGTAGAAGCTTCTGTGGTTTCCGATATAGAGAACCGGGGTGTCTTTTGGAACATTCTCTTCTCCGATTACAGTGACTTTTACTCCGGCTACTTTCAGGCAGAGACGAAATACCGCCTGGACAATGCGCAGGGAGCTGACTGCTTTTAGATTGGGATTGAATTTTCCTACAATCCATTCCACGATCAAGATGGGGATGGACAGGATCAAAAATCCGACCACGATAATACAAGTTAACATAAAACGAATCATATAGTTTCCTCCAGATGATTTTTAGAGATCATCATACCGTTAGTTAATAGACACGGCGTTCTACTTATTATAATCAATATTTAAAATACTTGCAATAAATCTTTTGAGATTTGCATAGAATATGTTGAGAAAAAAGTATGAGGAAAAGTATGAAGAAAATCAGCCTGGGAATTTTAGCCGCAGTTGTTCTCATTGTGGGATTGAGCAGTTGTGGCATTATTAAGATTGACAGAGAAGAAAAACAAAAATTGGATTATACGGTTGTGAAGGAAGAAGATATGCCAAAAGAAATTCAGGCTTTGATTGAGGAGAGGAAGGAACAGGAATTTCAGATGGCATATCAAAGTGGAAATGAGCTGTACCTGGTCAAAGGGTACGGGCAGCAGGAGGGCGGAGGTTACAGCATACAGGTGGAGGCGTTGTCGATGACTGAAAATGCTCTAGAGCTGAAGACAAAGCTGCTGGGGCCTTCTGGGGAAGAAGATCAGTCGCCGGAGCCTTCTTATCCATATATTGTGATTAAAATGGAGTACCGGGATTTGCCGGTACGTTTTCAGGGCTGATTTGGGAAATGTAAAATATAATTTAGTCAAGAAGAGTAAAGGAGAGATCATATGGAACTGAAAAAAAGAGAGAGTGCAGATACTTCGTGTGAAAAGTGAGGCGACGAATCAAATCACATTTGATGAGGACTATAATGTACCGGATGTGAAGCCAGATATCGGAAGAATGATTCAGAGCAAGGGAGAGATTCAGATCGAAGAAGTAAAACTGAATGAAGACCAGGCTTTCATCAGAGCGAAGCTATGTGTAGATCTGCTGTATGTGGGAGAAGAGGAAGAAGGCCGGGTGTACAGTCTGTCAGCCAGTCTGCCCATCGAGGAGACTTTGAATCTAGAGGGAATTGAGAGCGGAGATAAGATCTGTCTGAAATGGGAGATTGAAGATTTGAGTCTCCATGTAATCAACTCCAGAAAGCTGAATATCAAAGCGCTGGTAACTTTCTTCGCAGTCGTGGATGAGCTGGGGGATATCGCACTTCCTGTGAGAATAGAGGAGGAAGGAATTTCGTGCAAGAAAAAGAATGTTAGAATTATGGGACTTCGAGTACATAAAAAAGATACTATGCGTTTGAAAGAAGAGATTCCTCTGGCGTCGAATAAGCCGAATATTCACGAAATACTATGGCATACTCTGGAGATCAGAGGAGTGGACCTGCGCCCCGATGAGGATAAGGTGTCCGTGAAAGGGGAGCTGTTTGTTTTTGTTCTCTATGAAGGAGATGATGAGGGAAATCCGCTTCAGTGGATGGAACATTCGATACCTTTCCGGGGAGAAGTGGAATGTGCGGGCTGTACGGGAGATATGATTCCCAATATCGAAGTGAGCGCGCTTCAAAAGGAATTGGGGGTGAAGCCAGACCCGGACGGAGAGGAACGTCTGATGCAGGCCGAGGTGGTTTTGGAGCTGGATATGAAGATATACCAGGAAGAAGAGCATGAGCTTTTTGATGGATGTGTATACTCCGACAATGGAGTGCCATCCTGTCGTACACAATGAGATTCTGGATGGGCTGTTGGTTAGAAATTTTTCAAAATGCAGGCTGAATGACCGGGTGGAGGTAAAAGAGACTCAGGGAAAGATTTTGCAGATCTGTCACAGTCAAGGCAAAATAAAGGTAGATAAGACCAAGATTGTTGAAAACGGTATCCTGGTAGAAGGAGTAGTACAGATAAAAGTACTCTATATCGTAGGAAATGACGATATGCCGTTTTATTCTATGGAGGCGATGATACCATTTTCTCACGTGATAGAGGCGAAAGGAGTGAATGAAAACTGCATCTATTTTCTCAGGACAGATTTAGAACAGCTGTCTACGACGATGGTGGACAGCAATGAGATCGAGGTAAAAATTGTGCTGAATCTAAATGCACTGGTACTTTGCAGGGAAGAGGTTCCTCTGATGGAAGAGGTGGAGGAGACACCGCTAGACCCCCACAGAATACAGAATATGCCGGGCATCACTGTCTACATGGTACAGCCGGGAGATACTCTCTGGGATATCGCAAAGAGTTTTTACACGACGACAGACCAGATTAAACAGGTGAATCAGCTTAGCACAGAACAGCTTCAGCCATATCAGCCGCTGCTATTGGTGAAAGAGGTACAGAGATGATTGTGACTTTACAAATCTGACAAAATCATTTACAATGAATTGTATAAAAATACGTACAATAATACTGTGTTTTTTGAGATGAAACGTGGGAGAGGCTGCCGACAGCGAGTTTTCCGTGTAAGGTGCCAGTGGGAGGAAATCATGCGTTTACGTGCGATGGCGAAAGTGAATTTAGGTTTAGACGTGGTTAGAAAGAGAGAGGACGGGTACCATGATGTGCGCATGGTAATGCAGACGATAAAAATGTATGATCTTCTGGAAATCACACCCAGAAAGGTGAAGGGAATTTCTCTTACTACGAACCTGCCTTATATTCCTACAGATGAGAGGAATCTAGTCTACAAGGCTGCGAAACTGCTGATGGATGAGTTTCAGGTGGACAGTGGTGTGAGGATGCAGCTTCATAAGTTCATTCCCGTGGCAGCAGGTATGGCAGGAGGAAGTTCAGATGCGGCGGCAGCGATGGTTGGCATTAATCAGATCTTCCAGCTGGGCCTGACAGAAAAGCAGTTGATGGAGAGAGGCGTGTTGATCGGGGCAGATGTACCCTACTGTGTCCTGCGGGGGACCGCGCTGGCGGAAGGCATCGGAGAGATACTGACGCCGTTGCCTCAGCTTCCATTTTGCTATATCCTGATCGGAAAACCGGGGATTAATGTATCCACGAAAACTGCCTACGAGAATTTGAACCTGGAAAGCATTGGGAACCACCCAGATATAGACGGTATGGTGGCAGCCATTGAGGAGCAGGATTTAGACGGTGTGATTGGTCGTATGGAAAATGTGTTCGAGCCGGGAATTGTGCGGCAGTATCCGGTTATCGGCCAGATTAAGACTCTCATGGAGGAGAACGGGGCTAAGAAAGCTATGATGAGTGGAAGTGGTCCGACTGTGTTTGGAATCTTTAAGGACCGAAAAACGTTAAAGCAGGCTTATGACCGTCTAATCAGAAGCCAGCTGGCGAGAAATGTTTTTGCGACTCAGGTGTTTCATACCCGTAGAAGATAGACAGATAAGGAGAAACCAATGACAAGTAATTTTTCGATTCATATGGATGAATACCTGCCTCTCAGGGATGTGGTGTTCAACACATTGCGCAGAGCAATTTTAAAGGGAGAGCTAAAGCCAGGGGAACGCCTAATGGAGATCGCTCTGGCCGAGAAATTAGGGGTCAGCCGGACACCCATCAGGGAGGCCATCCGAAAGCTGGAGCTGGAGGGATTGGTGATTATGATTCCCAGAAGAGGTGCACAGGTGGCGAATATCACAGAGAAAGATCTCAATGACGTGCTCGAAGTGCGCTGCTGTCTGGAAGAGATGGCCATCGAGAAGGCCTGTGCCAGAATGACAGAGCAAGAGCTGGAGGAGTTGGCAGAGGCGGAGTGTGAGTTTCAGGGGTTGTTGGAGGAAGGAGATCTGACAAAGCTGGCGGAGGCAGACGTGGAGTTCCACGAGATCATCTACCGCGCGGCGGAAAATAAGAGGTTGCTGCAGGTGCTCAACAATCTGAGGGAGCAGATCTATCGTTATCGGATTGAATACCTAAAGGATGAAAAGACGAGGAACCGTCTGGTGGAGGAGCATCGAGAGATGTATGAGGCAATTCGTGATCGGGATATAGAGAAGGCGAAGAAAATAGCTTCCAGCCATATAGAGAACCAGAGAAAAGGAATCATAGAAAGTATTCATCTGGACGGCCATAAATAGCAGGCGGAATAAAAAGCAAATATTTGGAAATATTAAGAGAGATGCAAAGACGGCGTCTCTCTTTTATTATTGGGAAGAATTTATAAAAATTCTTCCCAATAATAAAAACGCTCCGCTGTGGCTGCGCACGCCGCAATGAGGAATTTCACCGCGCAGCGGTGTTGCGGCGGCGCGCAAAGTGAGCAGAGCCTTTGAGACTGAAAGAATGTGGGAGTTAAAGAAGGCTGCCCACTTTGATCTGTTATTGGGAAGAATTTGTGAAAATTCTTCCTATAACAAAAACGCTCCGCTGTGGCTGCGCACGCCGGCTTTGATAAACAATATGGCTTGAACATGAGGAGAAAAATATGGGAGAGAAGACACCTGTATACGAAACTGTCAGAAAGAACGAGGAATATATTCGAAAACAGTGTGAAGACTGTGCAGATATCATTATTCGGCCGATGAGATTGGGGGATGAGAGGAAAGTCGAGTGTCTCGTGGTATATCTGGAAGTGGCAGTCTCCAACATGATGCTGGAGGATTCCGTAATCGGCAAATTAATCAATCATTTCTGGGAAATTCCTCCGGGTAAGATGAAAGAATTCTTAAAGGACAACAGCTTGGGAATCTCTGATGTAAAGGAATTGCCGACTTTAGAGGAAGCTATGGGGGCGATGCTGGCGGGAAATGCAATCTTTTTTATGGACGGCTACGACCGTGCGATCAAAATTGCCAGCAAAGGCTATCCGAGTATGGGTGTGGGACAGGCGCAGACAGAAAAGGTCCTGAGGGGTTCAAAGGAGGGGTTTACTGACTCGGTAAAGATCAACAGTGCCCTGATTCGAAAGCGTTTGAAGGATACCCGGATGAAGGTAGTGGAACGGCAGATGGGAATTCGGTCAAATACGATGCTTCAGCTTTTGTATGTAGACGATCTGGTACAGGAAGATCTATTGGATGAGATACAGAAGCGGCTGGATGAGTTCGAGATAGACGGTATTTTTGACAGCGGTATGGTAGAACAGTTGACAGAGGAAGTATGGTATTCTCCGTTTCCACAGTTTCAGGCCACAGAGAGGCCGGACAGGGCAGCGATGGAACTGCTGGAAGGAAGAGTGGTTCTGCTGTGTGACAACTCGCCGATGGCACTGCTTTTGCCCACGACTTTTCACAGCTTTATGACTTCTAGTGAGGACATGTATAATCGGTTTGAGATGGTCTCGTTCATACAGATGCTGAGGTATCTAGCGGTTATGACGGCCACTTTGCTGCCCGGCCTGTATCTTGCGGTGATACGTTTTCATACGCAGATTTTGCCAGCGAATCTAATATTATCCTTTGCGGAGGCACGTTCAGGGGTGCCGTTTTCCAGTATCGTGGAACTAATTTTTTTGGAACTGTCTTTCGAGCTGATACGGGAGGCGGGGGTGCGGATGCCGGGCTCTTTAGGGAGTACCATTGGTATTGTGGGAGGATTGATTGTAGGACAGGCGGCTGTTACGGCGAACCTGGTCAGCCCTATTGTTGTCATAATTGTAGCTTTGACTGCGCTGGGGTCCTTGGCCATTCCAAGTGAAGAATTTTCCGCTCCGTTTCGGCTTTTGAAATATATGTTTTTGTTTGCGGGCGGTTATTTTGGTCTCTACGGCATTGTGCTGGGCATTTACCTGGTTGTGAGCCATTTAGCAGGGCTTTTGAGTTTTCAAGTGCCATACCTGACTCCTTTTGTGAAAAAGGATGACAGCCAGGGAGGCGGGGTTCTCAGAAGACCTCTTCGAAAGATGGACAGCAGGCCAGTGTTTGCCCGGAAAGAACAGAGAATTCGGCTGAGAAGGAGAATGAAGGGATGAGATATGCGGAGAACAATCGAATTTCACACAGACAGTTGACCAGACAACTGGTACTGAGTCTCACAGCTCCTTTTCTGTTGGGACTTTTGGGATACCGGTCGATGCTGGGGGCAAATGGAATGCTGGCATCTGTGGCAGTTTTGATTCCTTTATACTTTTATGTGATATTTTTAATTCGCCTGACTCCGTACTATGCAAATCTTCCTAAATATGTTGGAAAATGGTGCAGCCTGTTAATCGGAGTGTTTTATCTTTCTTTTACGGTATTCACGGGGGCATATCTGCTGACTTTGGTGGAAGATGTGGTGCCGATCAGCTTACTCTCTTCGTTTTCCGGCAAGGCAGCCAGCCTTTTGGCAATTTTAGTTTGCAGCTTTGGTACTCATAAGGGTATGCAAAAGAGAGGAAGAATGGGAGAAGTCTCCTATCCTTTTGTACTGGGATTTTTGTTTCTGCTGTTGATTGTAGCAGCGTTTCAAGGAAGCTGGGAATATTTTCATGGCTGATCCTAGAGGGCTGG
>ENA-OQCB01000966-OQCB01000966.1-human-gut-metagenome-genome-assembly--contig:-NODE-966-length-12114-cov-29.782431_pt1 | contig 12114 bp, 6 predicted proteins | sample MGYA00242493_ERZ504568 | MGnify/ENA primary metagenome ERZ504568 (study PRJEB26092, sample SAMD00036229) | human gut metagenome | host: Homo sapiens | study: EMG produced TPA metagenomics assembly of...
AGAAACCTTGAAAGAGATTTTCACCTACCTAAACCAATCGGGAGTAGAATGTTATATAGCCATTGACGAATTCCAGCAAATAATGGAATATCCGGAGAAAGGAGTGGAAGGCCTGTTGAGATCGTATATCCAGTTCACCCCGAATGTGCATTTTATCTTTTCGGGCAGCAAAAAGCATTTGATGGAGTCTATCTTCTTTTCCATCAAAAGACCTTTTTACCAATCTACGCAGAAACTTTTCCTGGCCCCTATTCCTTATACTCCTTACCGGGAGTTTGCCAAGAAACTGTTTGATGAAAGGAAAAAAACTTTGCAGGAAAATATCTTCCATGAAATTTATCAATCGGTAAAAGGACATACGTGGTATATGCAATATCTTTTAAACAGATTGTATTCATTGCCACAGCAGACTCCGACCATAGAGCTGTTGCATACACTCATCCAGGAAATCATACAGGAGGAAGAATATACTTATCAAACCTATTTCCAGTTTTTAACTTCCAATCAGATTCAGTTGCTGAAAGCTATAGCCAAAGAGGAAATTGTAAATGAGATTAACAGTGCCACATTCATAAAGAAATATGATTTAAAAGGAGCCAGCAGCATAAATGTAGCATTAAAGTCTTTAATTAATAAGGAGTTTGTCTTAAAAGAGCAGCAAGGATATATAGTATACGATCGTTTTTTGGCAATTTGGCTCAAAGGACTAGTATGAATAATTAAAATCTCCATCACTATGAATACAAAAGGAATTCTTATTGCAATTCTGGCATTGGGAAGCATAACGTTGATAAATGCCCAACAACCTGCCGGCTATTTCTTCAAGGAATTTACTCCAGGAAAAGTTTTATTGAAAAACAAACAGTTTGCCAAAGGGAAATTTAACTATGACTGTATAAACAAGGAAATGCATTTTTTGAATGAATCGACAGACATGGTTATAGAGAATTTGGAAGATATTGATACAGTAGTCATTGATATACACCGCTTTATTCCGTTTGAGGGACATTTTATGGAAGTGATGACTGATCAGCATACCACTCTTTTTATAGACTGGAAAGTAAAGCCAAAAGATATCGGGAAGAAAGGAGCTATGGGAACAGTTACTCATGGCAGTGTTCAAGCAATTGATGTCAATACACGCTTCCAACGTGTTAACGGTGAACAGAATTTAGACCTTTCGGTCTATAAAATGGTAACGGAAAATGTTTATTACACTCAGATTAAAGGCAAGTTGAGAAGCTTTCGAAATATCCATTCACTTCTGAAATTGTATTCAAAAGATAAGCAACAACTTATCAAAGAGTTCATTGAAACAGAAAAGATTAAGATAGAAAAACCCAAAGATATACTAAAAGTCTTGAAACGGTTTCAATAAAAGAAGGTGTCCGAAAAGTGAAGTGCCCTCTAAAAGTTTTATGTCTAACTTTTGGAGGCTGTCCATTTCAGACACCTTCTTTTATTATATAACTAATACTTTATTTTCCTCCACTAGATTCATATCCTGGTGTCTGCTTCAATGCCGAATTATTAGTCAATGTATTCTTATCAATAGGCCAAAGCAAACGGGTTGCTTCTGCTGTAGTATGTTCCAATACATATTCATCACCTGCTAAGCGCAGATCATACCAACGTTTTCCTTCAACCATAAACTCACGCATACGTTCTTTTAGAACAGCTTCCATTGCACCGGCATTATCCGGTTTTACAGACTTATTATCCGCATAAAGTGCGGCATCATTATCATTGGGATATTGTACTTCCGGATGTGCATTAAAATAATCTTCACCATAGGCACGTTTACGTACTGCATTAATTTCTTCCACAGGGTCCTCTCCTAAAAAAGCCTTAGCTTGAGCTAACAACAACAAGCAATCTGCATACCGATAAACAGGATAATCATCCAATGGACTACGCGTATCAGCCCCATCAAGCAATGTACCCAAAAACTTGGCCGGATACAACCCATAAAGAGATAAAGTTCCATCTTCCTTTTTTTCATAAGCAGCCTGAAGTGTGCTTCGCTTACGGGTATCGTTATCATTAAAGCATTTAGTATACACATCCTTATTAACCGGGTAACGGATCGTACCATTCACTTTCACTTTATCACCCAATGAACTAATGGGATTACCATTCTCATCCATATATCCGAATAATATATTTTGCTGTGGAAACATATTATTATTATATGTTACATCCCCCCACATATTATATTCATCGCGTGCATTGCGAATCGCAAATATTATCTCTTTATTATTCTTGTTATCATAAGAAAATACTTCAGAGAAATCCTCCAACAAACCAAATTTATCGGTTTGATTTCTCACTTCCTGCAATGCATTTTTCGCTGTTGTATAATCTTCGTTACCACCTCCCATGTGTTTTCCTCTCCACATATATACTTCACCCTTCAACATCATGGTAGCTGCTTTAGACCAAAAATAACGCTGAGAATCATTTCTAAACCCATAATTATCCCCAAAAGCAGTTTCTGAAGCCTGTAAATCATCAACAATCAATTTCATTACGTCAGCAGCAGAAGAAGCTGGTCTTGCTAAATTTCCAAGATCCAAGCTCGACCCTTCCGAGAAATCGGTCCATATCACTACATCTCCATAAGATCGTAACAACTGAAAGTAAAGGAAAGCACGGATACCATAAACTTCGCCCAGATAATATTTCTTGGTACTTTCATTCATCGACATACCTTCCACCTTGTTTATCATCAGATTAGCCTGATTAATCACCTCATATAAATTTCCAAAATTAGAAACAACCGTATTCACATCGTTCAAACTGTTGTTCCACATACGTTCATTACCCTGGGTAGCACTACCAAATGTTGACTCTCCAAAATAATAATCCGCACGAGGTTCTCCAAAAAGAAAAATGCTATAACTACATTTCTCTCTAAACTTAGAATGTAACCCCACATTAAAAGCATCCACCTGTGCTTCTGTCTGCCAATATTTATTATCGGCAATACTACTTATTGGCTCCAAATCCAAAGAATTACACCCGGTAAAAGCTATGCCAACCATTAAATATGCTAATATTTTTTTCATAATGAGTCTTGTTGATTAAAATGAAACAGATAAACCAAATAATACAGTTCTTGGAGTAGGATAACGTCCATTATCAATACCACGACCATATTCTGTACTTACAGCCGGTTCCGGAGATGTACCTTCATAACCAGTTATATAAAACAAATTCTGACCTGTGACATAAACAGAAGCATCCGTCATGAAACATTTACTGATTAGTGATTTCGGTAATGTATAACTTAATGTAAGCTCTCGCAAACACAAATAATCCCCCTTTTCATAATAATGAGAATTGTTGTTATCAGCAGCAGTTAAACCATTATTAGAACGTGTGATATTCTTTTTGATATTCTGATCGCCAAAATAATATTTAGATAAATCTGTGTTCGGATTATCTTCTGTCCACATATCTTTCACATCAGTTATAATATTCCATGTGCCTTGATACTGGCCCAATGTACGAGCCTTTAAATCATTATACAATGTATGTCCTAATGCATAATCAAAACGTCCATACAACGACCAATTTTTATAGCTGAATGTAGTAGAGAATCCACCGGTTATATTAGGAAATATATTACCAACGACATAACGGTCATATGAATCTATCACATCATTTCCATCCATATCCTCCCAACAAACATCTCCTGGTTCAATAGGTTTCCAACCTTGTTTACCTGCATATTCTGCTGCCTTACCCGGACCATACAAATTTGCGACATTATCAATTCGATTGTTTGCATATTTTTTTACATCATCCCAATCTTTAAAAATATGATTTTGTTTATAGGCAATAAGCTCACCTAACTTTCCACCTTCCTGGCGGCCGCCAACCCATACTAACTCTCCTTTATTAGGATCCCATACCTGAGCACCACCTACACGGTTATTAACCTCCTTATTGTCAGGCAATTTTATAATTTTATTAGCTACAGTAGAAAGGTTTGCTGTCATATCCCAAGTGAATCCACCTTTATTTATGATATTAGCACGTACTTCCGCTTCAAAACCAGAATTACGAAGAGTACCCAAATTAGTAGCAATCTTATCAAATCCTGTATACCCTGGTAAAGCAAGATCGGTAAGCAAATCTTTTGTCTTGCGATTATAATAATCCAGAATAAAGCTCAAACGATTATTGAAGAAACCAATATCAAGTCCGGCTTCAAAGCTTTGGCTCTGTTCCCAACGTAACCCTGTATTAACCAATGCACTATTGTATATACCGGTTTCACCACCATAAGGTTTCGTTGTTGCATACTCACCATATACCGTATAATTACCTAAACCGTTCACATTACCATTCACACCATAACTAAGACGAGGTTTAAAGGTGGAAATCAAATCAGAAACGTTGGAATCCTTCCAAAACTGCTCTTCTGTAATATTCCATCCGGCAGAAACTCCAGGGAAAAATCCCCATCTATTATCCTTCAATTTAGAAATACCATCATAACGGAACACAACAGAAAGTAAGTATTTCATTTCATAGTTATAATTCAGACGTCCAAAACTAGAAAGTATTCGATAAGCACTCTTAGTAGTACTAGTTTCAGTGCGAGTTGCGCCTACATTTAAAGTAGGGATATCATCAGTAGGAGAATTTTGAGTTTTTGCCGCAAGCTTAAACTGATCATAAGTAAAATATTCACCCCCTAACATGACCTCCAAATTATGCTTATCAGCAAAAGTGTCGGTATAAGTCAATGTAGCATTATATTGCTGTTGAGTATAACGTTCCTGCTCCACAGAAGCCTCACGTGTTGTATTTGTATCTTTATTCTCCAATTGGTACGCTTTATTAAATTTTTCCACCATGTAATCATAACGATACAAAGAAGCGTTACCGTTTAACACTAATTTCTTTGGAAGAATATCCAATTTAAATCCTATATTATAAGTGCTTTTATTCGTTCCGTCAGAATACAGTAATTTATCTCTGAAATAAGCGGGATTACCATCGGAAATATTAGTATCAGCCGAATTAGGACTACCATCCTCATTCCAAGGATTCCAAGTAGGACGCATACCACGTGTACGATAAAAGAACTCATAAGTACCTGTCCATGACAATGTAGGCTGTGTAGACCAGGAATAAGTAGTTCCTGCATTTATTGTCAAAAATGGGAAGAGCTTATAGGAGCCGTTCAAGGAGCCATTAAAACGTTGATAACCAGTTCCAACGACCTGACCATCCTCATCATAATACCCTAAACTGGCAGCAAAAGTTCCTTTATCATTTCCACCATTGATACTGATATAATGATCTTGCATCAACGCAGGTGAATTAAAAATCTCATCATCCATAGCTCCATGATAATCTTTATAAACCAACTGTTTACCAGAGTAAGGATCAGTCATCGTCTGCCATCCTTGATTCACCAAATCCTCATTGCCTTCCAAATAACGTACATCATAGTTATTTTTAGTTGTACCACAACCATTCTGAGTATCAGGATTCCATCCATCACTATATCCTGCTACCGCTTGGTTAGCATTTTTAAATCCTAGTCGAGTATAATACAAATAATCACCAGCATTCAGATATTCATATCCTTTGCGGGCAAAGTTCATACCCATCTTGAATTTATAATTAACATCTACTTTTCCCTCTTTACCTTTTTTCGTTTCAATCAAGATAACACCCCCATTAGCACGAGCACCATAGATAGCGGTCGATGCAGCATCCTTCAAAACCTGGATAGATTCTATATCCGAGGAGTTAATATCTGCCATATTATTACGCACTATTCCATCAACAATAATTAATGCGGCACTATTATCCCCCGTAATTGTTGCTCCCCCACGCAAAGTTATATTAGGTGAGCTACCTGGCTGCCCTGTAGTATTGACAACACGTAATCCCGATACAGATCCTTGTAATGACTGTCCCACATTACTATAAGCCGCCTTCTTTAAGACCTGGTCATCCATTTTAGTAATAGCAGTAGTCAAAGCTGCACGTTTTTGAGAACCACCATAGCCGACAACAACAACTTCATCCAAAGTTTGAGTATCATCTTTCAAAATAACATTCAGCGGAGTTCCATTCCATTTCATTTCTTGAGTGATATAACCAACGAAAGAAATCTGAATAACATCTCCATTCTTTACATCATTTAAAGTGAAATTACCATCAAAATCTGTGATGGTACCATTGGTAGTTCCTTTTACTACCACAGATGCACCAATAACAGTTTCCCCTGTAGCATCTTTGACAACACCTGTACAAGTTCCACTCTGTTGTGTGATTTTCAAATCGGTAACGCCGGGACTGGCAACCGCGTATGCTGCTCCGGTAGAGGCACCCATTAGGAACAGCATCATGCTGACTGATTTTAGTCGTTTTAACATAGCTGTGATTCTTTAAATATTTATTAAAAATCAACCAGTTTAAGATATTATTCTTAAACTAAACCAAGATTGACGCTGCAAATATATAATATATTTGATATATTTAAGAACATAAACAAAAATATTTTATTATAACCTCCGTTATTTAATAAAACATTAAATCATCACACATTATCATTCACCTTTATTTTATTTATATTCACTTGAAAATAGTTTATTTTATGCATTAATATAACAATAGATCACCGCATCACATATGCCCTCGACTATGAAGTTCTTTATTCATGATACTCTTCACTATAATGTTTCATCACACCTTCAGACAGATAAGCGATGCCTACCTTCAAAAGGTAAAATACACGCTTAAGAAATAAATGCCTTAAATAAAAGCAGGGAAGCCTAAAAAGACTTCCCTACAAAATAATATCAATATATATTCTTATTCGACCGAAACAGCCCCTGTACTAGCCTCATATTTCCATCCTGGATTTTGATAAACCGAAGATGAGGTGAAGTCATTGGGATCTGATGCAGTCTGACGGAATACAGCCACCCCAATGGGCTCTAAATAATGGGCAGGAGTAAAGAGGAATCCCTTTTGTTTTGCAATGGTATTATTTTCCAATATTTTTTCGTATGGAAGTATATACACACTTGATTCAGGAGAAGACATATTTCCTGTTGACGGATTTACTATACAAAGATCTTTTAATTGTTCCTCATATACACTACCCCAATAACGCATACCTTCCGTGCGATAAGGAGTCGTTTTAAACTGATCAAGTGCCCTCCAGCGTTTCAAATCATCCCATCGGAAAGCTTCAGCACAAAGTTCATTACGGCGCTCACGACGAATATTATACAAAGTCGGATCAATCATAGTTCCATGTGAATAAGCGGCAAAATCCCCTTTTGCTTCTTCCAGCATATTAGTTGCGGCAATTGTCTTATTATAATCCGGATCTACTTTTGCACGTGTACGTAACGCTCTCCAATATCCATCTGCCGTTCCGTCAACAGTTCCATTCTTCTCGTATGAAGCTTCCATATAGATAAGCATAGCTTCCGCACCACGGAAAACAATACCTCCAGAGGTACCGGCAGAATGGTCATTCGCCATATGAGTTGAATAATGTTTACCCTTCTTTACAATATAACCTGTTGTTGCTAAACTGCCCGCATCACCGAATATCAAACTGATTTGACAAATACTGGGTGTACCATCATCACCATAATAATTCACATCTCCCGGCTTTTTAGTGAATATACCAAGACGAGAGTCACGATTCTGTACCGTAGCAACTACACCTTCCTTCTCCCAATCGGGATTATACCCCGAACCACTGGCATAAACAGGCAAACCATTACGCATAAGAAATGAATTGACCATACCACGTGTCCAGCCTGATCCACCACCATTACGACAAAGTTCCATCTGCAAATTACTGGTTACCCCCAATGATTCATCAAATTTTTTCCACATTAGAATCTCCTTATACCCTTCCATATTCTCATCACAGAACATGGTATAATATGGATTGATAGAAACCAATGAAGCATTCATTCCTTCCGGAGTATCTGTATTCTCTGCTAAATTGCCTACCATTTGGTCTGCAACAAACTTCGAAGCAGCAATCGCTTCATCAAGGAAATAATTAATTTCCACATCAGCATCATAACCTTGCGCATCTTTACCCGGCCATCCGCTTCCTCCCGGTACAAAAGCTGTACCACGATGATATTTTTCCCAAGTAGCTTCATATAAAGCTACACGAGCATGAAGCAAATAAGCTACATTTTTAGAAATACGATTTTTACCACCCGGAGGATTATTCAACAACATGTCTTCCGCCTTTTTTAAATCTTCAATAATAAAACGAGCAACCTTATGACGCGGTTGGCGCTTGCTAGCTTCCACCAATTCACCTTGAATATCGGGAAGTGCCGTTGTGACAATAGGCAGATCACCAAATTTTGTAAAAAGTTGAAAATAGCTATATGCACGGTTCACGTACATTTCTCCAATGTAATGTTTCACATTATCTTGGTTACCAGTTATAGCCCCCTCCTCATATCTTGGTAATACTTGGTCAAAAAAGTAGTTGCATGAACGAATATCCTCCCATTTCCACTCGCCACGGTCGGCAGCAACTTTTTTCTCACCAGGAATCCAAAACGAATTACTTGTTCCGCTTGCCTGATTATCTGTATCATTATCTTTTCCAAAAAGATTAATGCCATACTTATCATCCACAGTAACAAACTTATAGTTATTTATGGCATAAGCTGCTAAATCCGCTTCTGCAGAAAAGAATTTTTCAGGAGTAACCTTATCCAATGGTTCTCTATCCAAGAAGTCATTACAACTTGTCAGGCTGCCCATCAGCAAAGCTCCGATAGTTAAATATTGAATATAATTTTTCATATAGATCTTATTTTATTAAAAGGTTGCACTTAATCCGAATGAAATAGTCTTTGACAATGGGTAAGTACATCCTTCCCAATTGCCTACACCTATTGTTTCAGGATCAAAAGTATCACACAGATTGGTTATAGTAAACAAATTCTCTGCAGACACAAAGAAACGTAAATTATTCACGTAGAATTTTTTAGTCAAATCTGCCGGTAAAGTATATCCCAACGTTACGTTTTTCAAACGACAATAAGCAGCATTTTGCATATAGCGACTTTGTGCTTTACGATTCTTGTCGCTTTCTAAAGGACGTGGATAATACCCGTCGACATTCGCTCCTAGCGGGCTCGTTGTATCAGCAGGACGGAAATAGTCTAAGTGAGGCTCAAAAAAATTGGTCTGCCAATACCCTACAGCTCCCCAAAACATCATACTTTCAGCACCCGATCCCGGCATATAGTCACGTTTCAATGTTCCTTGGAAGAACACTTTCAAGTCAAAGCCTTTATAAGCCGCATCCAAATTCAAGCCAAAGTTATATCGTGGTGTCTTATTACCCAGCAAAACTTTATCTCCATGATTGTCTGCTGTATTATCTTTTGCACTTATCACACCGTCACCATCCAAATCGGCATACATTATATCACCTGCTCCCCAGTTGGAACCCATAGAAGATTGGTCCACCTTCGCCAGATGCGCATCCATTTCCGCCTGAGTCTTAGCTATTCCTATTGTCTGATATCCCCAAAGATCTCCCAAATGTGCCCCATCATAATATGTTTGGCCTAAATCTTTTGACGGATTAGGATATTTATCAATTACAACCTGGTTGTCGGATAAAGCCAATGTGACACCATATCTGAAATCACGTATCTGATCACGCCAGCTTACTTGTAATTCCCAACCTTTCGAAGTCATATTCAGATTATTCACATTTGGAACGGCAATACCTAAGATTGTTGGTAATTCCTGTCCCGGCCCAACCATATCAATTGACTTACGCTGGAAATAATCAAAATTCAAATTAAAACGATTGTCCAGCATACCAAGATCAAAACCAATATTTAAAGTTTGGGTCTTTTCCCAACCTAACAATGCCGAAACGAGACTGGACTCGGCTGCAGTATTAGGTTTCAAGCCATTGACCAACCAACCGCCATTATTTTGTTTATAATCAATAATGCGATAAAAAGGATACCAATTATCTGTATTTTGATTACCAAGTTCACCCCATGAGCCACGAACTTTCAATGTATTGACAATATTAGTATACTTCTCAAAAAAGGCCTCACGTGCCACATTCCAGCCTAAAGAGAAAGAAGGGAACCAATTCCAACGTTGATCGCGTAAAAAACGTGAAGAACCGTCATAACGCAGATTCGCCTCAACCAGATAGCGACCTTTGTAATCATAATTGATACGACCAAAAAAACCGGCTGTTGCCCATTCCTGATAGCCACCACTGGCACGTGCATTATCCGTAGTTGTATTTAAAGTAGGAATGCCAGACATTATGTTATTTTGTTTTGCAGTAATATCACGTTGTTTAAACAACTCACTTTGAAAACCGACCATTGCTTTCATATTATGCCCGTTTTCTAACTCCAATGAATACTCTGTAAAGATATTCGGATTAAAGAAATTGCTTTTATATGCATATTCTGTTACTCCCGAAGTTGTGTTGGCAATAGCATATGGGTTCTTGTTTACATCATAAGCATAAACCGTTTGATAATCCGTATGCGAGAAATTATAATTACTACGATAATTTAATTCAATAGTGGTTTTCCAATTTTTAATTGGTTCAATAAGAAACTGGAGTTGTTGTGCCACAACGTCATTCTGAGTATTATAACGTCCCCCTTCAGTCAATTGGTAAATTTTAGACTCTGCGGTATAAAAACCGTTAGGATCTACAACAGGAATTACAGGCCAATAACGGCATACATCAAAATAAAATACATTTTCCTTATTCTCGCCGGCACTTGCAAAGGAAGGGGAACTATAATCAATACGATTAAAACGAACACTATACCCTACTTTCAACCATTTTGCCAAATCCGCATTGATTTTACCAGTAAATGAATAGCGTTGTCTGCCATCATCCCCATATTTCAATAATCCTCCTTCATCCAGATAATTGGCAGACATATAATACTGCATTACATCCGTACCACCATTTACACTAATTGAATGCTCCTGAGTAAAACTATCACCAAACAACTCATGCAACCAATCAGTATTAGCGGTTGGCATAACATCCTGACGATTTGGGTCATCAAATGCATTCCAACGTCCAGCATCCGTAGCCCACATATATTGTGTAGATTTACCATGCTGATAATCCAAAATTTGTTGCAATTTCTTCTCACTATACATTGGCGACTGTCCTCCATTGGTCAGCTGGTCGTTGATAGCTAATGCAAAACTGTATGAATCTGCCATATGAGGCATATTCAATGGAGAGTTAAATCGGAAATTATTATTATAATTAATAGATGGTTTTCCTGACTTACCTTTTTTAGTAGTAATCAAAATGACACCTCCCGGCGCACGTGAACCATAAATAGAAGACGCAGCAGCATCTTTCAAAACAGAAATATTCTCAATATCCTGTGGATTAATAGCATTAATATCCCCTTCCATTCCATCAATCAGCACCAAAGGAGATACTGATGAGCCTTTACCAATAGTTCCTGTACCACGAATATTGAATTCTTTGTTACCTTTCAATGAACCACCATCACTACTTGTTGAAATATTCATGCCAGGAACAACTCCTTGCAGAGCTTCAACCGTAGAACTAACAGGACGTGCCGCAATCTCTTTCGCTCCGACAGTAGATACAGCACCGGTCACATTCACTTTCTTCTGCGTTCCAAATGCAACGACTACCACTTCATCCAAAGTCTGGGTATCATCTTTTAAAATAACATTCAAAGGGGTACCATTCCAAAGAACCTCTTGAGTAATGTAACCGACAAAAGAGATCTGAATGATATCTCCTTTTTTTTACATTTGACAAAGAAAAGTCACCGTCAAGTCCGGTAATAGTACCATTAGTCGTACCTTTCACTACTACAGATGCACCAATGACAGTTTCACCCGTAGCATCCTTGACAACTCCTGTACATGTACCACTTTGTTGTGTGATTTTCACATCGGTAACACCGGGATTGGCGACCGCGTATGCTGCTCCGGTAGAGGCACCCATTAGGAACAGCAACATACTGACTGATTTTAGTCGTTTTAACATAGCTGTGATTTTTTAAAGTTTATTGAAAATCAAGTAATTCC
>ENA-OQCB01000967-OQCB01000967.1-human-gut-metagenome-genome-assembly--contig:-NODE-967-length-12111-cov-5.106642_pt1 | contig 12111 bp, 13 predicted proteins | sample MGYA00242493_ERZ504568 | MGnify/ENA primary metagenome ERZ504568 (study PRJEB26092, sample SAMD00036229) | human gut metagenome | host: Homo sapiens | study: EMG produced TPA metagenomics assembly of...
ACATATTATTAATACTAAAATAGAAAATGAAAATTGTTATTTTAGACGGCTTTGCCGCCAATCCCGGAGATATATCCTGGGAAGGTTTAAAGGCTCTCGGAGAATGTACGATTTACGACCGTACCGCCCCCGAAGAAGTATTAGAACGTTCAGCCGGTGCAGAAGTAATTCTGACTAACAAGGTAATCATCAATGCAGACCACATGGCTGCCTTGCCCGAACTGAAATATATCGGTGTATTGGCTACCGGATACAACGTTGTCGATACGGCTGCTGCCAAAGAACGCGGTATCATTGTTACCAATATTCCCGCATACAGCACCGCTTCCGTAGCTCAAATGGTATTTGCACATATCCTGAATATCTCCCAACAAGTACAGCGCCATTCGGAAGAAGTCCACAAAGGTCGTTGGACAAACAGCAAGGATTTCTGTTTTTGGGATACTCCTTTAATGGAACTGAGAGACAAGAAAATCGGTTTGGTCGGACTGGGAAATACAGGTTACACAACTGCTCGTGTTGCTATCGGTTTCGGTATGCAGGTTTATGCACTGACTTCCAAGTCACACTTCCAGTTGCCGCCGGAAATCAAGAAAATGGACTTAGACCAACTGTTCAGCGAATGTGATATTGTCAGCCTTCACTGTCCGCTTACCCCGGAAACTCACGAACTGGTGAACGCCCGCCGTCTCGCTATGATGAAGCCGAACGCTATTCTTATCAATACAGGCCGTGGTCCGCTCATCAACGAACAAGACTTGGCAGACGCACTGAACAGCGGGAAGATTTATGCTGCCGGAGTAGACGTGCTTTCTACCGAACCTCCTCGTGCCGACAATCCGTTACTGACTGCAAAGAACTGCTACATCACCCCGCATATCGCATGGGCTACAACCGAAGCTCGCGAACGTCTGATGAATATGGCGATCAGTAACCTCCAAGCATACATTGCCGGAACACCGGAAAACGTTGTGAATAAATAAAACGACGGAGAACGATAAAAATGAACGGTGAACAAGTTGCGCATCTATCGCAGGCTTGTTCACCGTTTATCGTTTTAATCAAAATTATCGTTCCTGATTCATTATCAACGTCCGACCCGTATCGTTTAGTAAGAATGCCCTCCCTCATCCATTTCTTTCTCTGTAATCTTATGACGGTCGATGCTGCGCCATGCATAGAATATATAGGCAAGAACGAACGGAACAAGAATAGAAACATACGCCATTGTTTTAAGCGTAAATTCGCTGGAACAGCTATTGCCCAGAGTCAATGAACTTTGCAAATCCGTATAAGACGGATAATAAGCAGTATTGTTGTATCCGGCTACCAATAACAGGGATAAAACCGTCAGCACAGTGCCAATGCCCGTAAACCAGATTCCCTTATCAAAAGTCTTTTTTAAGAACCGTCTTTCCGATTCCAAAGAGAACCAATACCACTCCGATAAGGAAAAGGATTAATACAACCGGCATTTCGATAAAGTTAGTAAAGTACTTGAATGGCTGCATATAAACCTCCTGCGTATCAGGATTTACGGCAAAACCGTCGGATACCAATGTACGGATGACGAAAGCCAGAAAGAATAATAAGAATAAAACCGTATTATTCAGTACGGCACGACGGCATTTATCGGTCAATTCTTTATCATCTATATTATTAATGAAATAAAGTGCGCCCAACACACGAGCGAGGAAAAATACAGCCAGCCCCAGAATCACATTCCAGATATTGGTCAATGCATCAAGTCCATGCCACCCATTGCCCCAATGACTGATAACCGGCATAATGGTATCCGTCATATTCGCCTTATTGATATAAAAATCAGAACCGGTGAAAAAGGTAGCAACTGCCCCGCCAAGCAACAAAGGCCCCACTACCCCGTTAATCACCAAAAACGTCCGGTATGTCTTTTTACCTAACAGATTGCCTGCCTTACTCTGAAATTCATAGCTGACAGCCTGCAACACAAAACTGAAAAGAATAATCATCCAAAGCCAATAAGCTCCGCCGAAACTGGTACTATAAAATAAAGGAAATGAAGCAAAGAAAGCACCTCCGAACGTTACCAATGTAGTAAACGTAAATTCCCATTTGCGACCGGTAGAATTTACCAACATCTTGCGATGTTCTTCCGTCTTGCCCAGACAGAACAATAACGAATTACCTCCTTGCACAAACAATAAGAACACAAGTATGGCTCCCAGCAAGGAAACGATCAGCCACCAATATTGTTGTAGAAATATATACATATATTTTAAGTATTAAGTTTTAAGTATTATGTATGACGCTCTGATATCAGATTCCAGGTATTAAACCTCCGGCCCCTTCTTGATAGCCCTTATCATGATTCCTATTTCCGCAATCAGCATTACGGTAAATAAAAACAGGAAGATAAAGAAAGTAGTCTGAACAGAACCGACATCCAACTTGGAGATAGCCGCCGATGTAGGAAGCAGATCCCGGATAGCCCACGGTTGACGGCCACATTCGGCAACCACCCAACCGGCTTGTCCGGCAATGTAAGCCAGAGGAATCGTCAGTAAAGCCACCCAATGCATCCAGCGCATTTTGCTTAAATCCTTTTTATAGATAAAGAACAGTACAACAATAAAGAACAGAATGAAATATCCACCCAGAATCACCATGACACGGAAGGCATAAAAGTTCAGAGGAACATTCGGAACCAACTGATTCACATCCTTAATATATCCGTATCCGAAATAAGGAATATTCTCCTGCAACACTTTGTATGCCACTTGCGCATCCTCCTCGTTCCCGGCACTCTTCGCAGCACGGTAAGCAGCCAGCGCACCGATAGCCGTTTTACCCCGTTCAATCTTTTCGGCAGCCGAAAGAGCAATCGTACCGTCTTTCTGTTGATAGCCACCTTCGATAATATTCGTAATTCCCGGAACATAAGCATTGGCGTCACGCTCGGCAAGGAAAGAAAGCATACTCGGTATCTCAATACGGAACAGGAAAGGTTCTTTTCCGTCATTATAAGTCTTCTTTTCGGGATTCAGCATGCCGATTCCCACCAAACCCACATTCGTACCACCCTCATACAATCCTTCCACAGCGGCAAGTTTCATCGGCTGCGTCTGCGCAATCTGATAACCGGAGCCGTCGCCTGTCCAAACGGAAAGCAGTGATGCCACCAATCCGAAGATAGCACCAATCTTTATGCTGGCAAGTGCAAACTCACGATTGCGCTTCTTCAACAAATACCAGCAACCAATGCCTACTACAAACACGCCACCCAGCACCCAGCCGGACAACACCGTATGAAAGAATTTATTGACGGCCACAGGCGAAGTAGCCACCGCCCAAAAGTCCACCATTTCATTACGAACCGTATCAGGATTGAACTCCATGCCCACCGGATGTTGCATCCAAGCATTGGCAACAAGAATCCACCAGGCGGAAATTGTAGCTCCCAGACCTGTCAGCCAGGTAGAAGCCAAATGAAAACGCTTGCTCACTTTCTCCCAGCCGAAGAACATCACCGCTATAAACGTAGCTTCCATGAAGAAGGCCAAAATCCCTTCAATAGCCAACGGCGCACCGAAGATATCGCCTACGAACCACGAATAATTACTCCAATTCGTACCAAATTCAAATTCCAGAATCAAACCGGTTGCCACACCAATGGCAAAGTTAATACCGAAAAGTTTCATCCAAAATTTGGCTGTCCGTTTCCAGAATTCATTGCCTGTTTTATAATACAGCGTCTCCATTATTCCCATTACCACCGCCAGTCCGAGCGTAAGGGGAACAAAAATCCAGTGGTACATAGCTGTCATCGCAAATTGGGCTCTCGACCAATCGATCAGCGAGGTGTCAATACTTTCAATCATAATCTTATGTAGTTTAAAAGTTAAAAATCAGTAGATTTCTCGGGAAGAGCACGTTGTATCAGTTCATTTCCCACATACGTTCCCTTGTCGGCATCCGTAGGGTGGTCGCCAAGAAAGTCGGGGAAGAAGAACAACTTCAGAATAAAGAACATGATGAATAATTTCAAAAGGATAATAATCCACAGAGTACGCCCCAAAGTCATACTTCGAAAGCCTTCCAGGTAGAAGTTCCAGACGGAAAGTAGTGTATTCTTCATATTTCTACGTCAAGATTTGTAATGAGTACAAATATACAATTTTTATAATTAAAACAAACAAATCCCTTGAATTGTTGCAGAATTTGTCGTGTTTTTCTAAAAAAACCTGCCTATCGACAGAAAAAAATCATTTAACGGCGAAATTCCGCAATCCGTCTATCACTTTTGCTGCTATTATAATATGTACGTACCTTCGTTTCCGGTTAATTAATAGAAGAATGAATATGATAAACGTAAGAAGATTGACAGTGATAGCATTTTTGGGTGCAGGTATGCTGCCCGGCATATCTGCCCAAAATTCTTCTCTGCAAGTCGATACACTGAACGAAACAAAGCTTCCCGCTCAATGGGACTTGCAATCGTGTATCGACTATGCCCTTGAGCAGAATATTACGATTCGTAAAAATCGGGTTACTGCGGCAAGCACGCAGATTGATGTGAAGACAGCCAAGGCTGCCTTGTTCCCCAGCCTCTCCTTCTCTACCAGCCAGCAGGTTGTGAACCGGCCGTATCAGGAATCAAGTAGCAGAGTCAGTGGCAGTGAGATTATCAGTACCAACAGTAAAACCAGTTACAATGGAAACTACGGACTAAATGCCTCGTGGACTCTTTATAATGGTAGCAAACGGCTGAAGACAATCCAACAGGAGAAACTGAACAATCAGGTAGCCGAACTGGATGTAGCGACTTCGGAGAACAGTATTCAGGAGTCTATTGCACAAATATATATTCAGATACTTTATGCAGCAGAGTCTGTCAGAGTAAATGAAAATACGCTGCAAGTCTCCATTGCACAGCGCGACCGCGGTCAGGAACTTCTGAATGCCGGAAGCATTGCCAAAAGCGATTTCGCACAATTGGAAGCGCAGGTCAGTACCGACCGTTACCAACTTGTCACAGCGCAAGCCACTCTGCAAGATTACAAATTACAACTGAAACAACTACTCGAACTCGACGGGGAGAATGAAATGAACATCTATCTCCCCGCTCTGTCCGACGAGAATGTACTGTCTCCGTTGCCCGCCAAAAGAGATGTGTATGTGAGTGCCCTTGCCCTTCGTCCCGAAATCGAAGCGAGCAAACTCAATGTGAACGCTTCCGAATTGGGAATCGACATTGCTAAGTCCGGCTACCTTCCTACCGTCAGCCTCAGCGCGGGAATCGGAACGAATCATACCAGTGGTAGTGATTTCACTTTCGGCGAACAAGTAAAAAATGGCTGGAACAATTCCATCGGATTGTCTGTCAGCGTGCCTATTTTCAATAATCGACAGACAAAGAGTGCCGTACAGAAAGCCAAGTTACAATATGAAACGAGTATGCTGTCATTGCTCGACGAACAGAAAGCCTTATACAAAACGATTGAAGGACTTTGGCTCGACGCCAACAGTGCACAGCAACGCTATGCAGCAGCCAACGAGAAACTGAAAAGTACGCAAATCAGCTACAACCTGATTAGCGAGCAATTCAATCTGGGAATGAAAAATACAGTAGAACTTCTCACTGAAAAGAACAACTTGCTACAAGCACAGCAAGAACAGCTTCAAGCCAAATATATGGCAATACTGAATACACAGTTGTTGAAGTTCTATCAAGGCGACAAACTAGCTTTGTAAGGAATCGAATATCAGCATTATAAATAAGTAAAAGCATAATAAACGAATGAAAACGAAAAAGATTATTCTAATCGCTGTGGCAGTCGTTGTGGTTGTGGGAGCAGGAATCTGGTTCTTTGCAGGTTCACCCGCCAAACACAAGGTTACGTATGCCACCACTACTGTCAGCAAAGGCGATATTTCAAATTCGGTGACTGCTACCGGAACGATCGAACCGGTAACGGAAGTAGAAGTCGGTACACAGGTATCCGGTATCATCGACAAAATCTATGTGGACTATAACTCGGTAGTAACCAAAGGACAGTTGATAGCCGAAATGGACCGCATCACCCTGCAAAGCGAACTAGCTTCACAGAAAGCAACCTATGACGGTGCGAAAGCCGAATACGAATATCAGGAAAAGAACTTCCAACGCAGCAAAGGTCTGCACGAGAAATCATTAATCAGTGATACGGACTACGAACAGGCCCTCTATAACTACCAGAAAGCCAAAAGTAACTACGACAGCAGCAAAGCCTCTCTGGCAAAAGCAGAGCGTAACCTGTCCTACGCCACGATTACCTCACCGATTGACGGTGTAGTTATCAGCCGTGATGTGGAAGCCGGACAGACTGTTGCTTCCGGATTCGAAACTCCGACCTTGTTCACCATTGCTGCGGACTTGACAAAGATGCAGGTAGTGGCCGACGTGGACGAAGCTGATATAGGTGGTATCGAAGAAGGTCAACGTGCCAGCTTCACGGTAGACGCTTATCCGAACGACACATTCGAAGGAGTAGTGACACAGATTCGCCTGGGAGATGCGAGCAGTACCAGCAGTACAAGTTCCAGCACCAGCACGGTGGTTACTTATGAGGTGGTAATCTCCGCCCATAATCCGGACCTGAAACTGAAACCACGTCTGACTGCCAATATCACAATCTATATTCTCGACAAGAAAGATGTACTGTCTGTTCCTAACAAGGCTTTGCGCTTTACACCGGAAGAACCTCTGATCGGTAAAAACGATATTGTGAAGGATTGCGAAAGCGAACATAAAGTCTGGACACGCGAAGGCACCACATTCACTGCTCATCCGGTAGAAATAGGAATTACAAACGGAATCTCCACAGAGATCATCAGCGGTGTCACCGAAGGAACAAGAGTAGTGACAGAAGCTACCATAGGTGGCATACCGGGCGAAAGCATGGAAGCCCCGACAGGTCAGGAAGGCGGAGAAAGAAGTCCGTTCATGCCGGGCCCTCCGGGAAGCAAAAAGAAAAAATGAATCCATTTTAAGAAATCAGTCTAAGAGGATAGAGCTGATTTCCTAAAATTAAAATAATGTGAGTTCGATATAAGTCTATACTGTTCACAACTCTCCTCCTTCGGGAAGGAGGAGTACCCGTAGGGGGAGGTGGTAGGTGAATATATAGGTATATGAAATATACTGCCTTACGATTAAAAGCAAATGGCCGCACCTACCACCCCGCCCTTTGGTTTCCCCTCCTTTCCGGAAGGGAAACCATGCGGATGATAGCTGTTATATCGAACTCACATTAAAACAGGCTAAAATAAACTTTGCGCAAATCCGAGAAGTATGCAAAATCGATTCTGAAAACCAGCAGACATTTTGCAAATGAGAAATAAAGAATAAAAGATGAAAAAAGTAATTGAACTTCAAAATATCAAACGTGACTTTCAGGTAGGAGAAGAAACCGTCCATGCGTTACGAGGCGTTTCTTTCACTATCAACGAAGGAGAGTTTGTTACTATCATGGGAACTTCCGGTTCGGGAAAATCCACGCTGCTCAACACATTGGGCTGTCTGGATACCCCAACCAGCGGAGAGTATCTGCTCGACGGAATCTCCGTCCGCACAATGAGCAAACCTCAACGGGCGGTACTCAGAAACCGGAAAATCGGTTTTGTGTTCCAGAGCTACAACCTCCTCCCCAAAACAACGGCAGTAGAAAACGTGGAGTTGCCGCTGATGTACAACTCCGCCGTCAGTGCCTCCGAACGTCGCCGCCGTGCTATCGAGTCTCTACAAGCGGTGGGACTGGGCGACCGTCTCGAACATAAGTCGAACCAAATGTCCGGCGGACAGATGCAACGTGTTGCCATCGCCCGCGCACTGGTGAACAATCCTGCCGTTATCCTTGCCGACGAAGCCACCGGAAATCTCGACACCCGTACCTCTTTTGAGATACTTGTCCTGTTTCAGAAACTTCACGCGGAAGGACGTACAATTATATTCGTAACGCATAATCCCGAAATCGCACAATACAGTAGCCGGAATATACGGTTGCGCGACGGTCATATAACGGAAGATACGGTCAATACGAAGATTCTGTCTGCCGCCGAAGCGCTGGCTGCATTGCCGAAAAATGAGGAAGACTAATTAAAGTTATAAGCTTTTAAACATGAATGGAACCAATTTATTTAAAATAGCTCTCCGGGCGTTGGCGAACAACAAGCTACGCGCTTTCCTTACCATGCTCGGCATCATTATCGGTGTCGCATCCGTCATCACGATGCTTGCCATTGGACAAGGCTCGAAGAAAAGTATCCAGCAGCAGATATCCGAAATGGGCTCGAACATGATAATGATTCACCCGGGAGCCGATATGCGTGGAGGTGTCCGGCAAGATCCCTCTGCGATGCAGACCTTGAAACTAGCAGACTACGAAGCCTTACGCGATGAGACAAATTTCCTGTCTGCTATTAGTCCCAACGTATCTTCGTCCGGACAGCTCATCGCCGGAAACAATAACTACCCTGCCTCCGTCAACGGAGTAGGAACAGAATATCTCGACATCCGTCAGCTCACTGTCGAAAATGGAGAGATGTTTACCGAAGCCGATATACAAAGCTCCGCCAAAGTATGCGTTATCGGAAAGACAATCGTAGATAACCTTTTCCCGGACGGTAGTGATCCCGTGGGAAAGATTATCCGTTTCAGCAAAATACCGCTTCGCGTGGTAGGTGTGCTCAAATCGAAAGGTTACAACTCTATGGGACAGGATCAGGACGCCGTCGTGCTTGCGCCTTACACCACAGTGATGAAACGCCTGCTCGCCGTCACTTACCTGCAAGGCGTCTTTGCTTCTGCCCTCACTGAAGATATGACGGACTATGCCACGGAGGAAATCACCGAAATTCTTCGCCGCAATCATAAGCTAAAAGCCTCGGACGACGATGACTTCACGATCCGTACCCAACAGGAATTGAGTACAATGCTGAACTCTACCACCGACTTGATGACAACCCTGCTTGCCTGTATCGCCGGCATTTCATTGGTAGTGGGCGGTATCGGAATCATGAATATCATGTATGTATCCGTCACGGAACGTACCCGTGAAATCGGTCTGCGTATGTCCGTCGGAGCACGAGGCGTCGATATTCTGAGCCAATTTCTTATCGAAGCGATCATGATCAGTATCACCGGAGGTATCATCGGAGTCATTATCGGCTGCGGAGCCAGTTGGATAGTGAAAAGCGTGGCCCACTGGCCTATCTATATTCAGCCGTGGAGCGTTTTCCTTTCTTTCGCTGTCTGTACCGTCACCGGAGTCTTCTTCGGTTGGTATCCTGCAAAAAAAGCTGCAGATTTAGATCCGATTGAGGCAATCAGATACGAATAAAAAACTATCTTTGTCTTTATGAAACAAACCTTTACATCCGCACGTCGTCCCCTGGAGATACTGATACACATTATCGGCTGGGGGATTATGTTCGGTTTCCCGTTCTTTTTCGTCGAACGTGGGAACGGAAACATCAACTGGTGGGCTTACGTACGCCATGCCGCCGTACCACTTTCTTTTATGATCGTGTTCTACGCCAATTATTTCCTGTTGGTTCCCCGCTACCTTTTTCAGAATCAGGCTAAGAGATATGTTGTTTACAACATCATCCTATTATGTGCCATTGGAGTTTTACTTCATCTCTGGCAGAGCCTGACATTCGACCCGTCATTTGCTCCGAAACCCAAACGGGCGGGTATGCCTCCGGGCTGGCTGTTTTTCCTTAGAGATATGCTGAGCCTTGTCTTTACTATCGGGCTAAGTGCCGCTATCCGCATGAGTGCCCGTTGGACACAGAACGAAGCTGCCCGTAAGGAAGCAGAAAAAATCCGTGCGGAAGCTGAACTGAAAAATCTGCGCAATCAGCTGAATCCGCACTTCCTGCTGAACACCCTGAACAATATTTATGCACTGATTGCGTTCGACTCGGACAAGGCACAACAGGCGGTACAGGAATTGAGTAAATTACTCCGTTATGTTCTGTACGACAATCAGCAGACGTATGTCCCTCTCTGCAAGGAAGTGGACTTCATCCGCAATTACATTGAACTGATGCGTATCCGATTATCGTCGAACGTAAAAATGACTACTCAATTCGATATCCAGCCGGACAGCCAGACACTTATTGCCCCACTTATCTTCATTTCCTTGATTGAGAACGCTTTCAAACATGGCATCTCCCCCACCGAAACGAGTTTCATCAGCATTCGTATCTCGGAAAGCAACAAAGAGGTAATTTGTGAGATCCGTAACAGTAATCATCCTAAGACAATGGAGGACAAGAGTGGTTCAGGCGTGGGATTGGAACAAGTCAGCCGACGGCTGGAGATACTTTATCCAGGGGATTACACCTGGTCGAAAGGCATTTCGAAGGAGGGAGAAGTGTACGAATCTCGACTGAGTATCAGGATTTGAGAATAAAACGTTAAGTATTAAACAATAGATATAGAGAATTATGATGTTACGTTGTGCAATCGTTGATGATGAGCCTCTGGCTCTCGGTCTGTTGGAGAGTTACGTGAACAAGACTCCGTTTCTGCAACTAGCCGGGAAATATTCCAGTGCGGTTCAGGCCATGAAAGAGTTGCCGGATGAGGAAGTCGATCTTCTTTTCCTGGATATTCAAATGCCGGAGCTTAACGGACTGGAGTTTTCTAAAATGGTGGATTCTCGTACCCGTATTGTGTTTACCACCGCCTTCGGTCAGTATGCCATTGACGGCTACCGTGTCAATGCGCTCGATTATCTGCTGAAACCTATTTCGTATGTCGATTTCCTGCAAGCTGCCAATAAGGCACTTCAATGGTTCGAACTGGTTCAGAAACCGGAAGAAATTAGACAGCATTTTTGTAAAAAGTGACTACAAACTGGTACAAGTAGACTTGAAGAAAATTATGTATATCGAAGGACTGAAAGATTATATTAAAATTTATACAGAAGACGCTCCCAAACCTATTCTTTCATTGATGAGTATGAAAGCTATGGAAGAACTTCTGCCGTCCAGCCGCTTTATACGTGTACACCGTTCGTTCATTGTACAAAAAGATAAAATACGTGTGATTGACCGTGGCCGTATTGTATTCGACAAGACCTATATCCCTATCAGCGACAGCTACAAGCAGGTCTTCCAAACTTTCCTCGACGAGAGGAGCTAATGTTTAGCTGTTTTATCGGTAAAAAAGAGAATTTTGTCGATTATAGTTTGTCAGAATATGATTTATGCGTACATTTGCACCGAACAGAAAAGGGATTGTGAAATTCCAAGAATAGAATAGTTTAGTTAAGTCTAGTTTAGTTTTTGTGTTGAAATGGCTTCCTCGTCGGCGGACGAACAAGGAAGCCATTTTATGTATATATACTAACTATTTATATATCGTTTCGAACTTCTTTTAAATAGTAATCCACCCCTTTTATTCCACTTTTTCTTTGTTATCAGTACTTGATTGATTAATACTATTATCTATATATTTTTTCAACTTAAACAAAAAGACTAGAGATGTTATTGAAATCATTATGGCTGCTCCACAAACGATATTCTCAATAGGATCACCCAGCTTTTCAATAACATATTTAATTATATAGCTCATAACAGCAGATCCTATAATTATACAGCTGAAAGAGATTTCTTAGATATTAAAGGTCTCATTATGATTTTGAATTTAATTATTTCAAAATATCTCCATACTAGTTCTAACCCCTTTACGACGGATTTACAATTATACACATTTAATCCCTTAATTCAAAAAAATATTTCCACTACATTAAATATTAATCAATATTATACTAAATGTTCAGTATTTGAATATACTTGTTTTTTATTTATTGTCCTTAATTTAGCGGAATACAAATATATTTGCAGAAAATATTCATTATTTTCCCTAACTTTGCAGTGATAAATCTCACCAAAATGGAATTCGACGTAGAAGAACTAAAAAAAGCACTAATAGAGAAGTGCGAGAGTGAAGGTATACTGTATGCAATGGTTGCGATAGACCGACGTACGAAAGAAGTTATTCTTCCCGATACACTACAAGGAGCTTTGAAACATCCGGAATACCTTGTGTGTACTTGTAAGAAGGTGGAAGACAAATAT